>JACCDQ011077214.1_pt1 | contig 25258 bp, 31 predicted proteins | sample 7446031 | NCBI WGS metagenome assembly JACCDQ01 (sample SAMN15323442, study PRJNA562643) | freshwater metagenome | isolation source: river surface water | place: USA:Blue River Watershed | collected 2017-08-17 | reverse complement strand
TGGGTTTTTTGTTAAATACGTCGCTAAATCCATAATAATCGCCACACCTGCTTTGTCATCTGCTCCAAGAAGAGTCAAACCACTTGCTGTAATGATATCGTCTCCAATTTTTGTTGCTAAATAAGGGTGACGCTCAGTTGTGATGACTTGTGTTTCATCGTCTGGTAAAACAATTGGTGTACCGTCGTAGTTGCGGTGAACAAGCGGTTTAACTCCTGTTCCACTGCAATCAGGCGCTGTGTCCATGTGCGAACAAAAACAAATAGTTGGTAAATCCGAACGATCACTGTTGGAAGGAATTGTTGCGTAAACATAGCCCCATTCGTCCATTTCGGCATCTTGAATTCCCAATTCTTTCAATTCATCTAAAAGGACTTTTGCCAAGTCTTTTTGTTTCATGGATGATGGAAAAGATGTTGAATTTGGGTCAGCTGTTGTGTCGATTTGTACGTATTTAATAAATCGTTCTTCTACGGTATACCTGTGATTGCTCATATTGTTTTTTTCTAAGAGTTTCAAAGATACTAATTTGTTCGAAGTTGAAATCGAATGTTGATAAATCAAAAAAGGCCTTTCATTCGAAAGACCTTTTCATATACTTGATTCTAATTTACTTAGATAATCTCGTTTGCTGCGAAATGAAATTTACCTTCGATTTCAGCATTTTCGTCAGAATCAGAACCGTGAACTGCGTTACGTCCTTTAGACTCAGCGTAATATTTACGGATAGTTCCTTCAGCTGCTTCAGCAGGATCAGTAGCACCAATCAACGTACGGAAATCAGCAACTGCATTTTCTTTTTCAAGAATAGCCGCAACGATAGGACCAGAAGTCATGTATTCAACTAATTCACCATAGAATGGTCTTTCAGCGTGAACTTCGTAGAATTTTTGTGCTTGCTCAGTAGTTAATTGAGTCAATTTCATTGCTTTAATTGAGAATCCAGCTTGGATGATCATGTCGATGATTTTACCAGTGTGTCCGTTTTCTAACGCATCTGGTTTCAACATTGTAAATGTTCTATTAGTTGCCATTTTTCTTGTGTATTTCTAAAATTTGGGTGCAAAGATACATATTTAATTGTAAAAGTCCGATTTGAAACAGAATGTCATTGCTTTCTCTCGAAGTTCGTATATTTGACCAACGAAAATCGAACATGGAAACCTTAGAAAAGTTTTTTAGCGGAATAGATCCTGTTGTTGCAGCCTTGATTGCGACGACATTCACTTGGTTGGTAACAGCCGCAGGTGCAGCATTGGTTTTCTTTTTTAAAACCATGCATCGTGCTTGGTTGGATGCCATGCTTGGCTTTACAGGTGGTGTAATGGTTGCCGCAAGTTTTTGGTCATTGCTGAATCCATCCATTGAAATGTCTGAGAAAATGTATCCGTCAATGCCATGGATGCCAGCAGCAGTTGGATTTTTAATGGGCGCCTTGTTTTTGTTTGTCTTGGATAAAAAACTACCTCACTTGCACATCAACTTCAAAGAAGAGGAAAAAGAAGGTGTTAAAACACAATTGCACAAAACTGTTTTATTGGTATTGGCCATAACGTTACACAACATTCCTGAAGGATTGGCAGTTGGAGTATTGTTTGGAGCTGCGGCAACAGGGATGGATGGTGCAACAATATCTGGAGCGATTGCTTTAGCGATAGGAATTGGTATTCAAAATTTCCCTGAAGGATTTGCTGTTGCAATGCCATTGAGAAGAGCAGGAGCAAGCCGCATGAAAAGTTTCTGGTACGGTCAACTTTCTGCTATTGTTGAACCCATAGCTGGTGTGATTGGCGCTGTAGCCGTAATTTATATGCAACCAATTTTACCGTTCGCTTTGGCATTTGCTGCTGGAGCAATGATATTTGTTGTTGTTGAGGAGGTGGTTCCGGAAACTCAACGCGATAAATACACGGATCTTGCCGTGCTCGGATTCATCGGTGGATTCCTGGTTATGATGGTTTTAGACGTAGCATTAGGATAGTTCACAAAATTTTAACATTTTTTTTATTTCAATTTACTTGCGCATTCAAATTAATGCCGTACTTTTGTCCTGTTCAAAACACAATTTCATAGTTGTAGTTTTTGGGTTTTATAGTTTTAGCATGGTTTAGGAAAAAAGAGGAACAAGTTTCATACGAATTTGTTCCTCTTTTTGAGTTTTAAGGGGTTCGTTTCATTTTTTTTTATATTTTCACTCTCGAAACGTTAAACTGCTTTACGATGCTTACTCGAGTACTACTTACATTTATTTCAGTCACTTCTTCAATCGTTTTATTTGCCCAAACACAAAGTGTTGCTTATCCTGCTGTTGGTAAAGGTGTTGCCACAACATTTGTGACAGATTATCACAGTTTGGGAATCAATTCTTCTGCTTTGGGCTGGGGAACAGGTTATGATGGAAAGAAATTTACGATGGGAGCGACAGAGTTCGGATTTGGAATTTACTCTGATTCATTGTCTTCAGATAAATTGAAAAAGTTCTACAAAGCAGTAAAGGGTGGTGTCATGAACAACAGTGAAGATACTTTGAACTGGATGGAACAAAAGGAAGCAGCTGCTGATTATGCGCAAGCTGGACTTTCAATGTTTGTGAACTACAACTGGGGAGGATTCTCGTATCAATCTGCAAAATTTGGAGGAATTGCTTTCAACGTACGTGAGAGTTATCAATGGTATTCGAAGTTGAATCAAGAAACAACCGATATTATATTCAGAGGAAAACTTTCCAATTACTTTGATTCGTTAACAGTCGTTTTTGGAACAGATACAACAACAATTGCCAATTCAGATAATATTGCGCAAGATACTTTAGACCATGTTATTTTAGGAACAATCTCAGTTCCATTGAATTTATCGCAAATCACGAAAGGATCTGAATTGAGAGCAGTATGGAATCGTTATTACAATTTCGGTTACGGTCGTAAGATTTTCGGAAAAGATTCTGTTTTCGTTGTGTATGGTGGAATCGGTGGACGTTTCATTCAATCGATGGCGATGTTTAATATGGTTTCAGACGACAATGGCTTGTACATGTATTCATCCATTACACCGAATTTTGATATTGATTATGGAGCAATCGCAAGTATGAATCCTTCGACCTTCCTGCAGCAAGGGAAACTACTTCCTAAAGTCGTTGGGAATGGGTACGGAGTTGATCTTTCTGCAAGTGTGATTTTATTCAACAAATTGAAAATCGCTGCGGCAGTGAATAACATTGGTTCTGTGACGTACACGCGCAATGTTTACAAAGTAAATGACACACTTTTACAATCCGTTTCAGTGAATGGTTTGTCGGATTACAACATGACGCAATCGGTGAATCAATTGTTACGCGACGGAGGAATTTTATCACTTCAAGGTCAAGAAAAATACAAAGTTGCCAACGCATCAGATTTCCGTTTGGGAGCAAGTATGCATTTTGGAAAAGTCTTCTCATTTGGATTTGATTTAGTGGCTCCATTTGATCGTAATAACCCGGGAAGTATTGCAAATCCAGTTATTTCGTTTGGTGGAGAAGTTCGACCAGTGAAATTTATTGCTTTGAGCGCAGGTTATTTTGGTGGTGGAATTTACAAAAGCAATATTCCTGTAGGAATCAATTTCATTTTGAAAGATGGAGCGTATGAAGTTGGAATTTCATCGTATGATGCATTGACTTTCTTTACGAAAAACTCAAACAGTATTTCATCTGCATTTGGATTTGCACGTTTCAGATTCTAAGCAAGTTGTTTTAGTACTTCTTTTAGCTCATTTAAGATTAATGCAGTAGCGCCCCACACTTTTTTATCGACAAGGTGAAAATAGGGAACGTTTTTGTACACACTGCCATTTCCTTGTGGAATGTCCATCGTCATGACGCGGTGTTCTTCCAATAAATCGTATAAGGGAAAATGCAAAATTTCAGCAACTTCGCGCAGATTTCGTTCCAATTGTGGTTTTTCACTGTGGAAATAAACATAAGGTTGCACCAAGAAACTGCTTACTGGAATAAAGACTTCCGTTAATTTGCCAATCAGTTCTCCCTGTTCTGTTGGAATTCCAATTTCCTCAAAACATTCACGTCGCGCTGTGACTTCCAAGTCAAGATCTTCAAGTTCCTTTTTACCGCCTGGAAAGCTGACTTGTCCACCATGTTTTCCTTCATAGTCGGGACGTTGTGTGAGGATGCATTTAATCAAATTATCTTCTTCGTATAATACAACTGCAACAGCTGATTCACGAATTTCCGCTGCATGTTGAAGGGCAAAAGAAGAAAGTGGACGATTGATGGGCGCCATTTTCGCATGGGCCGCTTCACCGGGTAAATGATGCGTGATTTCTCGTTTCAAACGTTGCAAGAAATCCTTTTCATTCATCATTTTTTGATCGATTTTATAATGTCCAAGAAATCGTCGTACAAATAACCGATGTGGCCTTTTTTTCCAATTAGTTGAAAGACATAATACTTGTCGTTTACATCCACTGTCGCCATCATGTAGGTAACAGTGTCGCCACCTTCGTATCCAGGACCTTCAATCGTTTGAATGACCGTTGGAAAACCTGAATTGCGCGGTCCTTTCTTTTTGATCGACGAAAAATGCTCGTACATGGAATTTTGGCGTTTGATAACGTAATAATCGTGTACCGCGTTTAAGTTGTCGCGATCCTCACCAATGCTGTATTTGAACAAATCTGCTTCTGATTGTGTAAACATTTCAGCACTAAAATTCAAGCCTAAATCATAGATTGATTTCGACATTGCTTGGTCCTTGATTACGTATTCAAAATCGAAATTGTCTTCGAATAGTTTAGATAGTTGAAAACTGATGCCATAGTACTTAACGCGATTCAGCTCGGGTAAATCCATGTGATTTTTGAACAATTTCTGCTGTGCGCCCTCCGTTCTAATCTCAGGACAAGCCGTCAAAACAAGCATTAAAACGATCAAGAAGGATAGATGTACAATTTTCATTGATACGAATATACTGTAATAATTCATAATTCATAATTCCTGATTCATAATTCGTGATTCTGATTTTTAGATTCTATTTTTTGGATTGGACGGGTAATTATGAATCACCCTGTCTGCGATGGAGGCTACGATAGGCAGGAAATGATAAATCACGAATTTCATGTCAAACCTTTTCCTTATTTTTGTGCAACTTTTTATTTAAAACAACATAGCATGCAACTGTGGAATACATTAAATAAGGAGGAATTGGAAGCGAAATGGCGTGAAAGTGGTTACAAGTTTGTGACGATTTCATTTTATACCTATGCGCACATTGCCAATCCTCGTTTATTCAGAGATCATTTGTTTCAACAATGGTCAAACATCGATGTCGTAGGAAGAACCTACGTTGCCAAGGAAGGAATTAACGCACAAATTGCCGTTCCGCTTCATCACTTGGATCAATTCAGAGAAGAACTGTATCAAATTGAGTTTTTAAACGGTGTTCGCTTGAACATTGCCGTTGATGATTCTGAAGCTGAATTTCCGTTCTTGAAATTGAAAATCAAAGTGCGCGATAAAATTTTGGCGGATGGATTAAACGATGAAACATTCGATGTAACCAACAAAGGAAAGCACTTAAATGCAGAGGAGTTCAATCAATTAACCGATGACCCAAACACTATTTTGATTGATTTCCGTAATCACTATGAATCTGAAGTTGGCCATTTCAAAGGAGCCATTTTACCGGATGTTGATACTTTCAGAGAATCGTTGCCATTTATTGAAGAAGAATACTTGAAAGGAAACGAAGATAAAAACTTGGTGATGTATTGCACTGGAGGAATTCGCTGTGAAAAAGCGTCAGCTTGGTTCCGTCACCGTGGATTTAAAAATGTGCATCAATTGGAAGGTGGAATTATTAAATACGCCAACGATTGCAAGCAAAAGGGAATTGAGAACAAGTTCATCGGAAAAAACTTTGTCTTTGACGAACGCCGAGGAGAACGCATTTCAGAAGATATCATTGCAGTTTGTCATCAATGTGGATCGCCAGCTGATACACATACAAATTGTGCAAATGATGCTTGTCACTTGTTGTTCATTCAATGTGACGCGTGTAAGTCTCACTATGAAAATTGTTGTTCAAACGACTGTCAATCAATCATACATTTGCCAGAGGAGGAACAAAAAGCCTTGCGTAAAGGAAAAGAAGTCAGCAATAAAATCTTTAAGAAAGGACGCTCTGAAAAATTGCAATTCCAAGTAAATAAAGAAAAACCATTATCTTTAGTCGAATCAAATAAAGAGCATTAAGCGTGATTGGAGTTATCAACTGGGACGTAAGTTCTGAAATTATTGAAGGGTACAAAACACCTAACTTGTATGGTTTACTGTTTGTGACAGGAATGATTCTTGGGTATTTTGTGATTCGTAAAATGTTCCGAAAAGAAGGAATTGAAGACGCATTATTGGATAAACTTGTATTGTTCATGGTTCCAGCAACCGTTATTGGAGCACGTTTAGGACATGTGTTTTTCTACGGTCCTTACTGGGATTTCGTTGATAACTGCGGCGTTAAACAAGAAGGATATTTTGAACATCCTTTGAGCATTTTCTATGTTTGGGAGGGTGGTTTAGCGAGCCATGGTGGTGCGATTGTGATTTTAATTGCCTTGTGGTATTTCTCGAAAAAAGTCATCAACAAACCTTATTTGTGGATTTTGGACCGCATTGCAGCGCCGATTGCCATTGCAGGAACCTTTATTCGTTTGGGTAATTTGGTGAACCATGAAATTGTAGGAGATCCAACAAATGTTCCATGGGCGTTCAGTTTTTCACAGTTCTACAATGATGCTTTGTGTGGGTATGATTCAACTCCGCGTCACCCTGCGCAATTGTACGAGGCGATTTGTTACTTTATTTCCTTCTTGATTTTAATGTTCTTGTTCTGGAAACGTGATTTGTGGAAAAAACCAGGTGTTGTATTTGGGGCGTTCTTAATTCTCATTTTTGGCGCACGTTTCATGGTAGAATTTGTGAAAATGGGTCAAACGGCACGCGATGAATATTTGGTCTTGAACACAGGACAATTGTTAAGTATTCCACTTGTTGTAGCTGGTATTTACTTGTTGTGGAAAGGACTTTCGAAGAACACAGCAGAGCTGTGATTTATGATTCCCTGCCTGTCGTAGCCTACAGCGCAGACAGGGTGATTCGTGATTTGTGATTCATGATTCGTAATTCAATACTCTATCAGCTAGATTAATTTAAAGAAAACCACTAGTCATTGGTCACTAGTTTCTAGTAAATTCAAAATCGACATGATAATGATCATCGTGTAAGGAATTGATGATGGGCGTTAGGTTTTGTGCGAAATAGATGTGCTGCGCTTTCAATTTTTTGCCGTATTCAGTTGCGAACAATTCATCCTTTAATTCCAATTTCCAAATCACTTTGCTGATTTTAAGTCCGTTTTTGCGCGCCGTTTGTTCGAGTATCCACAAATGGTGAGCGACGGTTTCAAAATCGATTTCAATGGTTTTGTCATCCGAATTTTTTCCTTCAGCATCAAATTCAAGTAAATAATGTTCTGCACCAAGTGAGTCCAATGCATAATACGGTTTTCCATCTTTGACGAGTGGTGTCATGAAGTCGATGCTCAAACCATTTTGATGCGTGTGATGTGGCGCAATTTTTCCTCCTTTTTCGTTGGAACATTCCATGATGCAAAAGGAATGAGATGGAAAAGCAATCTCACATTCTTTGTAACAGCTGAGAACAGTTTTAAGTAATTGATCGTGAACAAAAGCACGTTTATTCAAATAACTAGTGGTGTCGAAATAGCGAAAATTCGTTCCAGAAAAAGGTAGTAATTTTCCATTTAGTAAACTTCCATTTGATACGCTACCAATTGATTTACTTGGAAGATCATTGCCTTTGTTTGCTTCGTAAAACGTTTCGATTGTATCACTTTGTGATGATTCGTTCTCAACAATCTTAGTTGTTGGTAAATTAGTTTGCGATTGGCACGAAGCAAAGGGCAGAAGCAACAGAAAAAAATAGAATTTCATACACGGAATTTTTGCCTTTCATGCAAGAAGTGTACCTTTTAATTGTAGTAGAGATTTAGTAGGACGATGTTATCTCAGCAATTTCTTTTCAGTCGCAACCCCACATTTGCTTAAATTCTGTTTCGTTCAGTGAATTTCCAGAAGGATCATAATAATTAACAAACTGCCTATAACGTGAATTTTCTGTCGAAATTTCAACCTCAGCGACTGCTCCATTGTCCCAATAGGTGAATTTTGTACCAATAAAATGACTTTTAATTATGGAGCCAGCGCATCGAATGGTACCAGTTTCATAGAATGTTAAGTAGGGTCCTGTCAATTCACCGTTTTCGTAGTTGCACTGAGTTTTTAATTTTCCATTTTGGTAATATTCAACATGTCTGTTCGATTGTAAGCCGTTACAATAGCTGATTATTTCACGAATATGCGAAGTGTCTTGCGTGTAAATTATCCAGGTGGCATTTTTCGACAGGTCAAAGTTCGTTATATAGCAATCATCTCCGACAACTCCATAGATTGTGTCATTTGATTCTTTGATCAATTGAATATTACACCTTTTACCTTGAACATTCACCGAATGACAATTTTTTGCTTGCCCAAAACTTGGTGAATGAACCATCAGAATAAGAAAAAGTTGAAAATTCTTCATGTTTAGTTAAAAATCATCTCAGTATTCCTGCAAGTATCTCATTAAAGCTTGATTTCTTCGAAAGCAATTGTCAATGAGTCAATCAGACCTCTAGTCCAAATTAAATCATCTATCGGTTTTGATTCAGATAGTTCATTCAGTTTGTCCTTAATTGCAGTTAAAACGCGTTTTTCAGTTTTTGAGAAGTTAGATTTTTTAGCATTCGTTAACTGCCAATCAGCTTCCGCATAAATCTGAAAAATGTATTGAAGGTCTTTAACATCCTTCTTTATGGTTGCGTTATTTATGCTTATCTTGTTAATGAAGGATAACGCAGTACTAGCATAATCTTCCTTGAATTTGCTACAAACAATTGGATCAATTTCGGCTAATGCCTCTGCAATTGATGTTAGAAACTCAGGTGAATAATTTGCGATGAGGAATGAATTCGGGAATTTTTTTGAAAGTTCATTAAGCAGGCTTTTCTGAATTGATTCGGAATCAAACATTGAGGCTAAATCGTTATACATCATTGACAATTTATTCTTACCTACATCACCCATTAGTTGGATCATCTGTGGATCAACTTTTTTGATGTATTTCAATGCATAATCGGTTGATTTATTGTCCTTATAGTTTTCTTTTTCTTCTGAGGTTAATTCAAAGACAGGACCTCGTAAAGCGCAATTAGTTAGAAAACTCATGTTTGAAAAAGCGATTGGTGAGGTTGTTAACACGACGCGTTTCGGATTACTATGAATGAGATCCAATGTCACAATGTCAACCATTGAAACATAGTAATTTGTGATGCTTACAGGATATTCTTCACCATTTAGGTTGAGCATAAAGGCATTCGGAAGATAGATATAAATGCTGTTTTTTTCATAATCACTTGCATTGGAACGCTGTTCAATTACTTTGCTGTATCGTTTTTTTGCCAAATCCATCCATTCGTTAAACGGCAATACCTCTTCATTTTCTTGCATTTCTTCCATGATGAAAAATTCGCGGTATAAATTGGTGAGATCTGTTTTCGATAGTTCAGACGAATAATTAAGTAATTCTTTGGTCATTGTTAAATACCACGCTGTTTGCATCAATGATAAGTTTAACACCAACACATCTTTGCGGTATCCTTGTTTTTCTTGAAGATACCATAAGGGATAGGTATCTGTGTCACCGTGAGTCAACAGAATGCCATTCGTGGGACAAGCTTCTAAAAGATCTTTCGCATACGTTAAATAACCCTCATTGTAATTCACTTGATCTAAGAATACTTTTGCTGCTTCTGATTCTTTTACAGACATTAGGTAACTGTAACAATGCATTTGATCATGAGCAATCTTTAAATCAATATCACTAATAATCAATGGGTGATAATCTGGTGTTTGCTTTTTGATTCGATTGTAATAAGATAAACTTGTTTGCGATCGTTTAATAAACTGTTCGACACGATAAGGTTCAATTTTCTCATAAATAGGGTCTTTCAAATTTTTTGTTTCAACTAAATTGCTACCGTATTGGTTCGGATGAATAAAGTCGGAAGCTTGTTCAGACGTTGCTCGTGCAAGCATTTCATATTCTTTTGACGAGATGTTCTCTTTGTTAGATATAATACTTTCTAAATCACTGACCCACTCAGGATAGCCATAAACATACATGAAATCATAATGAATTTCGTTACGAATTAGTTCGCTAAGTGGGTTGTCTATTTCTCCCCCGGATTTATCCAAGTAGGTTTCAATGTCTGGTAAAATGTACTTGGTTGTACTGGCATCCCAAATTTTTTGGTAAATCACATCTGAAATTTGCCCTTCATTGTAATTTTGTAAAACCAAGTAATAGCCGTCTGGTTTTTTTGCTAAACTATAATGATAATCCGTACAAGGGTATTTAATTTCTCGACTTAAAAACGTGTAAACTTCTTCATAAAGTGGGAATTGTTCGAATTTTAATTCTCGCTCATTTTTTTGTGTAAAACACGTAAAAGAGCTAATAGAAAATGAAATCAGAAGAATGAAGAATCGAAATGTATTCATGTGTTAAAATTAGTAGTTGTTATTTTGTTTAAGTTGTTTTTTGGGATGAAAGTTAATGCTTAATCAGATTCAATGTCTTAAAAAAGTTTCTGTTTATTGATGCAGCAGTTTGATACCTTTATATAAGATTCCCTAGAATTGATTTAAATGAAATTAATTTCATATCGACTTTAGAATTATACATTGAATTCATTCACGTTTAAAATTTATTCCTTTCTAAAAACTAGTTTGGTTTTTCCATCAATTGTAAATTTATCTGATGTACAATCAATTAGTTTCAATTCGATTTTATTGTCAGCTTCAATGTTCGAATTTAACCAATCCAAACTGAGGACGTTGGATGAAAAACTCCAACTGCCTTTTTTTATTTCATATCCAGGTCGATGACAATCAAATGTCCCATCTGACTTAAAATCGTAAACTTGATCAAATTCGGAATAGGTTTCGATTCTTCCATCTGAGAGAATTTTTTCTGTAATCTTCCACCTGCCAACGAATGTTTTCTCAACTTCCGATAACTGGTGACTTTCAAGAATATAACTTCTCATAAATTCAACACCCGAGACCCAATACATAAAGTAAGGGGAATCTGATTGGTTACGCTTCATAATAATTAAAAAAGGTTTATCAAAAGCCAAAAGTCTTGGTGGTGGATTATCAGCATCTGAAAATTCTAAATAGCTATGCGCAGAAGATTCCAATTTAATTCCTTGCTGATTCAAATCAAAACTAATGCGTTGTGAAACATGTTGAAACGCTAATCTATCATTTTGACTGTTTTTCAACGTGGTGCCTTCGATTTCGGAATAATTCGTTGTTGTGTCAAACTTGATAAATGGAATTTGCAAAATGTCTCCACCGTTAAAAAGTTCCGAATTATTAGTGTTTATGCGCTTTAAAACAGTTTGGTACGCGTCTGCTAAACTTGTTTGAAGAGGAATTTTGGCAAAATAGATTTCATCTAAACTATCACGGCATTTCATTTGAACAATAAAATCATCCGAGGTTTTGTAATCATGTACAATAATGTCTGTTCTACTTTGCTCTGGATTTCCTTCTTTGATTCCAAAATAATCCACATTGACACTGTTTCCATTATTAAACGGAAGATTGTAAAACTTATCATTTAAAAGGTGATAGAATGTTACATCTTTTCTTAAAAAAGAAAAAGCAACCAAATCGTTTTGATTTAGATTGTGAGACGGATTCCAGTGGGTGTTAAATTTTTGATCGAGTTCGCTATTTATTTTGTCAAGAATAGAATCTTTTACAAACCCTGTCTTTACAACAACATACTTGTCTTCAATTGGAATTTGGTATTTATTTGAAATCACTTTATTCAATAATTCAATACTCGAAATTTTGTTAGCCGTTTTTGGTTTTTTTCCAATATAATTATTTAGTTCATTCCACATAATTTCCATTGTAGCACAGTAAATATAACTGCTTGATGAATCCAAATTTGTTTCAGTAGTAGGTACAATTACAACAGATCCAATATGCTGCGAAATTCCAATGAAGGGAAGAAAAAGGAATAATATAATTAGCTTTATTTGCATTGATTCTAGTGACGATTGATTAATGTTATAAAATACATAATTCATCTTTACATGTGAAGATACGACTTTAATCGTTCGAAGTTTGTCTTGAACCACGATCGTTTATTGACCTTTGACTGCTATCATTGGTGGTTTTGTTTTTATTGATTCTTTTTTTTAGTTTTTTATAAACGAATCGAATTATAACTAATACAAAGATTAAACTAATGCCACAAAGAATGAGTGAAAGTATTAAATGATCTTTGACCCATTCCTCAGCCTTCGTTCTGAATTCTACCTTCCGTTGTAGTTTTTCAAAATAGTTCATTCTGCTTTCAAAAACAGCAGTAGAATAACCGTATTTTTTTGCTTGTCTAAAAATTTGAAGTCCGCTTGTAGCATCATCATCGATGGCAGAAACGTTACCTAAATCGAATAACAGTTGCGCGATAATTGGGTCCTTCGGTTCGATAAATGACATGCGTTCTGCTAATTGGATACGCAGGTGTTTCTTTAACTTTTTTAAATCAAGCTTTTTTATGTTTGTTGGAATTTCGGAAGATCCAAAATCGAGATCAAGCACATTATAACCATGTAAAAATGCTTCATTTCCGCTAGCTTTGAGTTTTGCCTCTAGCACTTTGACATGAATCCATTCCGAACCTCCGTGCGAAATGGGATAGATTGAAATCGCTCTTTTAATCCATACAAGTGCTGAATCGTTTTGTCCAAGTAACTCGTATGTTGTTCCAAGATTTGCAGCAGTTCGATACAATCCAGGTTTTTTTTGCTCAATTTCTATGAAGATTTTTTTTGCCTTCTGATAATTCCCCGTGTAAACATACATGACGCCTAAATCTGAATAATCTTCAACCTTATTTGTTTGCTCGAAACGTTTCTTAGCCTGTTTTAATTGGTTGAACCAATATGATTTGTTATTTAGGTTTTTATCTTTTCTTACGGCTACATTTCCAGCTTCTGCATATATCATTTCACCGTTCACAAGTGCGCGGTATTCGTTCATACAGCATGTGCCACTCAGTTGGATAAGTAGAAAAATGAGAATCGTCAAATTTTTAATTGGGTAGAAACTTTTCATTCGTAAAAGGATTGATTCGATTAAGTTATACAAGCATTAAAAAATAGTTAAAGTAGGTTATTCCTGTAATCAAAGGTACTACAAAACTTATTCGGGTCGTTTCTTACCTTTAATTCCAGATGCACACCCAAAAAAGTAGGTGTAATATTCCACTTCGAATGAATGGCGTTCGAACAGTTGTTTTGTTCGTTGTGCATTTTGAAACTTTTCGGTGTAAACGCCCAGCATTTTGTAGGTTGAAACTTTTCCCAGAAACAGCCATCCAAGCACTGGAATGATGCGTTTTAAGTAAAATAAATAGAAGAACTTCAAGATTTTTCCGGAAGGAACTGAAACATCAATTAAACTGAAGGTACCATTTGGTTTGAGTATTCGGTGAATTTGCTTTGCCAGATCATCCAGTTGCTCCTCTGAAAATGTTTTTAGTCCAAAACCAGAAACGACACTATCAGCGCACGAAGAAGCGATTGAATTGTTGAATACATCCTCTTTCAAAACTGTAATCGATTGGGATTTTAAGCTTGAGATTCTGTTTTTTGCGTGTTTAACCATTTCGCCAGAAAAATCCAAGGCTATTATTTCCGTTTCAGGAGTACTATGTTGTAAAATTGGTTTCCAACATTCGCCCATTCCTGACATTAAATCGACAACAACTTTGGCATTTTCAATGTTTAAGTCTTTGATGAATTGTTTTCTCCATCTCGCACTGAAACCAAAGGAAGTAATGTGATTCATACGGTCATAAGTACCACTCATTTTGTCAAATAACTCTTCAACAAAACGCTTTTCATAGATTGAATTTGTCAGCTTTTCTTCTTGCATGACTTTCTGGTTTTACAGTCCTTACAATTTTTGTCAATTGAATGCGTGATTCCTTCAATTCGAGATCTTTTGTCGCTATTGTCTAAAGTCAGCTGTATTGGATCGTTAAAAATGAAATGGTCAGTATTTATTCCATGACGATTTAAATGCTGCTTGAATGCTTTAATACGTCTTTTGGCTATGTTAGGTGATTCATCCGTATAATGAACGTAGGAAAACGTAAGACAATAATCGTCTAAGGTTCTCAGTTGATGTTTTAAGAGCTCAACGTCGAATCCATAAAACGATGAACTGCTATCTTGTTCAAAAAATGCAGTGTTTTCGTAATTGACTAAGATAGGCGAGAGTTCAATATTTAATTGAACATTGCTTCGATTCGACGTCATAGCGAAATCAACACTTTGTGGTATATAATACCGATGTTTAACAATTAGAATTAATTGCTCATTGGCAGCTAATTCTAGTTGTAAGTTATAAGAACCGTCACTTTTTGTTTTTGTCCGTTGCAGCGTGTCACCTGTTTTGATAGCGATAATATCTGCATTCTGAATCACAATTGTTGGTTCATTTACTTCACTTAAAACTCCATGAATTTCAAGCGAATGTTTCTGAGTCCATCCGATGATAGCAACGAAATTCAAAAGAAAAACAATCAGATGTTTAGTTGACATAAATTAATCATTTGTAGTGCGTTGGCCCAATTGTAATAAAGGTATCTAATTATTTTGATTACCATGTTCCATTGGGAGAAAAAAGCAATTCAATAGGCGTGTCAATATCGTATAACCATTGATATTCGTTTCGCTCAACCTTGCTAAACTGTTTAATTCGCTCGATCATTATTAAGAAATCTTCCTTTGTCAAGTAACAGTTAAAATTGAAAGTATCGATGGCTTTTATTCCAAAAGAAGAATTTGAAAGTTTTAATTGAAGACTACAATTGATAGCTTCAATAAAATCTACATTACCCAAGTCTAGGCTGGATTCTTTTTCAATAATTGTTGTATTAATAAGTTCACTTAATCGTAATGCTTCATTGGCATTGAAATGATAAAGTCGAATCAATTGTTTAAAAAAAACATCTTTATTTTGATTAGTATCAGTAATATCATCAAGAAATTCAAGTTTCATTTTCTATATAATTGATAGCACATAAATTGACTCATTTCATTATTGTTTTTTTGATTAATTTGTGTTCTCCAAGTAGGATATTCCATGCGCTATTTCAGTTTTATTTCGCGTTAGATTATAATTAAAATTAGTACTCCTTTTTATCTAACTTTTTCTTCTGTTCAATTAACATTTATCGAAAAGTCATAAGTTCTTTTTGTAGCATTTCTTGCATCAGATCATTCGTACCAAATTCAGATCCTAACATATTTATGTAGGTCGATTTAAACAGGATCTTGTCTTTCCATTCAATAGTAAGAATCTCCCAATAATTTCCCAAAACGCAATCATTTTTTTGTTCAAAAACGTGGTATAAATAATTATTATTTTCTAGTTGTATAAAAAGTGAATCTTGATTAGAAATCAATTTGACGAGCTCTTTAGTCTTTACACCATAGGTGAAATGTTCATATTTTAAAATTAAACTTTCAGAATCAAAAGCAAAATGTTTCAAGGTATCCTTCAATTTATTCTTAATGCATGGAATTCTTTCAACTACTTCATGTTCTTTAAGTCCAATTCCGTCTATTACGTCATAATTTTGTGAAAAACCTACCTCATTTGTAACAATGCAAAGTACAATTCCTGTGAAAATCAATTTTAGTAACTTATCGGAACACATCATTTAAGAATAGATTTAATTGCAGCTCGCATTCTCATCTGATTCAGGATATCATTATTACAAGTAAGCGTTACATCGAAGTTAAAACTATTTTGCTTTTAATTAAGCTTTTTAATTTTTTTTCGATTTTAAATGAAGATCAATTTCTTAATTGCAATTGCATTTTAATCGCCAATTTTTAAAATCCAATTTTCTAATAGAATCTGAACTATAATTTACTCCATCTAAATTGCACGTCATGTGATTGCAATAAGCGGTAGACCGTTGGATTTCAGAAAAGAAATCATAGAAACATTGATCTTTATTTAAGTTTTCTACAAACTCCAATTTATCACAGATGTGTTCTATTTTTGAAAACTCATCTTGTAAATCATAGCATGATTTCGACTCACTTTTTCCGTTTGTTATCATCAGAAAATTCACCAAAATAAATACGATTTTCATTTTCTATTCATAAATAGTGCAACAATAAATTTATACATGCATAAGGCTCCAGTAATTGCATAAGTCTGTAACCATTTCATTTTTCGCACTTCGGCTCTCATGATTAACAAGCTCTGTTAGTGTTTGATTTACTTTAGTCAATTGTTTCTTTTATTCGAGTTTCCATTCGATAGTATCCGTATCTAAATTTCGATTCTACAAGCACAATGTCAAGAATCAATGTTTTGTGTTCATAGTTAAACGGAACTCCCTTACAATTCCAAACCCAATTTGCATTGTCAATTTTTAAATTTAGAATATTCCCTGTTGCATAATCCCAGTTTACATAGTTTGGAATATCAAAAAAAGTAGTTGAACTATCCTTTTCAAGTTTAGGGAAATGTTTACCGTAAAAAATCAATGTGTCAATGTCATAACCTGTAGAGTTAATCAGTTTTACCCTTACAGGGTTTGGAACTCGATACTCATATTTGCCATTGATCAAGGTCATTTCTTTTATATAAATTCCATCAATTATTGAATCTGAAACAGATTGTCCAAACATCATGTAAGGAGACAGAAACAGCTTAACAAATAGTAGAAAAAATATCTTCTTGGTCATTGTTTAAAGTTGTTTTTTGCTGGTTTCCAGATTTGATCGGCTGCAATTTTGTTTTCATCGGTGAAGCCAACAAGAGCTGCTGGAAACAACGTCAGTAAATAGGCGATAAGTGCTTCAGGATCTTCCTTTTTGCTCAAGACAATTTCGATGTGCTTGTTGTCTTTAGAACAGATAACCACGTTATTCGATTTACTTACTTTCACACCTTCAACTTTTCCGACAATTTCTTTGATGTAAATCCACACCATAAAATCGGATTCTTGGTTCTTAATTGCTTTTAAAAGAGGCAATTCATCACTTTTAATTTGGTTTATTGCCGCCAATGAACGCACAAGAATGAGTAAACCAAGCGCAATGAAAATGGACGATATTACCCAACCAGCAGTATTGTTGTCAGCAAATAAACTACCTACAGCCATTAGCGCACCGGTAATGAAAATGACAATACCCGTAATAAGGATTTTGTTATTCGATTTAATAAGAATGCGTTTGAAAGATTCAAAGATCATAGTGATTGTGTTTTATGTTTTTGTGGTCTGAAAATAGTTTTTTCTTATGAATCGAAGCGGTGAACGAATTACTAGTTAATAACTGAGTTGGGGGATGGGGGAGTTGTTTCGGATTATTTTACATCAGTAGAATGATGAGCATTTAGTCATTTTGACAATTATTAATCATCGCACATGAATTTAAAGAAAAGGGTCGATTAACAATTTAATTTATAGCTATTTCCAAAGTCCTATTTTGTTTTTCTTTGCTTTGTTTTCTGCTGCTGTAATTTGTTCTTGAAAGCTAATTTGAGCTTCTTCGCCTAGGTAAATTTCAAAAAACGGTTCACCTGGTAAACTTTCAATTAATCTTCTGTCGTCAACAATGATCTCATTCCATGAATTTGGAATACGCATTGCATTCGCTTCATAACAACCTTGGCGGATTAAATAGTTGTTAAGAGTGTCGGCTCCGTCGAATACTAAACAGAATTTCATTGTCACTTCATTTTTACCAAAAGCATATATTGGTTGAACTAAGGCTTCGGGATGTTTTTGAATCCAACTATTTACAATTGAATCGGTTGAAGATGCAGAAGTGGCAATGTTAAATCCATTTCCGATTAAATAGTAGAGAGTTCCAGGTTCTTTTTCAGATTGAGCGACGATTCCATTAAATTTTAATTCTGAAATAGATTTGGGATTCGTAGAACAACGTATAAACGTAAATACAACAATCAATAGTATGAATGCAAGTGGTTTCATTTTCATTTTTTAAAGTTAATTTTTCGAAGATAGATTTTTTTACATTCAAATTAGTTTAGTATCGTTGCAGCCATTGGCGGTCGAAGTAAGATTGAAATGCTGGAGCTAGACGGCTGTTATGCGTAATCTAATTGTTCTTTTTCGGTCTTTTCCGGAAAATAAAACCAAAGTGTATTAAATAACTAAGCCAATGTAAACCAATTGATATCATCCAGAATAACCATGCTACTATTGCTGTACCACCGGTTGAGTTGTATTTTAGCTGATACCACCATAAAAAGGAGTAGGTTATTTGAATACTTAAATGAATGATAATCGTTTGTTTTTTCTTTGCGCTAAAAGAAATAACACCAAGAAGTGTAATCCAATTAATTAAATAACATATTACTATTAAAATAGTCTCTTCTCTCATCTTTTTTTGAAGTATTAATTAAATGTTGGAGCTAGAAATCTGATTGTATATTTTTAGAAGTTTGGGCATCCAACATGGGCTTCCGCGAATTCGAAAATTGTTTTTTGATTTTTTTTATAAAGAAATATTCTTCCAACAGCAGGAATATTTTCAATTTTCCTTTCAATCTTTCTTACATATTGTTTTTTGGAAATGCAATAAATTTTCGCCGCTCCACAATCCAGCAAATCTCTAAACCTAACATTTAATCTGAAGTTGTTTGTCAGATTTCCTTTGCCAGTTGAATCTATTGAACTAATCAAATTTTTAAATATCACTGTATCTTGTGTTTGAATGTCAAACGGCACATTTAAGTCGCTAAAAATTTGTTTAACATCATGTAAGTTAAAGGAAATGATATAATCATAACTACGAAAATGAACCATCAACGAGTCATTTTCTTTAATCATTTTAATTTTTTCAACCTTATTTGAATTGGATTGTCCAATTCCTTGAAAAACAACGAACAATATAAAAAGAATATGTAGGGGTATTTTGAGCATGGATAAAGAGCACTTACGTTTAGGAGTCTGAAAAATGGCAGATCTCGTTTTAAAATTTTTGTTCCGAAGTTAAAATTATTTTAATTCAAGTTTAGTTTTGTTTAGAAGTATGTTATTGTTCTGAGGCTTTAGGCGCTGTTACAAGCATTAATAATAGTTAAATATGTACAGATTTGGAGAACCATAAATGCCATATTCATAACAACTAAATAACCTATCATTTTCATATTCAAATTGAATATATGATGTTTTACCTTCATAATATGGTGTTTTTACTTTATTTGTGTATTGAAATTTAATTTTAGTCAACTTTCCCATTGCATCATATTCGAATTGAGCCTTTAAATATTTAGAATGAATAGTTTTAATTCTTTTATTATTTCTATTCATTTTAATTTCCCATTCTGAAGGATATTCAATTTTATTCGTAGTTGAATTAATTGTATAATTTACTTTTTCGCGATGAACAAATATTATTGAGTCTTGGATATGATTTTTCTGAATTTCATCAACTTTTTTTTGAATTTTATTGTTGTCAAGTGGATAAATGGGAAAGCTTGAAAATCCGCCTGATTTATTAGGGTCATGAAAACTCTGATTAACTTCAATAATTTGAATCGAATCATTTAAATTCTTAGATTCTAGTAAATTATTTAGAATTGAAATCTCGAAAATTGTATGAGCATGGAATAAATAATCACTATTATCCTCTTTTAATTGTCCAAAGGAAAAACTTGTAAAAAGTGATATTATTGAAATGACTATGGCTTGTCTCATTGTTTCAAGTAACGATTCTCAACTGGTAGACGTGGGTATTTTCCAGCATCATTTCGGAGTATTGGTTCATCACGTGGCTTTTTATTGATGTTATTTGCATTTTATTTTAGTCGGTTTAAATGTTTAATCGGTTTGTGTTTTAATCCATCGTTGATATTTTTCTTTTCTGAATATCGTATTCGGTAATTCAAGATTTTCTTACCTCTATGGATTATACGAACAGTTACATTTTGATCCAATCGAATAAAAGTATATACTTTTAAAAGTTTACATCTTCTAATTTGTGTTGAAAAATTAAATGATCCAAAGTCATTAACATTTTCTCTGTAGAAAATTTCTGCTGGTAAACCATGTTGATAATTTTGAATATTAATTCTAGCGCCATTATGGCTTATTCCAAAATACATAGGAAAGTCGTGTCCCATTAACTTTCGTGTTTCTGAATAGTCTAATCTTTCTGTGGATGGTAAATTCGAAAATTTCACCCAACTTATTCCTGAATTATTTTCTATGTAATAGAGTATTAAAAGATTAAGTGAGTCATTTTTAGTCTCATTTTTATCCAATCCGAAAAGATGAACATTCGAACTATCTAGCCAGTTTCGGGAAACACTAACAATTTTCTTTTCTTTGAAATCCAATGAAGTATTTATCTTCAATGGTGTTGAATTTGAGAAATCACAATAATAAATGGTGTCCTCGTCTTTTGTTATGATATTGAGGATGGAATCTGAATCAAAGTTATGTGTTAAAGAATCAATTTGCGTCATCACTTTGCGATACTTTAACAAAGCCATTTCAAAATATAATTGATCATTTTGTGCGTGGGAAAAACTTATCATAAAAGACATTACCACCGGAACGAATAAGGTATTTGCGAACTTGATATATTTCATTTTTTATATAACGTCAATTTCGGGAGTAATTTTGACCTAGTCAATGTTCTTCAACGTTTTCTTGCTTTGCATTCGGGCGGATTTCGGAGTACTGAAGATTCGGGATCACCCCGCCTTAACCAACCGCGAAGCAGTAACGAAGGTAAACCCGTGTTACCTGCCGTTTTTCTGTCTTGTTGCAATGGTGTATGAAAACCTGTCATTTTTATGTTTTTCTCCTTGTGTCAATTTGAAAGTTTCTACATACTCAGCCTGAGTCAGTTTATATTCTCCTTTTGCCCGAAGTGCTTTAACTATAGTGTCATTTTTAAGTTTCTTGATGTCATTGCTTAATAGTCCTAGAAAGTTGTCTATAGCAGTTGAATTGTCCTGTAAGTCAAAAAGCACTGAACAAGTAAATGAAGTAATTATGTTTCTTTCTGTCGAGATATGCAACTTAGGAAGCCATTCTCCATTATTGTAATTAATTAGAGGTTCACCTAAAAAAAAGAAGGCGTCCTTTCCGGTTGAGTCAATTTTATCGTCTTCGTCATCCAAAGCCGCCCATCGCCAGTCAATAATCTTGTCACTGGTTTTATAGTTTTCTCCTAGTGATATTTTGTAAGTATCACTTTTGTAGTCAATTAGTATTGGCTTTATTTTTGGGGCCCAAACAACTTCTTCTTGTCCGCCAGTTTCGATAATTGTCCTTTTGTCTGTTTTAACACAAGAAGTCAAAACAGTAAGTATGAAAAATGTCCTTATGAGCAAAGTTTGAGTCAATTGTGTCAGTCTTTAAAAAATGCAGGTGGCGATCTGCAAATAGGCAAAGGCGTCTTTTCACCGCGAAGCAGCACAGAAGGTAAATATAATCATTTTTGCGCATTTACTTATTTGGTGTTAACAGTATTAATTTTTATCACATTGGATCCTTTGTGATCCATGGCTATCTTCAGCAATATTCATTCTAGAAATAAAATTCTGTCTTTTAAATCTTATATTATACTCTCGGCAACATATTGGCTTGAAATCGTTACGCCACCATTTTTCCAAAAATTAGAGTTTGCATCATACATCTTTGGCCGATATTCCTGTGAGAGATGTAAGCTTTGTTTTCGATTCGTCAAGTCTGTTGATTATTCAGAATCTTTTTTACTTAGTGAATAAATCTGAATTTCGTTATTAAAATAATTCAAGATACAATCAAGTTTGGATTTCATTACTCCTTCAAGTTCAGAGACAATTAAACTTAAACAATAATTAATATTTTGTTTTCCTTCCTGGTTAAAACAGTCATTTTGCCTCTTCCCGTAGTCAAGATTAAGTCTCTCAGTTATTGTCGAATCGAGAATTTGTGCGACTAAATTAGTTGGCATTAACAGGATTATTGCGATTAAACTAGTTTTCATAGGGGCTCGGTAATTATTGCTAACGTTTCTCAACTGGTAGACACGGGCTTTTTGAATATGTTTTTTCATCCCGTGGCTATTAGTTGATGTTATTTACATTATTTAATCTTGCTTTCTTCTTTTTTGTATCTCTCTTCCCAATCTGAACCATTGCGAATGGTTAACAATTTACTCATGTATCTAGAATATTGTCTATCCATCTCACTTGGGTCATAAACACAACCACCAGCATAGAATTTAACGCCATACTTTTTAGTTAGTTGTTCATAGTTTTGGGCACCTCCATATCCATATTTTACTTGGCTCATAATTAAATTTGACTTAATCAATAGTTCAGAAAATGTCAGGCTGTCTACAACTAGTTGTTTGATTGTCAAAACTGGATAAATTGAATCTGCATAAAATCCAAAATCCAAAGTGTATTTATCAAAAAGGGTATCTAAGAATATTAGTTTATCAACCGAATCATTATTCGTCGAATCTATAACTGGTTTTTGATAAGCGGTTATTATAATCGACGAATCGCCTGAATAACGTATCAAAATATCAGGTAAACTATCACTTTGAGCAAGTGCCAAATAGTTTAATAATAATATGAATATGGTCAGAGTTCTTTTCATTGCACATAACGTTGCCACTCCTGGCGAAGGAGCCGATTTTTAAATTTAGTTTTATATGCCCTGCCTGTCGGCAGACAGGGATCCAAGATCGTTTTGTTTTCAATTAATTGTTTTTCGTGACCACAATTCCTGCTCTTTCGCTGGACGTGTGTTAGAGATATTTCAATCATAAACCCTTTTTCTTTCTTTGCGACACATATTTATTGCTCCAAACACTGTAAATCTGTTAGTTTTAGTAATTCCATTGGATACTTCTCCATGTTTTCCATCTTCTGAGTAATAGCACATCGTACTTTCTTTATAAACATATTTTATTTGCCTATTCTCAAAAATTAGTGTTATCGTATCCCCATGGTTAGACCAAATTCCTTTATGTTTTGTCCCTCTGTCCGTGCATCCATTACTATACCACATCACTTTCTTGGACTTTTTGATTTTGTAATAATTCATTACCCAATATCCGCATCCAATCCATTTACCTTGAAACTTTTTGTCTTGTGCAAATGTTGTTTGAAAGAATAGTAAAGTAAGAAAAAAGAATAAAATTCTAATCATGCTTATTTAACATTTTACATTCCTGTTTTGTTACACTTGGTAGTTACAGTTGCCTCTAACGTTCCCTCGCCTGGGGCAGGAGACGATTTTAAAGTTAATTTATGTTGCCCTGCCTGTCGGCAGACAGGGATCCAAGATCTTTTTGTTTTCAATTTATCGTTTTTCGTAAAGAAAATTCCGGCTCTTGCGGCAGGCGATTGTTAGTGGCTTTTTTATTTCAATATAGATTCTATGTTAACCATTTTCTTTTTTTGCCTTTTATTTGAAGGATAGATAATTATCAAATCATTATTTATAATGTATATTTTATCCATGTGACCGTAGTTAATAAAATGACCGTCTGAAATGTCAACCTTAAGTTCTTTGCCATTATGAAGATTTCGAACATATAATTTTTCAAAATATTCATCTTCTTCTTCCCTAATATGAGCTATAATGTTTGGGTAACCGTTTACCCGTTGGCCATAGGAATATTGTTCGGAGGGACGGTTTTGATCTGTAAAAACAAAAACTTGAGTATAGCAAGGCCCCCCGCACGAAAAGCCAACAGCGGTATACAAATCAGTACAATAATTAATCATCGATCTTTGAGGACGAGTATTTAATATTTTTTCGAACTTAATCTTCCCGTTTTTCGGAGCTATTGTCAATTTGTAAGCATTTGAATCTCTACATGGTATTTCTTCTAGTTTTGAAATAAAGTTTTCACTCTCTCTATTATATAAGCTATCACGAAAACGTTTTTCATCCTCATCAGTGTTTATTGAATCCAATGATTTATTCAACAATTCCGGCGAATTATTTTTTTCTGTCACCACTTCCTCAGTATTTGATTGACATCCAAAAATTCCTAGTACAAGAAATAATAAATAAATTTTCATGTTAAGTAGTTCATTTTAGTTACCTCTAACGGTTTGCTGCCAGGCACTCGGCCCGACTCTTTATATAAATTATAGTTCCGAAGTTAAACTTATTTTCTTTCAAATTTTCCGTTCTTTCGAAGTAAGATTGGAGGGTTGGTGCTTGACAGCTGTTATAAGCAGTTGTTAACATCACTCGCAAACATCAATCAATTTTCCCTCGATTTTGACCCAACCTTTTGTTGAATTTTTATATTGATAAAGACTTTTATAAACTCCGCATGTTCCGCTAGTAATATTGGTTTCAAGTGTTTTGGAATTCTTATTAATGTACATTGGGAAATACTTCATAGAGTCAGTCAAGTAACTATCTAATTGAAATTTTCCTAATTTATTTTGGATATAAAAATTGTAATGATTTCCACTGTTATAACATGCGTTTACAATAGCTACGTCTTCTTTTGAATCGAAATTGAAATCCGCAACCACAATATTTCCAAAAGCATTATTATCTAAATTGTTCACGCCCATATTCCTGTTAACTCCTGTAATATCTGATCGTTTATCTGTTGAATCAAGAAAGATATTACCATAAAATTCTAAGGAATAGAATAACAGCGAATCCACTAGATTTTTATTTTTCTTGTGAATCATTTGTACATTAACAATACATGAATCCATTGGGTCATTGATTCTTACAATACGTTTAAAATCAATTTTATAGTCATAAATAAAAGAGAGTTCAGAAAAATAGAAAGACCTCGATTCTACATTATCTTTTTCAGAGGTTTTCTGATTAACAGGTTTGGTTTGGCTTTTAAACGAACTAATTTCTTTTTGGACATGGTCGGTTCCGCATGCACTAATCAATATTAACATTAATAGGGTTCTCATCATCGCATATTGCTTATAACGTTTTGAGGCTATGCGCCGTTCCGAACTTTCACTCAAAACCGTAACCTCGAAGTTTAAATTGTTTTTAAATATA
>JACCDQ010362153.1_pt1 | contig 25303 bp, 20 predicted proteins | sample 7446031 | NCBI WGS metagenome assembly JACCDQ01 (sample SAMN15323442, study PRJNA562643) | freshwater metagenome | isolation source: river surface water | place: USA:Blue River Watershed | collected 2017-08-17 | reverse complement strand
GGTGCTCTGAAGGTAGACAGCCGTGTTGACCTGATCGGTATCTCTCAGACCAATGAACTGCTGAACAGCGGTATCATGGGTCCGTCGGACAGCCTGGATACCTTCATCCGTCTGGAAGCGATCTACATCAAGCTGAACGACGGTGTCCATACCGACGTGATCAAGCTGTCGACTGAAAACCTGGTCGGTTCGACGTTCACCTATGCTCCGCAAGGCAACTATCGCAAGATGCTGCTGTCGATGGAGACCGATGGCGTTGTCCTGAGCAACAACACGGTGACTGTCGCTGGCACCGCCCCGGCTACCCTGCCGGAACTGGCTAACAACAGCCTGCGCGTCATGCTGACTGTTAACGGTTCGGTGAGCCTGGACAAGGGCGATTGCAACATCCAACGTGGCGCTCTGAGCCTGGTGGCTGTTCGCAATGCCGCAGGTCAACTGATCACCGGTTCAGTGTTCAACAGCCTGGCTAACCGCATTGCTTCGGTTGAGATGGTCGGTTACACCCTGCAAGCTTGGCGTGCTAACTCGAACGTTCGTCAACGCGCTCAGCTCATCGACTCGCAGATCGAGTACCGTGCGATCGCTATTCCGTACCAGTCGCCGATCAGCGCCATCATGCCGGTCGTGGGTGCTATGGAAGACAAGTCGCCGGTTGAAGACCTGCTGACCTCGGTGGGTGTCCGTATCAGCAACGACTCCGTCACGGCTGTGCTGAAGGTCACCGACGAACTGGCTGCTTACAAGCCGGTGGCTGACGCAAACGGTGAACTGCCGGCTATGATGGCTGTGGGTCACGTTCACGTGAAGCCGGTCTTCTTTGCTGAAGACATCGTGCTGCCCGCCACCATCAACAGCATCAAGTCCCATGAGCTGATCAAGGACATCCGTGCTGCTATGGTTGAGAAGCTGCGCTTTTACGCCAATGAAATGTACCGTCAATCCGAGTACAAGGCCGCCGCTCTGGTGCTGACTGGCAACGTTGGCTTCAAGCCGACCGTTATCATCGGTACCGATCCGGTCCTGTACAACTACCTGACTGCCGACGGTGATCTGCGCACGCTGGGTGAGACGTTCGACGTCAAGCTCGTCAGCACGCTGGACGCTCGTATGAAGGGCAAGATCATCATGTCGTTTGGTGTCTTCGGTGGTGACCGCAATACCGCGATCAACCCGCTGAACTTCGGCAACATGCTGTACTCGCCGGAACTGACGGTGGTTCTTCCGATCTCGCGTGACGGTCAGGCCTCGAAGGAACTGATCGTGACCCCGCGCTATCTGCACTGGAACAGCCTGCCGATCGCTACGGTCCTGACGGTGAGCGGCCTGGCCGAAGCGACCGACAAGATCGCTATCAATATGAACGCTGTTTAATCAGTGAACTGAACTGAGAACTCCACCGGGGCAACCTGGTGGAGTTCTTGGTATTTTGACAAGGGATGCGTGGGATTCTACTGCGAGCAACATGCAGTGATTTACCACAACCCAAAAGGAAACAACATGAGTGAAATGTATGGCCTTGGTCTTATCTATGGATTTGGGCTTATTCCTACCCGCAAAGCAATCGATGGTAAGGAGGTCTATCGAGACTTGTTTGCCAAACCGATCACTGAGTTTTTCACTGATAAATTCAAACAGTTTTTTCCAGAGGTATTTGAAGGAATTTATAGGGTTGGTGGTCGACTGGATCTGGGTTCTGACGCTAAAGACGCTTGGAGTCATCTCAGTAACGTTATGCTGGGGTTGGGTGACAGAAAACCGTGTTATGACGATTACTTTTATCTGGCAAAAGTGACAATTCCGATCTTGGTCTGGGGTGTCCCAACAGCTCACTGTTTGAATATGATTTTCCATCGAGAATGCGGCAACAGGGATATTGTCACTGTGACTGTTTACGAACGTCAAGATAAATAAAAGCCCACCCATGGAACACAATCTGAATAAAGTAGTCAACCGCCTTATTGAAGCTAACCTTGCGGTACGAGATGATTTTCTCTCTGAACCTGTTCGATGGTTTCAGTTCCAGAGCAATTCGCATTTTATCTCAGCGTTTCACCGAACACTAAGTTGCCTTCTTGATATTGGAGCCAGTATCCGAACAGCAACCAACGGTGTTTCTGGCGCGAAAATGACACTCGATGAATTCTACGTGTTGATCAAAGAACATCTGGTTTTAGATACCCGAAAAGAAGAGAACGATATTCACACGACACCTGTTGAAGTTCTTGTGGAGTTTAATGTGGACGCGTATAACTCACGGGGTAAAAACATGGCTATGTCATTCCGTCGGCACAACGACCAAGTCGTCATGATTTGTTATCCCCTTCACCCTTTTCACACACAAAAGCCAACACCTGAATGATTGCATTAGAATCCTGAATAGTTACATATATACCAACTGACCTTATGCGTAAACCACTTGTCGTGGAGCGCTGTAGGTAATGGAGTTTACAGAATGAAAACATCTAAATTTGTTAAAGCTAAAGTGGGGAGCTTACCGGGTATTTTCCCGGAAGACAATATCACTGTGGTGACGTCAGTCGATGTTACCGATCAAGCAGTGAAAGCTTACATAAAGGCAAAGGCTAAATGTGGCAAAACTGCTATGTCGCGCTTTTCTGTTAAAGTGATCAAGATGAAACGTTCTGTCTACGAAAAGAATTTCGAGAAAGTGACGGAAGAAGAGAAAGTAGAATACATCGATGTTAAAATCGGAATGTTCACCACTGACCAGGGAAACCCCTTTATCATAGCGGTATCGCCCGATGTCTCTGACACAGTTGTTCGTGAGTATCTTGAAAACCAAGCAAAACAAAAAACCTGCGATAAGGTGAAGTTTGAGGTGTTTCCGCTTAAAATCACAAAAACAGCTTACGACGATCTATTCACAATTCTTCCTGCCGTTTAAACATCAATCTTAATAGGAGATAACATGTCATTATTTTCTACAAAATACGTTAAAACTAATCCGCTCTGCTATAGCTGTAGTCGCAAGTACGGCCCCTGCTTCCCAGGTAATCCTAGGTGTATGGGTTATGAACCAGTCACCAAACAGCTTCACCCAAATCAACCCAACTCCAAAAAGGAAATCATCATGTCTAACAACAATCAAACAAGTCAAACAGCTCATGGTATTTTTACCGAGCGTTTTCCTGGCGTCGATTGGACCAAACCGGAAACTGGTTTCCGTCTGGTAGACGATCACGCCAGTACTGCGTTTATCTGTGACTCGATGAATGAGTATAGGAAATTTATAGAGGTGAACGGTATGACTGCCATTGATCGAACCGAAAAGCCTGGCTACTTGTTTATCAGTGCGGGAAACCCTGTGACTAAAAGCTTCATTAGCATTAGTCTTACAGACTCTGAACACACTTTGAAGTGGAGCCGTTTGGAGGTAGTCTATGAACCTAGTAACTCTTCTGCGGCACTTGAAAAACCTATTCCGGTTTACTCGAAAGAAGAATTGAAAACTGCGCTTGCGGAATCACGACCCGTCGTTAAAGCATTGTTGTTTGGTGAGAGCAACTCAACCCAAAAGGAAGAAAACAAAATGACTAACACAGAAACCATGAACGAAGAGCAACCTACCCAGCATCCGTTTAAACTGGAAGGTACGTTTACCGGACAATCTACTGTTGATCTTGAAAGCGGGTTTGAAATTTGCGGGTCCACGACGAATCATCTGTACATGGTGAATACCATTCGTCAATTTTCTTGCTTTGTCGAGGATCAGGACTTGACTATCAGTAAGGTATCTAAGTGTCCTACCCACGCGTTTCACCAAAGTCCTGAGTACGTGATTGAAGCGATCGATGACAGTAAAAAGAAAGTTGCTAAACTTAGCGTAAAGTCACCCAAAATAAACCCCGGGCAAGGCCCGTTTGAATTCCAAATCAGCTATTCGGTTGATTCCGAAGAAAAAGAGACCCCGGCAAAAAGCGAGGGATTGAAGCTGACCGAAGCCGCCATGGCTGAAGCGCGCGCAACGTCCAAAAAGAAAGACCAGACATCCGACTGGCATAACCCAACCGGCCAACAAACTGACTCCGACAAGGAAACAATTGTGTCCAACGAAACTACCACCAAAACCCAACTCACTGAGCACGGACTGAACAACATCCATCTGCGTATCTATAAAGCTATCGAGCAAGCCCGAAACGATTTGCTCTCTCAACCTGTGCGTCGGTTCAGCCTTGACGATTTTACTGTCGCCACTCACAACCTTGCTGAAGCTGTCTTTGGGTTTGGTGGAAACTTCAGCACCAACCTGATCGACAAAATGGAAGATCGTGAGGTATTCATTAAGCACGTGGATAGCTCGCTGAATCTCGTGCGAAAGGAACAGCCGGGAACATTACCTCGGGTATTGATCTGTGCCTACCAGGTGAGTTTCCCAGCTTACAACCAATTCGACGCAGAGAAGTTGACTTGCCAATTGATCCTCCAGCGGATCAGCGATGATGAGTTCGTGATGACGGCTTACGCTCTCAAGTAAGCTTCTCCGTTCACTTTAACTAAGAACACACTCCAACAGGAGTGTGTTCTTTTTAACTCAACAGCAAAGGAAAATGTTATGTTTAATCGCGGTCTTTTTGGCGACAATCGTATCACAGAAAATGTCCCATTTAAAAAAATCAATAAAGAAATATGGAATGATGATGGTTACATTGAATTGACCGTTAAAGAATTTTACAGTTTTGCTGAAAAGATAAATTTACCCGTCGTTACAAAACAAATCCAGATGTTTGACACGGTGATTTATTTGGCCACTAATCCCAACTCGTCAATGATATTGAGTCTTACTGTCCGTAAATGGTTCGGACGAGATATAATTGATGCAAGTTATTTAGATTCTAAGAAAACTCCAGAAGAACTCCAGGAGCGTCAAAAATGGGCTACAGAGTCTATAGGGCTGTTAAACAAATACGATCTAAGACATAACAAAACTGGGTTTTCTATTGATGAGGAGGTTTCCTCTTTATCGGAATTTGCAACCCACGATGAAGTATATAGTGTCTTTATGCCGGAAAATAAATTGACCATAGTCGCTAATCAACAAAACTTCCCTAACAATACATTCATGCGCGCGGTTGATGATAAAAATACCATGCAGTTGATCTATAGATTTACACGCACCTGTGATGGTAAAGATCGTAAAGGTCGGCTAGAAATCAATTACTCCAAAATTTCTTCTATCAATCTGCTTTATTGATACACCGTTAAGATCCAAGAACACACTCCTGTTGGAGTGTGTTCTTTTTTTCTTTGCATTGGGATCTGACACGATCACATATATATTAATTGTTCTCACCCTTGGAGTGCTTATGAAAGCCGTTACATGTAAACGGTATATACTTGGTATGTACCTCAGCGATTCAGGCAACATCTACACTGAAAGTGAAGCCACTCGCTTTTTACCCAATGAAAAATTTGCTTGCTACTTACCCATTCTGAAACTTTGGAAACTCAACACAGACGATCAAGTGGTATTCACCGACGGCAAAAACAAAGACGGTGAAATCGAAACCTACAACAGCCGTTTGTCCGGTAACCGATTGAACGCCCAAGCCATCAAAACCAAGAAACTCGATGTGTCTCATAACGACTTGGTGTTTGGCAATACCAACCTGATCATCAACCTGACTCGGTACAATGTCACTGCTCAAGACCGTGGTGCTGGACTACAGCTTGTGGTGCCCGTGCATAACACCAAACTCGAACCTCTGACAGGTAAGCTCTACATCATCACGTGCCACACTTACAGCAACCCACTTTGGGTTAAGGAGAAACAAGGTATCGGTAATTACTTGCAAACGCTGTATGAGCAATCTAAACTGTCCCCAGGACCAGACAGCGACATTCTGGAATACTTGAATGAGAAGTGGTGTGGGGTTGGGGTGCCTCAAGCATTGACAGTCAGCAACACCATCAAAGTCTTCACCATGTACGAAATCACTGAACAAGACCTGGTGAACTACAAAACACTGCTTGTCAGTAACTTTGGAAGTCGATTCAGTCTGGAGAAAATCATCAACGTCCCGCATGACGTACCATTGCATGACAGTTTAGGCATCGGTGAAATGAGCGACGTGTTGACACGCAACGCTTTCAACTGCTATATCGTTGACAACAACGACACTATCAGTGACCGGTATTGTGTTATTGCGGGTCAAGTCAAAAAGATCGAGAAGATCAAAGACCGCAATCAAACCAGTGGACTTTATATGTTCCACACCGACTACAACAAGAAACCTTACTTGGAGAAAATCTCATCCTTAGACGACATTGACAACAACCCTCATATCTTCAAAGACGCAGAGTCAGCCAAGACTGGTGCCGACTTGAAGACCCGTTACGTGGACGAAGTGGAAAAGGCTCGCCGTGAAAATGAAATGACTCGACTGGAAGCTGAACGAGAGAACCTGCTTCAGAAGCAAGGTTTGGCTGAACATATCGCTCGGCTAGAGAAAGAAGCGAAAGAAAGGGAACTGCGACACGCTGAAGAAGTTCGACAACGTGAAGTGAAGTACGCCGAACAAATGGCGGAAATCAAACGTGCTGTTGAAAATAATAAGCTTCACAATCAAGTGCGAGGCAATGACAGTGGGTTTTTATTCGACCTGTACAAACATCAACACGACATGCGAATGTTGGATTCTAAATCACATTACCAAGAAAGGGAGTATGAACGAGACAGCACCATCGAAACCATCAAAACCGTCGGAGCCATCGCTGGTCTGGGTTTAGGCATATGGACCATTGCCAGCAAAATGAACAAATAAGAACATGAAGAAGATCACCCCTCGAAAGAAACTGAAGTCAAAAACCCCTATCGTGTTTGCGTTGTCTGCGAAAGACAAAGCTTTCATCAAACAGATCCCTCAGAAATCTGTCACTCGACTTTGTGAAGGAATCGGTGACCCGACCGACTGGTACAACACTGTGTTCCGAACCCATGTTGGTTACGGAATCGCAAAGATCGAGTACGACGAGGAAACCATCAAGGAGATGCAGACTGCGTTGGAGTACGGTGAAGTTATTCTGAAAGCCAATCTGGACAACGACGTGTACGTCTTGACCGATGAGCAGAAGGAATGGCTGAAGGCTGCTGTAGACGCTACAGACGTGATGACAGACGCCACCACTCGACGAGTGTTGTTAGATGCTTCATTGAACACCCGAAGTTACATGAAAAAACTCACATCCAAATACAACATAAATCTACAGTGACAGTCATTCTGTGCTATAGGAGAAACAACTTGCTCACACTCAGCAGCTACATCAAAAACAAAACTCCGAAGTTCAACAAGAAGATTGTTGAAGGGTTTTGCTACCACCGCATCAACAAAGCCATCGACTACATCGACAGCTTCATTCGATACTCGTGCAGCAGCAAGACCAACACACACCTCCAGTACCTTGGGTACGAAGAGGTCAGTCCCAAGGACGAGATCAAATTCTTGTTCAACAAGACCAGCAAAGTCGTTCACGACATCGCTGAGAACGATATCTACCTGGTAAAGTTCCAGTTCAAGTACGGTGACGAGGACACCATCCGTGAACACTATTTCTATCTGCCGTACCTAAACAAAGGCAACATCATCCATCTGTCCGGGAACAAGTTCCTGGTGATGCCGGTGTTGTCTGACAAGGTAATCAGCATCGGTGACAAGATCATTTTCATCAACATCCTGACCGCCAAGTACAGCTTCACTCGGACGTACTTCAGTGTGAAGATTGACGGGGTATATCAACGTGTCTCGGTCATCAACACTGAGTTGTACAAGAACCAAGTAAAGAAACTGGCAGACACCACCAAAGCCAACACCACCGTGATGCATTACCTGCTGGCCAATTATGGCTACAGTGAAACCATGCGGATGTTGCTGGGGTTTGTTCCGACCCCGGTGTATGACTACGACAAACCTGACAAGGTGGTGATTCGTTCGACGGGAGACGCGCCGCATGGGTACATCAAGAACAAGGAAATTTACCAATCTACCAACATCAAGTTTGTGATTCCGCGTGAGCTGTACAATGAGGACGTGTTGTATTGCTTAGGGAACATGTTCTACGTGCTGGACAACTTCCCGGATAACTTCAGTATCGACCAACTGGACAACGTGCTGCTGTGGCGTCGGCTGCTGGCTGAAATCATCCACTCAGGCAACCATGGCTTGGCGTACTTGACGGAAAAGATCTCTGCACACTTTAACGACCTGAACAGCCCGTTCGACACGGTGACCGTTCGGAAGCTGAAGGATGTAGGAGTGGAATCGTCCACGTTGATGGAGCTGTTGGGAGTCATCTTCAAGAACTTCAACAACTGGATCATGAACAGCGAGTCTCGGTCGCTGTACTACAACAAGACCTACGAAGTGGAGAGCTTTGTGCTGTCACACCTGACGTCTCGCATCACACGCATTGTGTTGGATGTGAACAAAGAAGAGCTTCGTGTCAACGGCGCTATTTTGGACAGCAAAGTGATCGACAAGATCTTCAAGAAGTATTTTGTCACACGCGCTATCTTCAGTTTGAAAAAAGAAAAGCAGTATGTGACCAGTATCGAGTATTCTGGGGATCATTTGTACTTCAAGAACACAAGTATGGTGGTTCAGCAGGAGTCGGACTATGTGAACATCACCAACCCGGATGTGAACACGTCTGAACGCAAGAAAATCACTGCCAGCATGGCCACAGTTGGCAGTATCCTGGGGTTGAGTAAGAAAAACCCAACCCCACTGATTCGGGTCAACCCGTATGTCAACGTGGACTTCGCGACAGGTACCATCCTACCGCATCCCACCCACAATGACATTATTGAGAAGACCGACAAGCTGTTGTCCAATGTCGACATGTTCGATGTGACTGACAACACTGAATACGATCCGTCTATCGGAGAAGACGCAGCGGTGGAAGAGCTTGACGACACTGACACCGATGACGGTATGGACGATATCGACTGACCAACTTGTCGATCAACAAGGAGTATAACATCATGATGCGCTACCAAAACCCTCACCAAAACTTCCAAAACCCGCAACAACCTATGCAACAGCCTTCCCAATTTCCGCAGCAGTTTCCTCAACAGCAACCCATGCAACAAATGAATCAACAACCTATGTTCATGCAACTGCCGAACGGAATGATCCAGACCCCGATGGGGATCATGACCCCTCAGCAGTTTGCCAACTGGCAAGCTCAGATGCAGCAGCAACAGTTCCAACCACAACCCATGGGGGTTGGGTTTCAGCAGCCGGGCATGATGCCCAATCAACAAGGGCAGCAATATGTCCCACCACAACAACCATCTCAAGGAGGGATGATGATGAACGCCAACAACCAACGGTTTAATCCGACACAGCAACAAGTGCCGCAGCAGCCTGCTCCGGTTCAGAACCAAGTCTTGAATCCAAGTTGTGAGCGTTTCCAAGGCGCAGCGCCGACACCCCCTGTGGTCGTGTCGCCTGTGTCGGTTCCGGTGGACGAAACCAAGACCACGCCCAAGCGTTTGGTCATCGAACCAAAGGTGCGGATGGTGGACAACAACACCCGTGTTCGGTTCAAGGTGATCACCAGTGACGTGAAAGAATCCGGTCTTCATATCGTGGATGGCGGTGTTATTCCAGCGATGGAAAACCTTTCTTCCGCGTACGGGGATTTGGTGGAAGAAGCGTACAACGCTGAACAGCCTAAGCTGGTGACGGTGGGGTCGTACCTGATCACTAACGTACATCACATGGTCAGTGTCACACAAGACGTGATCGACCTGCTAAGCCGTCCGGTCAAGCAGTTTGTGGGATCTTTCCGTGAACGGTTTGAAGCAATTGAGACCACCCGTGAACTCTATGTCTACGACCAACTGAACGATCTGTTGACAGAACGGATCAATGACTTTATTGCGGTTCGCAGTCCGGACTACGTGAGCATTGACAGCTTCATGCAAGACTACCCGGATCTGATCCGTCACATCCGGAAGAACGAGCTGGAATACGAAGACGTGATGCAGACTTACCTGGCAACGCTCCTGAAGGACATTGCCAAGGCCATGGAAAGTATTCCGTCGGAAAACCTGAAGACCCTGCTGGCGTCCAAGCGTGAGATTGTCTTTATCGACAAGTTCGCGGCTGAGACAGGTCTGGATCAACTGGATATCATTCAGACAGGTCAGAAGTTCTACCAGCTTATCCGTACCGATCCCGCTAACACGTTCCTGGTCAGCGTCCTGAATCAGGTTTATGAACAAGCGGGCGTCACTGAGTTCGATCTGATCACTATCGGGTGTGAAGAAACGTTCCGCGTGATTGTCAACAACGACGATCCCAAGGACACCAACTACTTCATTCGTCGCATGAAGTAACGAGACAAGAACCCCCTGCTACTGTAAGTAGCAGGGGTGTTTCTTTTTTTTTTAGTGATTACGGTTTCAAGAGATCGAGATCGTCTTCACCGCCACCTGTTTCGTCGCCGATTCCAAGATCGTCTAACCCACCGGTGTCTTCACTGGAAGACGAACCATTGTCGGAAGTGGTTTCTTCGCCTCCTTCGCCTGTGATGTCTGCCAGATCCACATTGACGGCTTTCTTGAAGTCTTGCATGATCTTCAAGAGCTTGGTCCCGTTTCGCATGGACGACGACAGATGTTCACTGATCATCTTCAGCATGTTATCAACTTCCTCAGTGTCCACGCCAGAGATGTCGAGCACTTCAGGGAAGAAGTTGTTGTCGGACATCCACTTGCGTAGCAGGAAGTGTTTATAGATGTTCTTGATGGTGTCAACGTGAGCAGTCAGTTCACCGGAGATGTCCTCACTGAAGATTTCTGAAGAAACCACCGAGTCAAGTACCTTTTCCAGGTTTTCTTTGTAAGTATCAAACTCTTGGGACAAAGAAACAATGTTGGAGTTATCCGGTTTAGGCAGTTCAACCACGATGTTCTCAGCGAGGTTGTCCAAAAAGTTATCCAGAAACTGTTCGCGGTTGGTGCTTTGTTGTGCTTTTTGGTCTTCAGTCAGACTGGCTTCTAAGTCTGTGGTTTGGTCCATCAGGATCTTCTTCATCTGTCCGCGCAGGTCTTCGTCATTGATTACCAATAACGATACAAACTTGGACAGGTTCTTGATATGCTTCTTCTGGTAGACCATGATGCGCTTGGTCATCAGAACTGAGTTGTTCACCACGGTGGTAGCGAACTCAGGGTTGTTGGCAGTATCCACAACCTCTGGACTCAACCCCAGAGTCATAATAGCTTGTTTACGGAAGTCTTCTTCCAACTCGCTGTTCGGTACGGTGTGTTGCAGATTGCCGTTTTGGAAATCGATCTTGACGTCCGGAACCAGTGGGTTGTTGCTGTAGGCGAATTGAAGTCCAGAACGCTGAAGCCATGTCACCAAATCGGTCGGGTTGTTCAGGCCCAGTGGGAAGAAACCCTGGCGCATCCGGTAGACACCGTCTTTGATCTGTTCAATGGTTTTGTCCGGATCGGGATCGTTAGGGTCCAACGTGATATCCACTCGGGTCACGTCGATACTTTGTTTGGCGTAACTCATCACCTTACTGAACAGCAGGATAGCCCGCATACTGGTGATGATGTTCATGTTTTCCAGAAGCGATTTACCCACCCCCAGTTCATTGTAGTAAAACGCGTAATAGACCACAAGTTCTTTAGGCAGATACAAGAGGCTGGTCTTTTGACCTGCTAAAGCACGGGTAAACATCATGAAGTAGATATCGGATTTGTTCCCAATGTCCACAGCCTTGCCCATCAGACTGGAACGAACCGAATCGTAGAGTTGCTTTTCCAGCACACTCTTGTACATCTCAAACAACTGATTGACGTTCACATCCAGTTTGGAATCCTGAACCAAGTTGTTGTAGGCTTTTTGAGTCAAAGAGACTTGACCTGGAGCACCCGTCATGTTAAACTTGTTGGTGCTGGCTTGAGCACCTTGTTCGTAGTTGATTGCTGACAACGGTTTACCAGTTTCATCTTGCAACACGAAGTAACCCACGTGTTCGGACTGGTTACCGGGGATAAAGACCGGGATGATGGATTCGGTAGGCAGCCGAACCACCATCGGTTTACCAATGGACTTGCGTCGGGCTTTGTCTTTGGTGTTGACGAATATCACGTCAGACCGTTGCGTGTTGATCCCTCGGCGACGGAAGATGTCGACATACTGAAGTTTGTCGATGCTTTCCATACTGACCGAAGACCCACCGCGTTTCAACGTGGTGTTGATAACCTGTGACCTGAGTTTCGATTGAACCTCGGGAAACTTCAGGATGCTGTAATGGTCGGTGATGTTCAGGTTTTCTTGAGAGACCAAGTAGTTGATAAACTGCTCAGGGTCTTTGTTGATGTTCTCTTGCACATATTCCGGTCGAGGGGCGTTACCCAAGAAGTTCATGGAGTTGGTGGATATCTTAGAGATATACCCGTCTACATGTTTCTTGAACTCTTCAGTGGAGTAAGTCGGTAGGATATCGCTGTTGATGATCTCGTCAATGGACGATTCAGGGATCACAGCCTCCACGTACGCGCCAGAAGTGAACAGCGCTTCCCGAATGACTTCAGCTTGCTTGTCTTCCAGTTCGTAGTTTTCTTCAATGTACGCTTTGACTGTTTCCAACAGAGCACCAGAAACTGACGGGTTCAATTGGAACTTCTTGTTCAATCGGTAGTTCAGTTTGGTATCGGTCATCTTCTTCGGTGACAGAATCGAACTGACGATAATCTGTATCGCCAGTTCGAGGTCAGGGAAGAGCTTAACGATGTTCTCATTGTTTTTTTGATTGGACGCAATCTTCTCATGGATGCGGTAGAGAAGATCTCGGTTCAAGTTCAACCGCTCAGCGGCTTGTTTTTCTGGATTCAGGTCACGGTCCTGAGTGAGCTTGGGAATCACTGGCAGGGTTACTGGGTTCTTTTGGATGATGGATTTGGCATCCACCTTGCGAGACCGGTTGTGTTCGATGGTCTTGAAAAGTTCGTTATGGTTAACAGGCATGGGGTGCTCCAGTGTAAAAAACCATAAAATTCGAAGGTTTTGTAATTAGCCCTTGAGGCATTCTGTGAGTTTTATCCGTGACATAAGGAGCTTTCATGAAAGTCACCACCAATCAACAAAACCAGACAAATTCTGACGGTTCTACTTCTATCAGCACACTGACTCTAACCGGTCCGTTGCTGCTGACAACCACGCCGTCTTCTCCTTTGGAGGCGGTCAGCAAACAGTACGTTGACAGCCAATACGCCAAACCCAGCGCCAAGAACATCAAGTCTGGGACTCTGTCTGGCAGTCTGATGCCGGCATTCACCGGTGATTTTTCTTCGGTGGCTGGTGGAACGGTGTTGTCGTTGTCTCCGTCAGGGGTGGTGGCTGGCGATTATCGCCGGGTCACGGTAGACAGCAAAGGCCGCGTGACCAGCGGAAGCGCTCTGTCGGTCAGCGATATTCCTAACCTGAGTTGGAGCAAAATCACGACAGGTAAACCGACCACGTACGCTGGCCACGGTATCACCGATGGATTGAGTAGCACAGGCGGTACGGTGACTGGTTACCTGACACTGTCCGGGAACCCTACGGTTGACGCACAAGTGGCTACCAAAGGGTATGTCGACAGCACCATTTTGGCAGTGAGTTCTGGACGCTACACCACCGGAGATGTTATCAACCGAGTGAGTTCGGTGACCCCGTTAGGGTTTTTCCGAATGAATGGCGGCGCGTTGGATAAAACCACTTATTCGGGCTTGTATGCCATGGTGGGTGACGCGTACAACTCGGCAGTGATTTCTGGGGTAGGTCAGCCTTGGAAACAACAATACGACATCAACCTGGATCAAAAGGCAGAACTACCCACATGGACGACAGGGGGTGTGTTGCCGGTTAGTTTGTATGGCCCTGAATTCCTGGTGACCAAAAACACGGTGTACAGTTTAGGGGGGAGCGCAAACGGAACTGCTCCGGCCTCTAATGTGTATTCGTCGACCATCGCTGGTGATGGTTCTCTGGGTTCGTGGACTGCTGGAACCAGTTTACCTGTCAGCTTACAGAACACCCATCTGGCTGTGACCAAAGCCCGTGTGTTTTTGATTGGTGGTAAGGTCGGGACCACATCCCCTGGAAGTTATTCCAAGGACGTGTTCACTGCCGCCATCAACACCGACGGTACGTTAGGTGCTTGGTCGGGAACTCGAACTACTACAACAATTAACTTACCAGTCACAACAACGGGGTCCGGTACCTTTGCAACAAACACAGGAATGGTTTACATTACTGGATACGGCGCAGACGGAACTACCACCAACACACCCACAACTAAAGTACTTACACACGGAACAACTTCAGGAACTATTACACCTTTGTCTGGTTATGCCAATATTACCAGCTACACAGTAACCGGTAAAGGTGGTGACGCCACGTTAAATTGTGACTTAGGTCACGGGCAGCCGTGGAAGCAGCAAAACAATATAAATAGCGCTGACACACTAACTCCGACAAACTGGACTACTGGTACAAATCTACCAACCGCTTTGTATTATTCACAAGCGATTGTCACTACTAATCGCGTATATTTAGCAGGCGGAAATAGTAATTCTGGTCCAGTATCTACGGTGTACACCGCTCCCATTAACGCTGACGGTACCCTAGGCACTTGGACCACCGGTACAAGTTTACCAGGGGCGTTATGGGCTTCTAAAGTTCTTATAACCTCTAATCGCGTGTATTTGTTGGGTGGTCGAAACTCAACAAACGCCACAGTTTCTACGGTGTACACCGCTCCCATTAATGCTGACGGTACGCTAGGCACTTGGACCACCGGTACAAGTTTACCCGCTGCATTAGCGTATGCTGCCATCGTTAAGACTTCCAGTAAAGTGTATTTAATCGGAGGAAATAATTCGTCTGGTAATTTGGTAAATACGGTTTACATGGCAAATATTAACATTGACGGAACAATAGGTGGATGGACATCTGGCACAAATCTGCCTGATGCGTGGTCTCACGCGCAGGCAGTCGCGACTTCTACTCAATTGTATTTATTAGGAGGAGTTAGCGGTAGTGGTAGTTATACTTCGGCAATTTATAACGCCCCAATTAATCCTGACGGTAGCCTAGGTGCTTGGAGTCTAAGTAATGTAAGTTTACCTAGTGCATTAGCTTATTCCCAAGTCGCGGTTATATCTAACCGTGTGTGGTTGTTTGGAGGATATGTTGGGTCTAATGGGGATACTAGCAAAACATACAGCGCCGTGATCAAATCCAACGGAACTTTAGGAGTCTGGTCTACGGGTGCCGATTTACCTGGGATTATGTCAAGATCACAGGTAGTTTTAACACTTAACAGAGTCTATTTGTTAGGAGGGTCTCCGGCTTCAACTGGTGTGGTTCAATCTTCGGTTTACGGAGCGTCGCTTACGAACGATTTTACCGGAGCTGGTTGGAGTACCACTATTGATTATTCTTTAGGATGCGGGTCTGCGCACGCTGTTGTGACCAAAAGTAGGGTTTATTTATTAGGCGGACAAACCAGTAGTCAGTCGTCAACGAACACTGTGACTACTTCGATAATCAATAATTCGGATGGTTCTCTAGGATCGTGGACCGATACCGGGGTACCTTTACCGTATACTGTTTTTGGCGGGCAAGCAATCGTAACATCTAGTCGCGTTTATGTGTTAGGAGGTGCCTCCCACGGTGTTGGTAATGGAAAAACCACACCAACTAACGGCGCGCTTACTGCCACGATTCTCCCTGACGGAACTTTGGGAACATGGTCTTCTATTCAAGTAGCGTTGCCTGTTACCATCACAGCGTTCCAAGCTGCTGTGATTGGTAATCGTCTTTACGTGATGGGTGGGTTTAATTTGGTAAACGGGGTTACTCCGGAAATTCGAAGTAGTGTGTACAGTATTCCGATTAACGTGGACGGAACAATAGGTTCTTCTGGTGGTTGGTGGACTTGGACAACTGAAGCAAGTATGCCAGGACCGATGATGAACTCACAGCTAGTGGTAACTTCTAATCGAATTTACATGCTAGGCGGAGACAACATAAACGGCACACCAATATCCACAGTCTACACGGCTCCCATTAACGCGGACAAAACTTTAGGGACTTGGACGACTGGGACCAGTTTACCAGGCCTGTTTGGTAAGTCACAAGCAGTCGTGATCTCTAATCGAGTGTATTTAATATGCGGGACCGTTGATAATTACAATACAGCGTCAGGAACTGTTTTTACTGCACCCATTAACGTAGACGGGACCCTTGGAAATTGGACAACTGCCGCAGTAAGTGCTCCTGGGGGACTGATAAACGCTCAAGCGATAGTTACTTCCTCACAAGTTCATTTGATAGGTTATACCTGTTACTACAGCGCCCCTATTAACGGAGGGTTAAATGACTATTCCTCCTATTACAACGGAACCCTTGGACCTACTGTAGTTCCAGGCGCTGATTCGACTGTTACAGTTAACGGAACGGTTTACAACTTCCCTGGTTCAGCGACAAGTACAGCGGCCACTACTCCTTATACTGTCACCGGGTTAAATCTTTCCACTCTTCCTTATTCTGGTAACTTAAACGCAATTGGGGACACTGGGTCAATCGCGTATACGTCAACCAAAACAACCACGGGTGTCTCCAGCGCAGTGACTATTAACGGAACGGTTTATACGTGTCCAGGCGGAACGGGAGGGACTGCTACTGCTACCTTATTGAGTGCCAATATTCCAGTCAACGGTTCATTGGCGTATACGTACACCAACAACAACGCTTCAAAAGCCACTACACTCAGTTGTATTGTAAGTCAGTCTAACACTTACGCCGCACCTTTCCCTGTGGAAACCATGTCCGGTGCTATTCTGACCACAAAGAACACGGTTTATGTGATCGGCGGCAATACCATTGCTGGTGACACCGCCAACATTTACTCCGCCGCCATCAACACCGACGGTACGCTGGCTGCTTGGACTCTCTACGGTACTCTCCCAGTTACGATGTCCAACCAAGGTATCGCGTATACCCGTAACCGGGTCTATCTGCTCGGTGGGACACAAGCAGGTTCTGTTTCCAATAACATCTACACCGCGCCCATTGATTCCAATGGCTTGATTGGGTCGTGGTCGTTGACGACGGCTTTCCCGTTGCTGGTTCAAGGCGGATTCAAGTCGGTTTACGTGACCCGTAACAAACTCTATGTCATTCCTGACAACAACACCAATGTCTACTCTGCACCGATCAACGCAGACGGCACTCTCGGTACTTGGGTGACGACCAACACCAACATGATCGCTACGCCGCCCAGTAACAGCACAAACGTGTTTGCTACGAAGGGTCGTCTGTATCTGATTGGTGGAACGTTTGGCGCTTACGCTACCATCTCTGGTGGTTCCAACGACTACACAGACGGTACTGCATTCACTGTGTCCAGCACGAACTTCCGTCTTCCTGACTACAGTTCGTACGAGTCTACCGGCACCTACTACTTTGTGAAGTACTAACACATAACACTCCACTACCGAGGGTCATTCCTCGGTAGTGGAGACTGTCTCTTAAGGGGATTCTTTGAACCATTTCCATATGAGGTCAAGGCCATGCGCTCAAGAAGTTTAACCCAGAACAGCCAGAAACAAACCGGATTTGTGTCTCCTGGTGGCACGGTAACTGGATCGCTGATTCTGAATCCAGACACCAGCAAACCCAATTACGCAGTCACTAAACAGTATGTGGATACCGTCTTCTCCACACTCACACCGCAAAACTTCACCCACGGAACTATCCCAGTTGAACGACTTCCTCCGTTTGCTGGTGACCTGCGAGTGGATGCTGGAAAGAACATTATCACACTCCAAGGTACCAGCATTTCCCCTGGTGTGTTTTCCAAAGTCACGGTCAATTCAAAAGGGTTAATTGTCAACGGGTTTGGTCTCATTCCCGCTGACATCCCAAGCCTATCGTTCACCAAGATCACGACAGGTAAACCGACTACGTTTTTAGGTTATGGAATCGTCGATGCGTTAAATAAGAACGGTGGAGTCTTGACTGGAAATCTGACTCTGCTGAACGACCCACAGAGCGACGCCCACGTCACCACGCTTCGCTACGCAAGGAATCAAGTAGCTCAAAGAGCAGCACTCAGAACTGGCGACATTGTTCTCAAACCGTCAACATTCAATTCATCGCAGTTCTTAAAATGCAACGGTCAAAGTGTCGATAAGCAAATCTACGCAGACTTATTTACATTGATTCAAGACACGTTTGCCAACGGAACTATCGCGGTTGATACGTTCAAAGTTCCTGATCTTGCCAACGTCGCATTGGTTCATATGTCCTACTTTATCAAAACGTGAGAACTCTTCACCGTCATAGGACGGTGAAGAGTTCTATTTCTTTTTCACACAAAATGCTCTGATCTTTTCTGAAAGGACTCATTGTGGCGACCCCTATCACCGAGAAAATACTGGGTAACAACACCCTGTACACGGACAAGTATTACAACGACACTATCTGTCTGGCCAAGTCTATTCTTTTCACTTGTGACAAAGAGGCCAGATTGTACAACGATTATATCGGTATCCGATACCCGACCTTTACAATCGACCTAACTGACAAAACCACGTGGCGTTATTACCGACATCTGTCGGGTCAGCTTCACCCGCTGGACCCCGTGGTTACTGTTACATCGCTGGACAACGCCACGACGATCGAGGTCACTTCAGACAACCTGAAATTTCACACCAGCACCCGGCTAGAGCTTCAGAAGTTGGGTCTTTACTATGCTGAATTGGTTAACCGGTTCCCGGAGCAAGAACTCTACATCAAATCCATCATCGCTACCTCACCCAAAGTACCTATAGAGTCGCTGATCAGTTATGACGATTACACTATCACTCACTACAACGCTGATCTGATTGAAGACAACGAAGACGATATCATTTACCGCCTTCAAGACAAACTGAACAATTACAAAGTTCGGAACTTGATATCCTATTACGCTTTGAACGACAATTTGTTCATGGCGTCCCAGTACCACATACTCTATAACTTCATCGTGCTGTCGTTGTTGGGTATTCGGTTAAAGAACGCTAAAACTATCCGAGCACACTCGTATCATGTGCTAAACTACCTGGCCTCCAATCACGGATTAGACACCCAGTACCCCAACCTCACCACCAAACAAGCCTTGTTCTTGTACCGTAACCTCTTGTACCTGAACAACCATTCAGGGTCTAACGAAGTCTTCAACGTCTTGATTCAGAAACTCTTCACAGACCGGAACATATCCGTCTTGAATTACCGATACAAACAACAAAGCGAATTGAACGCGGACTATCAAACGCAGTATGTATTCTACCAAGAGAAACTGAACAATGACAAGTTGTCCGTGGACCAACAAACATTCACACTGGAACAACTTCTGAACAAAGAAGTCCCACTGGCCCCGTCCAACCAAAAACAACACGACTATCACATTAAAGAAGTCGACAACCAACTGTACAACACGCTCCAAAACAAACTCCAAACCAAAGACCTTGAAACGGTGGTGGTGGATAACAGCGATTCGGTGCGTGAGAAATTGATTCCATTGATGGTGGACTACTGGGTATACCTGATCAAAACCAACCGCATCGATTATCTGGTCACGGTTACAGACCCCAGCAGCAACAACACCACCAAACTGAGCACCAAAGACCTGTTTAAGTTGTTTATTGTACTTTATTATTTCCAACAAGACATCAAGTTAACCCACTTCCCGGATTACCTGATCAAACGAGTCTTTAAAGAGACACATCCTACATTGAACGAGTTGACTAATCACTACTTCAACGTCGGAACTACTCAACTGACAAATGCTGTCACTCTGCTGTCTTCCATTCCTTACTACCGAAACATCTACACCAGCTATATGTTCTATCAGTTTATTGACCAAGTCTATCAAACCAATCTGAACGCTTGGCTGCATGAATCCAATCTCTCCGATCCGTTTGACGCGGGTCAATACGCCAACAGTCTCAAATTGCTGCATCAAGACACCATCTATGAATTTAACGATGAAACTGTGGATTACTTCTTAGACCGAGTCAAGATGATCGGGGTATATTCCTTGTCAGTGTCTCAAACCCAAGCACTGATTTACAGTTTGCTTAACTCGTTGTTTGACAATCGACTGGGTCAGATCAACCAGTTCCAGTCCATTCAAAAAGCACTGACTGAAGTATTCCAATGCTTTAACAGCTACACCACGCAGATCATTGAGAACTATTCTGCGACATCTTTCACGTTGGTTGGTCCTGAAGAACCCCGCTACCGTATCGCTGAAAACCTTATCAGTCGAACCGTGCCTGTGGAAAATTTCCTGATGACGATTGAACCTCTAACGGTTCATGGTGATCTCAAGAAGGTCCAACCTAACCCCACTCTGAACCTTTACACACAACGCACGGACACCTTCCCGCTAGAAACCATGGGCGATTTATCGGTAGGGGTCATTCCACGAACCAACCGGTCAATTGACTTGGGGTTTATTGGAGTTATGTCTGTTACCAGCACAAATTCACCACCGGTCCCATCTAGTGACGACCAGCTCTCTTTCTTGGCGTTTAACCTATAAGGATGTTCCATGGATTCCACCACACGCACCATCTATGCTGCCCATTTGGCCACCTGTCTGCTTCTTAAGCGACCCTTTACCATTCCCCCCAACAGCACCCTGAATCAGAAGTTCAATGTAGCCGCCAGTGAAGTACCTGGTGCACTTGAATACCCGAGTCTGGGGTATATCGGTATCGGCAACAAAGGCATGGGGTACGATATCACTCCCAACAACTTTGTGCTCACCACGCCTTACCCTCAGGTTCCTAAACACGCCAGCCTATATAACCACATCCCGTTCATTGTTCGACCGGTTGAGAGTGACCTGTCTTCGACGGAACGACTCAAATACCGGATGCGGGTGGTGACGTCGATCAACAACACGTTGTATGCCGTCTACTATTTGAAGGCATTGCCAATGTCTACCGTCACTCCGGCGTTGGAGCTGCGGAATGTCCAAGGTCGAAACATCACCACGTCGGTGTTCACACCGGTACAAGGTGATTTGTCACCGACTCCTCCGAATATTTCGAACACCAACCTGAACTCGGCTGACGGTGATTATCTGGTGGTGACCGCCAAATGTCCGTTCTACCTAGACGCTACCGAAGTCACTGAAATCATGGACGCCTGTACTCTCTTGTACGGTGATGCACGTTACGCGGTGATTAACGAAGTCGCTATCTGTACCGGTCTGGACCGTGTGGTTCAAGGTAACTTCGGCAACACCAACAGCAACTACATTGAATCTATCGCTACACAAATCGCGTCATTTGCTTCGGTGGAACATCGGTTGTCTGAATCGACCACTGAAGTTCGTCTGGATCTGGACGTGGGGTCAGTGCTGCCTTTGCTGGTGTAATGACTAAAGCGATCAGGGTCGGTACCCCCGACCCTGATCGTCTAAGCTATTGCAAAAAATGATTTGATAACACTAACAAGGTAGCCACCATCATGTCCGTCTTTCTGTCCATCGATCCGGGGTTAAATAACACCGGGATTGCCGTCATCGACCCTATGTTTAACTGCAAGGTGTTAGAGACCATCTTGGTCAAGAACACCCGTAAATTCACAGACGCCGAAAAGCTCGTGGAAGCACGATACGGTCATCGAGCCGTAAAAGTCAACGCCATTCTTGCACAACTGAATCACGTGCTGGAACGTTATCAGCCGACTCAGATTGTGTCAGAGGCTCCGTTCTACAATCATCAAACCCCTGCGGCTTATGGTTCTCTGGTGGAGATCGTTGTCTCTATCAAATACAACGTGGCTATGAAGCATCAGCTTGATTTCTTCACGGTAGAACCTCTGTTGGTCAAGAAGTTCTTCACCAGCAGAGGCATGGCGCCTAAAGACTTGATGAAACAATTCCTTCGTTCCCGTAAAGCCGACGGGAGCATTCTCATTGATTCCGACGTAGAAACTCTTTCGGAACATGAGATCGACGCAGTGGCTGTTGGATACGCCCACTACGCCCATCTGCAACAAAAACTTCAGGAGAACGCATCGTGATTCAAACTCCCGCTCAAACCAAATGGCACACCGAGAACATTGTGTTTGTGTCCATTTTCGTGGCCGTGTTTCTTTACATGATCTTTTTTGGTCTTGGGGTGGTTCGAGAAGCTTTTGGCTTTGACAGCAAGATGGTGATCAAGAAAGATACCCTCTACCACGCACAAGCCGCCGTTCAAATCGAACACAGTGCGAATGAGGAACTCTCCCAAGAATTGACCCGGCTGAATAAAGTCGCAGATCAACAAATCGTCAAGATCGTGGAGTTTCAAGAGGCCAAAGAAAAGATCGCTGAACAGGTGCAAGAAATCAAACAAGCCAAGGTGCTTAAAGTTCAGGCGGTTAAACCCACGCCACTTGTTCCAACCCCACCGACTCGGCTCAAACCTACACTGAAACCCATCAAAGCCCAATCCCTGAATTCTCAACCGGTTCATTCGGAACCGGTGATTGCTTCCCCGTCCCGTGAGAGTCCTTCAACAGAAGCCAACCTCGAATCCATCCAGCAAGCGTATCAACAATTCTTCGGAAAGAACTGACATGTCTATCAAGACCTTCATCTCTCGCGTCGTCCACGTCATCACCGTGGCGGCTTTGTTTATTGCCGTCACGGGTTGTTCGTCAATCCAACCAACCCCTCCTCTTCAAGTCACTACCGTAAAGACGGTTGCGGTCAAGATTCCTGACCCTCTCTTAACCCCTTGTGTTCCGGTCAAACCGCTTGCTGTGGAACAGTACATTCAGCTCAACCCCACTCAACGGGAAGAGTACATGTCGGACTACGTCGTCGACTTGCTGGGTCTGGTAGCCACTTGCAACCAAAAACTTGCTAAAATCAAGGAGTTAAGCCGTGAAAGTCAACCCTGAAATACGAAAGACTTTGGTCTCCATCGCTGAAAACGCCATCGACAATGACAACAGCCCAGATGAAAATCGAGCCATGTTCCGAAAGCTTGTGAGGATGTTTCGGCATCACCTCACCGAGGAAGAACAGATTTACGTTTTGAAGACCATTCTGGAGTTTGTTCATTACCGGAACATCGCGACAGACCCTGATAACCTGTTGACCATGCACAACATCAAACTCAGGTCAGGGATGTTTATCTTCTTCATGGCTGTGGGTTTTACCGTGCTGGTCTCGGTGCTGTTCCAGTCCAACAACAGCCTGGCTGCCATTGGGTCTATCCTGGGCAATGTGCTTAAGCTCATCAGTATGTGACATCATGACCAAGATTCATCCCACTTATGTGCTGGCCAATCAAGCTGGCTACAAATTCGAAATCACAAAAATGGGTCAGTACGAGTACGACCCTCTGGCTTACTTCTACAAAGAAAACTTCCCTGACGTCAAGATCACACGCCCCAACTCCACAACAGATCTTTCACTGTTGCACTCCAAAGCCCTTTTAACGGTCAATGGGTACGTGCATAACACGGTCTATGGGGATAACACCCTGTACATTCCTAACGCCTCCAGCAGCCTTCTGAAACACAAGCAAAACAACATCGGGATATTGAGTTTTAATCAACTCAGTCAACCTTTGAAAAAGATCAAGCTGATTGACTCCATGTTAACAGGTGAGACTTCTGTTCCTCTCTTTGAGAAAACAGTGATCACATTTGATCGAGAAGTGGGTAGTGTGTTCTTGGTAATCGCAGGTTATCTGATCTTCGAACAACCGGAATTCTTCTACCGTGTCTCTGGCAGTAGCTTTGTGTTGCGATTAGACAGACTGAATTACGTAGAGAAACTGTATGAATTAAATACACACAGGAATATCTTTGATGAGGTGGGGGTGGATGTCTCTCCCACTGATCCTTCACTGGTAGACGGAACACAGCTTCGTTCTGACGCAGTGATTCGTAAGTTCTTGACACTGGATAACAGTTTCTTGGTAGAAGTGCCTTGTGAAGCGATAGAAGCCAAACCCATCTACCTGGAGCACAGCACCGTTCCAGGATCGTTCAGGACTGAAGTAGAGCCTGTCTATCCGATTATCACAGGACGTGGGAAGATCGCTGAATACTTCAAACAGAAGAAGAACGACACCAAGTACACCGTCTACATCAATGACGCGTACTACCAAAACTACTTGTTCTCACATCTTCCTCAAAACCAGATCAAGATTTACAATGACCATCGACAACCTGGATCAACATACCAACTCTCTGAGGCTTTCTTCCTTCAGATCAACTTGACATTGTAACTACAAGGACTGGGGCTTACACCCCAGTCCTTGTAGCGGTAACTTCACGCGGAACCAAGTAGATTAACGACGTTGTTCTTGATAGCGACTCGGTTAACCCGATCCATCAGTCCCAGCTTGAGTTTAATGAGCGGCGGTGCGTCAACCAGAAACTTGTTAACAATCACACATTTGTGAGTGGCAAATACAGTTTTGCTAGTGATGGCGTGTTTAAGCGACAAGTAGTTACCGTTGACTTTGATCTGAGAGTCTAAGAAGTTGTCTTCCCAGAGCCACCGCATGGTGTACGTGGGGAGCATCATGATCTCTTCATCAAAAGTCAATCGAAGCAAACGGTTGAACTGATCCTTGTTAACCGGGTGGTCTTGGTAGTTGTAGTGTTTAACGTCATAGATCATAGCGAGGATGGACAGAGAGATAAACACTCTCGCCAATCGACTGGGTAGGATAAAGAACAACAACAACATGAGGTTCTTTATTAAGTGGACTAGGATTTTAGGTCTCTTGAACTGTGTGAGAGTTACTTGCACGGCAGTCTCCGCGATGGTGAAGTTACGGGTTAACGGACAGGGGATAGTCCATCAAACGATGAATATTAGGATTACATTGGGAATTTATAAGGTTCCATATATAGTAAGTGATCTCCGTACCCTGAATGTCTCAGAGCGTTGGATCAAAAAGGAAACATCATGGCAAACATTCTTGACGTATTAGGCGAGCTTGAACTGAAGCTGCTGGACAAGACCGGTGTTCAGAATACCCTGGACGATCTGGATATCCTCAGTCAGCGCGCTGACTTGATCGTCAAGCCAGAAACGGCTGAAATATCCCGACACCTCGGCCAAGGCCTAGCCAATGTGGTTGTTCGGATTAGCTACAAGGGTCGTCCAGAACTTGGGTCAACAGCTATCGAATTCACGAAACACCAAATGGTGGAACGCTACACTGTGGAGACTTTTCGGTTGAAGGCCGGGGAACGGG
>JACCDQ011973890.1_pt1 | contig 25306 bp, 35 predicted proteins | sample 7446031 | NCBI WGS metagenome assembly JACCDQ01 (sample SAMN15323442, study PRJNA562643) | freshwater metagenome | isolation source: river surface water | place: USA:Blue River Watershed | collected 2017-08-17 | reverse complement strand
GTCTTTCCAGGTCGTGGTAATGTTACTATAAACCGCTGGATTATTAGTAACATACCCCCCAGTAGAGGCATGTAACCGATTCATTAGGTGATCTCCAGAGCGCTTACTGTGACATGTAGATCGTCTGCGGCACTAGCAGTAGCTCGGATCTTTTCACCACGTTTTAATACCAATTTATTAACTACAACTTCTAAACTGGAATCTGCTGGAACTGGTATAGTATGTGCCAATCGGCTAAGTTCAGTGTTGCTGCTATTGGCAATAGTAATGGTGATATCTGCAGAGTTTACGCCATCTACGTTGGCAACTAGTATACTTAATACAACTGCACGATCAGTATCAGCCACGTTGGGTGCCTGATAGACGTCAGTGATACTAGTAGATGTTAATATGACTTTTGCGTTATTGAATGTGTTGCTCATTTTGTTCTTTCTAGTGTTTAATTAGCCTAGTGCAATGCTCATGGTGATAATGTCACCCATTGTGGCAACTGATGCCCAGGTTGTGTTGTAATTGGTGCTGTCTACTTTGACTAATGCCTGACTTGCTGTTCCACCTGTGGGAACACCTACACCAGCTGCTCCTGAATACCCACTTGTGCCTTGTGGGCCAGTGGGCCCAGAAGATCCAGCAGCACCTGCAATACCTGAGTATCCACTTAGACCTTGTGGGCCAGTAGGACCTGTTGGACCAGTAGATCCAGCAGCACCTGCAATACCTGAGTATCCACTTAGACCTTGTGGTCCCGTGGCTCCAGTATCACCCTGTGGGCCACTTGGCCCAGTGGGGCCAGTTGCACCGTCTGCTCCAGGTTCACCTGCAATACCTGAGTATCCACTTGTTCCTTGAGGGCCAGGCTCGCCTTGTGGACCAGAAGGTCCAGCAACAGTGCTAGCTGCACCTGAGTAACCACTAAATCCACTTAGACCTTGTGGTCCCGTGGCTCCAGTATCACCCTGTGGGCCACTTGGCCCAGTAGGTCCAGCAACAGTGCTAGCTGCACCACTATATCCGCTAATACCTTGCTCACCCTGTGGGCCAGTTGATCCAGTTAATCCAGTCGCACCTTGTGGTCCGGTTGCACCTTGTGCACCTGAATAACCACTGAATCCAGACTCACCTTGCGCACCCGTAGAACCTTGTGCACCAGTTGATCCAGTTATACCCACAGCACCACTAAATCCACTTACACCACTAAATCCGCTGATACCTTGAACTCCTTGTGGACCAGAAGGTCCAGCAACAGTGCTAGCTGCGCCACTAAAGCCACTAAATCCGCTAGTTCCTTGAGCACCTTGTGGACCAGTTGGGCCAGTTGGACCTACCACATTACTAGCTGCACCTGAGAAACCACTGATACCTTGTGGGCCAGTTGGGCCAGTAGGTCCACGAACACCACTGTAACCACTGACACCACTTGCACCATTGAAGCCACTATAACCACTGGCAATAACCAATGTTGCACCGCTGAATCCACTTAGACCGCGAACACCTGAATAACCACTGATTCCGCTATCTCCCTGAGCACCCTGTGGACCAGCTGACCCAGTTGCTCCAGTATCACCCTGGGGGCCAGCAGGGCCAGTAGGACCAGCAACAGTGCTGGCTGCACCTGAGTAACCACTAAATCCACTTGTTCCTTGAGATCCCTGACTGCCGGTCGCACCCTGTGGGCCGGTTGGTCCTGCAATTGTGCTAGCTGCACCACTAAATCCACTTAGACCCTGTGGACCAGTTGCACCAATGTCACCCTGTGGACCAGTAGCGCCCTGAATACCCTGTGGACCAGTTGATCCAGTTGCACCTACAGCGCCTGAATATCCGCTATACCCACTATAACCAGTTGAGCCCTGTGGTCCAATGTCACCTTGTGGACCTGTTGCTCCAGTTGCACCTATTTGACCTGAATAACCACTAACGCCCTGCACGCCCTGTGGACCTGCGGCACCAGTCGCACCTTGTGGACCAGTTGGACCTGTTGAACCAGTTGCACCTACTGCTCCTGAATATCCACTTGTTCCTTGAGATCCCTGACTGCCGGTCGCACCTTGTGGACCAGTTGGTCCTTGTGGACCAGTGGGCCCAGTCGCACCTTCAACTACAGTGGCGTTATATTCTACTACAATAGTCTGAGTGGGAACTGGAGTAATTATGATTTCATTACTGGTATCATTAACGATGATGTCAGCCATATTAGCCTCCTACCACAGTTAATGCTGTATAATTAGTAGCAGTAGTGGGATCACCTACCACAACATCAGGCTCATAACACTGAACAAACGCCCAACGCTGACTATTAACCTGTGCAGGGCTTCCACCATCATTCCAGGTCAAGCTGAATACTGTGATAGGCACATTTTGACGTGCATCAGGAATAATAGGGCCGTCATACATGCCAGCTGGGAAGTGCAGATAGATGGTGCCACTTGTAGCATTGATTACTGATGGAACCAATGTGCCTGTAACTTCAGCTTTGGGAAAGCTACCAATAACAGTGCTGTCGCCAAAGTTGGGTTGACCTGTGCTACGGTTAAATTTAACCGTATCTACAACAATGGTCTGGTGATCAGCACTGAACGTCCAGTTGCTGATATCGCGTTGAAAATTCACCACCACTGTCTTCTGAGTGCTGGGAAAGATTTGTTCTACTTGAACCTGATCGGGTCCACCAACATATTGTTGGAAATTTAAAATGCCTGGCATATGGTCTCCTAAGGGAATAGCTGGCTGCTAAGGCAGGCCAGCACTTGTGTATTTATTTGTATTTTGATTTTTGTTTAGTATATGCGGTTAAACTGGTATCTTAAACACAAATCCGTCAATGATGACAGTGTTTCCCAAAATTGAAACATAATCACCAAACTTGTTGTTATAGACGTTTATAGATCCTCCAACTCTGGGATTATCTATCTGATAGACTAATGCTCCATCGCTTAATCTATAAACATAGGCTTTACCAGCGTCTACTGTAGAGTCTGAATATCTGTATCCACTGGCACCCACAACTGCATAATCAGCACCAATGGAAATACTACTACCAAATCGACTAGAAACTGGTCTAGGTGCAGTTGTGTTTAATTGATATTGTGGATCTGGATCAGTAAATGAGAACAACTGGCTTCCAGTAGAGTTGGAATATATAATTACATTGGGACTGGTATAAGTATCTCCTCCCTGCACCATAATACTACGATCACCATATGTATCAAAGGTTAGAGTTTTAGGCCAGGTATATTTTATAGAACCATTGGATCTATTATATAGATAGGAATTATTTGATCCCACTGACATGTAATAATCGGTAGTAATTGCTGCATGCTGTCCAGTAGCATTAGTTAATGTATAAATTAATGCACCAGATGCGATACTATATACATAGGTATTGTTTGTTCCCTGTGTTCTAGATTCATAGTATTTTCCAACTATTACTTGATCTCCATCAATATCTACATCATTGCCATAATGATCTGCTTGATACTTTGTAGCTGCACTAAATGTTCTAACTAATTCACCCGTAGCCAGTGAAATTACAAATACTCTACCAGATAATGCCGGATCTGGATAGTCCGCCTGTCCCCAAACAAGGTATGAATCACTTAGCGCTATTGCATATCCAGGATCAATAAAACTAGTCCCAAATTCAGGTGCTGGATTATTAATTGTTCTATATAATGAATTATCTGATTTTTTATATATTTTAATTCTTCCATTTTTATGTTGAGATACCTGATAGTTACCTTCCATTACAGCATAATAACTAGCACTTTGTGCAGAATTTCTAAGAGTATCAGTTAATGTAGGTTCAAATGCTAGGTCAGGTCTAAATGATACATAACTACCCATGGTAAATGTGCTAGTAGATGTTATGGGAGTTGATTTAAATTTATATATATCTTCTACAAATCCAGTATCAGTATTAATATAATACTTTTTATTGGCTTCTAGATATCCAAATAGATCAATATTGGTTGTATTATTATAACTCTGAACTCTAGTGCTAGTTGAAGGTATATCTGCAACTAGAGTAACTGCAGCGGTAGTAGTGGATACATTATACAATTTAAAATTGGTATTTGTATTGCCTGCATAAATGAATCCACGGTTACCTGATGCTACAGTTGCAACTGGAAATCTAGTGCTAGCTGATTCATAGGGATACTTCTGCGTAGATTGACTAATCACAGGTGTATCAGCAAATGTAGTAATAACCGCAGAGCTGGAATTAGCAGCATTGGGCAATTTGGATTCTGCATCAATAACAAACCCCACTCCCAGCCCCACACGATAAGTGGTGCTGGTTGTGTAAGGTATGCTGAGTTTCTTTAAATCTACTTTGAGTTTCATATTAAAATCCTTTACTCTATGGTTACTGCTGGATCATCGCTAGAGAATGTTGCTATGACGTTGCCAGCTGCATCATAGACATTGATAACACCTGGACCAGCTTCAATAGCTCTATCAAATGTGTATTCCAGATATTGGCTACTGGTTGTGACTGGAGCAGCAGTGGATTCAGGTCCATTGTCCACATCCCAACCGATGCTAGTTCCACTTATGCCTGTCCAACCTGTGCCACAAGAATCCTGGACACAAGTGGCAGTTGCCTGAATATAATAACTTTCACCAACAGTAAAGTCCTTGGTTGGGTTAATCCAGACAGTGTTAAGCACAGAACTTGCAGTGCTGCTGGTCCCAATCCAGATCAATTCACTGGTCTTGTTGTCATTAAAGTTGGTAGTAACTGGAATTGCCTGTTTGACAGCACCATTGCTGTCATATATAGTAAATGTTCCAGTGTTGGTAAATGAGATTGCCTTGTTAAACTTGAGTCCAATATTGGTCTGCGGGTTAACTTTATCCGGATTGGTGGATGGTTTGTTATCGGCCAGCAATTCAATAAATTCTAGTGCAATGGTTGTAGTAAACGATACATTGTCAGCCTTGGTGATTGCAGCAGCAGGGCCTTCAGAAGTATAGCAATCCACAACAGTATAGCTCTTGACGTATCCAGCATCTGCTTCCACATAATACTGTGTGGAATATTCCAGACTGGATTTAACTGGCAATTTGATTGCACCCGACAACATCACAGCATCTGCAATTGGCACAGTGGCCACTAGACTATCATCAGCCGACTTTTTAACATACGCATTTCCAGCACCTTTAACGATCTGACGGTTATAGAAAATAATTATGTCCGTTAGACAGGCATTGGATCCATTGGGTGAAAATTCAGACACAGTTGGTGTATAGACTGGAACTGGTGTTGGTGTCGTGGGCGTTATGCTGTAAGGTGTAGTAGAATATAATGGCGTATTAAAGTTCCAGGTAGTAGGGGAATTAATTGCCGGATTGGCACAACTGCAATAATAGACCATGCCTTCATCCATGAGAATATAATAGTCTGTGCCCAGTTCACGATTAGCGAATGGGAACTCTACCACATTATCCTGAATTATCAGCTGATTGGCAGTTAGTTCTTCAACCAATGTGCCATCTGATTGATATAGCTTGGCTTTACCAGATACCCCCGGTGTTAGTGCGCCATAGAATGTCTGACCACCAAAGATTAGATAATAGGAACCAGTAATGGGTGCCATATCGCTGGTGTCGTTGGTAACTGGATCACGATAAGTTGCTCTATCTGGTGGATACTTGTTGGCAATTGCAATGCTGCAAGTTGCACCCTGATAGGTAAACAGATTGCTTGCAGATCCACTTCCCACAGTGTTGGTAACAACCACAACAGCTGGCCCAGATGAACTGCTGGGAGTAGTAACCTGTATGCTTTCACCCACAATAGCTAGTCCAGTTCCTGCAACACCGTTGAATGTCACATTGGTGGCACTAGATAAGTTCTGACCTGTAATGGAAACCAGTGTTCCACCTGCAATAGGTCCAACTGCTGGGCTAATGCTGGTTATAACTGGAAGTGGCTGTGGAACTTCAGTGTATAGATACAAGCTATTAGCGGAATTGGTGCCACTGCTATTAGTAACTAGCACACTCACTGGGCCCACTGCATGAGCAGGAGTCACTGCAGAAATAGTGCTGCTGTTTACCACAGTAAAGCTAGTAGCACTTGTTCCACCAAATGACACTGCAGATGCACCATCAAATCTCTTACCAGAAATTGTAACTTCGGTTCCACCTGTTAGTGGACCACTACTGGGAGTAACCACAGTGACTAGTGGCAGTGTTTCATTTTCTCCTATGAGATCAACACCTGTGACATCCTTGAATAGATCAAATACTTTCTTGAATAATGATCCGCTGGAACTGTCATTACCAAATAGTCCATCCACGCTCTTGATTAATTGTAGCACACTGAGTGCGCCCAGTAATCCACCTAGTGCAGTGGTGTCTGGACCAATAGCATTGGTGACCTGAGTTGCAGTAAATTCCACTAGACCACTAGGGGTGCTGTAAGGGCCCACTGTGACAGCATTAAAGCCTCGTGTCTTGACGTAAAAGTTGCTGGTATTGAGTTGATCGTAATCCAGACTTACCGTGTCTCCACTGGCATAAGTGCCACCACCCACTGGCTTTTTAGTGGCAATCAGTGTGTAACTGCGATTGGCATCATCAGGTTCATTAAAGTCTGTGGTGAGCCAGTATTCCAGTCCTTCCACAACTCCAGTGGGTGCAGTGCTTTCGATGATAACACGAGGTCTTGCATCCACTTCATATTTGGTGACCTGAGGAGTGCCGGGTATGCCAATACTGCCAATGGTGATGATGCCATTCTCATCACTGCGAGTATAGCGATAGAGATCAGCAGTGGAATAGACACTGTCATCATAGGCCAGTGCAGTAATGCTTAACTGTAGTGGTCCAGATTCATCCTGCTGTTCACTTATGGTCACAATGCGGAATAGGCGATTGCTAAATCCCAGATTGGCATTAGTGACATCAATAATATCACCCGCACTAAGGTTGATATAGCTGTAATCAGTGTCAAAGCTGATTACTAGATCCACACGGCTTTGCTTGAGCTCAATAAAGCCCAGCAAATTGGCCTGAACTGGATCATTTATGATGTCATAGCTGATGTTGAGTGTGTTATCGGGTTCGTTGGCATTGCGATCACCGCTGGGTATCTCTATTTTAACATAGTCTGCACTATCTCTGAGCTCACGACGTGGAAATTCCACTTTAACGCTGTTGTAGAGATCGGTTAAGCCAGTGCCACTAACACTGATATTGCCCAGTATGTTGGCATCGCTAAAGCTGGCCACACTGGTTCCGGTCTGGTTAATGACCACTCCCCACTTGCCATCATGAACATCATAGCTGAGCCAGCTGCCAGCAGCAGAACACATCTTTTCAATGTTCTCCATGACAGGTTTGCTGGTGTCTAGTAAACCATTGATCTGATAGCGATTATTTAGAACCTGTCCCACGCCCAATACTTCATCAGTAAAGGTCACAGTGGTTAAGGCGTAAGTGTTTAATTGACTCAGTGTTTTCATGATGCTGCTATCTCCTCAGGTGCAATGCCCGCTCCATATCTGGTATTAGTCATGTAATCATACAGGCAATCACCTGGTAGATGCATGCTGTTATCCACATGGAACAGCATATTGCCAATTCCTGTGATGTTTTTGTCTCTATTGTAGTCCACTTGCACAATGGCAAATACTAGATCACTCATGGCATGTGTGCTGGTGGTCCAGCCAGGCATAATAGTATAGGCTTTAGTAGTATTAGTGCTGGTATAATTTTCCAGTGTGGCTGGGGTATCACTATTACCGGCATAACACCAGACCTTGACCTGATTGCTGATACTACGATCAATTGTGCCACTGCGGTCCACTGTGTAATTAGCTGTTATGCCATCTGCATTGAAAACAATTCGCTGGTCATTCCAGTAGACGTCCTTGAATTGGAATGCACTGGGTTGGCTATCGCTTAATTTGGTTCCGGTTTTCTCACACAAGGTCAGGCAGTAATACATGGTCTTGTTGGTGTTGGTCATTACTGCATCAGTAATAACACCACCAAAATAAGCAGCACCATATAACACTGGAACTTTGTTTTCAGCAGCAGGTGGAACTTGTAGTCTAACACCAGCGTCAATATTGGCATCATTGGCAGTTTCATTATCCTTGTTGATGCTCTTGCTGACCTGATTTAACACAAGTGCAGTGCCAATGGTCTTGACCAATGTGTTGGCTACTCCATTGCCACTGACAAAGCCATAGGCGGTTTTGCCAAAATCTACTATATCAGTTAAAAAACTCATTTGGGTGCTCCAAAGTTAAAATTGCTCTTGGCTAGGCTGGGCACTCGATCCATGGACTGATCTGTGGGATATAGAGCTGTCTGATCTGTGGGATTGGTTCTGCGACCTGTGATCTTGTTGTTGAGCAATTCCACAACACTGGTTGCACTTATGGTAATGGTCACAGATCCAGTGTCTGATCCTGAGTCCAGATCATCTGTAATCTCATAGTTGCTCACAATGCCACTGAACTTGCCAGCTGGATTACCTGCAATGCTGAGTAATTCACCTGTGTTAACATCAAAGAAGCCACGAGAGATCTTGAGTGAGCTGCCTTTGATCTTGTGACTGAGAAACTCACTGATACGACCAGCAGGAACTCCACTGATAGCCACAGTAATATCTTCAGGTGCTGCACGTAGATTGCTATTGGTCTGAGATACACTTAACAATTGGCCTAGTCCAGTATATTCAGTGCCAGCAATGGTGTAGCTCTTGTGGTAATCACTAAAGGTCATCACCTGATAGCCAGGAATGTCCAACCGAATAAACAGGTTGGTCTGTATGCTAGTATATGTGCTGAGATTGATCATAGAGCCTCAGTAAAAATGAATGGACCATCCCAGCTGACTTGATCACGAGCAAATATGGTCCAGTTGGGAAACTGAACACACAGCACAGTCCAGGTTACTGCCTGACCAATCTTGAGCGTATAATTGCCAGCTGCTTCCAGCACAGGACGATGCACAGTAATGGTGTTGCTGTTGTAGGGCACATCTGCACTCACACTGTAGACTGCTCCTGAGCCCAGCTGAACGAAATCACCTGCACGGAATCTGTAGCCACTGGCCAGTGTAGCACCACCTGTGATGGTCAGAGTATTGCCACTGGTATAACTCACGGTCACCGAGCTGGTATTGGTTAAGTCTCCCTGGTAACCACTGAGCCAGTCCAGATCAGCATGACTGATCTGCACAGTGCTAGTAGTGGTTCTGTCCACTGCTTCCATCTGTTCAATTAGTGGACGCATTTCACTCCAGCGTGGCCCATCTGGTAATTTGACTTCAAATTGCCAGGGCTGAACACCCAAGCTAGTGGCCTTGACACGACCATCACGTGATTGTGTCTGGCTTACTTTACGTCTGCGATTAATGCTGATGCTTTCTGCTGCATCAAAAACTATCTGGTATGCACCCATGTCTTATCTCCTAGTCTGTGGAAGTGCTCTTCCACCTTGTGAAGCCACTGCATGAATAAATGCAGGGTCGCGTGCAATCATCTGCTTGAAACTCAAGGCATCTACTGCACTTATGTTATAATTTACTACAGTAGTTCCGCCCAATTGTTCATTAGGTATCACAGTTCTACCGCCCATGCCTGAAATTACTTCTGGACCGCGCTCACCAACCAATATAGGACCATTATGAGGAACAATACCGCCATTGGCAAATCCTAGCAATTTACCTGCACTGCTGATCACATCCATGATGCTGCTTCCGCCGGATTTAGATCCAGTAGAAAATACCTGCGACATTAATTGACGCACCTGGCTCCTTAACAATTCCTCAGCTAGGCTGGCTACAAAGCCTTTCCATTCAAACTTGCCAGTCTTGGCAAAGTTTACAATGGCATCTTCCATGCCTTGTGTGGCTTTTGCAAATACACGTTCAGCTGCTTTGGCTGCATTGGTGGCTTCATCCACATATGAACCAAATGCCCCTTTCCATCCATTTGCCCAGCTTCTGCTGGCTTGCAATTGATTAATCTGATCATTGGCTAGCTTTTGTGAAGCAGAATCAATCTGCTCTACTCCGGCAACCATTTTAAGGAAATTGGCGTCACTGATCTTGCTGGCATCACCAAATGATGCTACAAACGCATCCCTAGCTGCACGAGCACTTTGCTCAGATGATAGACGGATTTGCTCAATTTGTTTCTGTAATGGGCTCAGATTAGCATTAGCTTCAATTTCAATTGAGCGTTGTTGATCAGTAATACCACGTAATGCATCACGCAGACCACGTTCAGCTTCCAGACCTTTGAGTCTTTGATCTTCTAGATTTTTAGCAATCTGTAGATTCTTAATATACTCAGGTAAGTTTTGTGCGTGTTGCTTGTAGATATTCTCAATGATGGGAATCTGTTTTTGCAATAGAGCAATTCTACCTGCAAGGCCCGGATCTTCTGATCCCTGAGCTTGCTGCAATTGCAATTGAGCAATCTGATTTTGTAAATCACGAACTTTAGCAATTCTCTGATCATCAATATCCAGTTGAGCTCTGAGTATTTCCTGCTGGTCTTCACTCAAGCTCAATAACTTGGCCTCAGTGGCTAATCTGCTATTGCTGTTGAACAAACTCAAATAGAGATCATCTGCTTGCTGACGATATTCCAAAGTCATTAGGCCTAGAGCTTTCTGAGCCTCAACAATAATTTTACGACGTGCTTCTTCTTCAGCTGTAGGCGGTTTAGGCTCTTCTGGCTTTTTAGGTCCTGGCTTGAGATCAAACACACCAAATGTCAGTGCATCTGCATACTCCAAGAGTTTATCTAGAGCAGCTTGTGTATTCTCCTGGACATAACCCCAGTATCCTGCTACTGCCAATAGCGCTGGACCAGCTAAGTTCTTTAAGATACCAAATGCGGGTGCAAGTGCTTCTCCAATAGTGGAAGCTACTGCTACTACAACAGCTCTGAGTCCACTGAATATGCTGCTTGCGCTCTTGACGTTGGTGATAATAGCGCCAAAGTTTCTAACAAAATTGACAACTATAGTGCCTGCATCAGCAAAAGCAGCGGCTAATCCAGAACCTGCAACCCAGAGCGCACGAACCAGCGCAATTGCACCACTGATTAATTTGAATACCCCAAGTGCAACGCCTATTGCCAGCAATGCCTGAATGAACTTTTGTATTGCTACGATTCCAATATCCAATCTGTCAACTAGATCAGTTACGGGCTTTAGTGATTTTAATAGAGCAATCTGAAAGTCATTTATAATCAATTTAATAGCACTCTGAGCTGCGGCGGCTGACCGTATGCTATCAGCATATTTTGCACCTTCAGCAGCACTACGACCATAAGCAGCACCTAGACCCTGTAGATTGATACCCTGCCAGCTTTCACCAAACAGTTTATTGGCAGTATACGCGCGTTTACTGGCATCAGTGATCTTGCTGATTCCATCAATGGTCTTGGCAAATAGATCTTGTTCAGTAAGTTTACCTAAATCACCAATGCTAACACCTGCATCACGGAATGCTTTCTGAACATCAGCAGCACCTGCAGCAGCTTCACCTAGTGCATTGACAAACTCATACACAATATCCTGTGCATTATCCAGTGTGCCACCGTTTTGTTGAACAGCACGAGTAAAACCCAGTATGCTGCCAATACTGATATTAGTAGCAGCACTGACCTTTTTAATCTCACTGGCAAAGTTAGTGGCTTCTGTGATTAGATTACCTAAACTCACACTGGCAATAACTGTGCGCAATTTTAAAAAGGTATCACTGAGTGCACCTATGCGTTTTTGTATTGACTCCAGACTGCGTTCAGCACTTGTGGTATCAATATCAACTGTATATCTTAAATCAGCCATATTATCTCTTCCTCAAAATTGTATCCACTCGACGTTCAATGAAATCTTCAGTGGGACGAGTCATACCATTGGGGGCTTGACGACTATGGCCGTTCTCTAGTGCACGAGCATAGGGATAATCAGCCTCAATGGTATCACCACGTAAACGTGTATTACGGCGAGCATGACCAGTATCAATAGGTGTAGACTTCTTGAATACTGCCAGGGCTTCCGCAGGCAATTGCTCCAGTTCTTTCTTAAATTTAATGAGATCTGAAGTAATGTTATCAGTAATTTGTAAATTATGTTTTAGCATGCTGTTCCCTGGTTTTGCGTATCATTTCCAACATCTGTTCTTGACTGAGTTGTGGAATTGGTGGTTTACCGCCCGTCTCTGCACGTTCACGCTGGTGGCGTTCCCATTTGGCGCTGATATCTAATACTTGGAGGTCAAAGGTTGTAGCACGATTCATAACTTCGCTGGGTAAAAGGCCATATCTCGAAGCCATATTGTCCAGTGTAAGCATTAGATACATGTTATTATCGTGCTCGTCTACTTTGACCTCTATTATTTTCCCAGCATGGCCGTAATTTTCTCAATGGCCAAGATTAGGATATCTCCAGGAATGGTCACCCCATCACGCACTACTTGATTTCCATGTTCATCTAGAATCAGTTTGTGAATGACTTCGATAATGGTATTTTGTTGATCTGCACCTGCATTGGCAACTGTCATGAATACGTCTAGTGGTTGACGATCCCAGGTCCAGAACTCCACTGCTTCACCATAACGTTCTACAATGGTTGCGTCATCAATGACCAGTTTGGTGAGTTGTGGTTTTGCTGCTATTTGTGTAATTTTCATTTAATCTCGCTCTCTTTCAATCAGTTTATTTGTTAGTAATAGAACAAAGCTGAGTCTATTCTGTGCTTTGTCTAGGTCTGCTTGTGCACATCTCAGCTCATTGGCTGCTTTGGCACACTCGGCTAATAGGCTTCGTAGTAGTTCCCTATTGCTTTTATTATTTATTAAATCCATCAATCTTCCCTATATATTTAACTTCAGATACAAAAAACGGGGCTTTTGGCCCCGTAATTTGCTATACTGTAATTGCTTTAGGCAATCGTGTATTCACCGCTAACAGTGATGGTGATTGGTGTTACCCAAACTGGTGAGTCAGCTGACACGGCAGGAGCCAGGCCAGTAACATAACCCTTACCACTGATGGTCTTGGTGCCCAGATTGATTTCAAAATCAACCTTGGTCTTGGCAGTGCTGAGACCGATTAGGCCCAGTTTCTTGGCACTACCGGTAGTTCCCAATGCGTCACCGAAGAAGCTGGCTTCTTCAACAACCACGTTGCTGGAAATACTGTTGGTGGCCACTGTGGCAACCTGGAGTTGTGCGCTTTCGTTCAATTGGCTCCAGCTGAACACGTTGTTGGCGTTGTTGATGGTCACATCTTGCAATGTGGGGATCAACAGACTAGTTGCAGTGCTGCCAGCCTGACCGCTTACGTCGATAGTAAGCACAGGGTTATTGACACCAGCCGCAGATTGGATGTAATTAGTTGTCATTTCTTTTTCCTATCTTAGGTTAATTTTGTAAATCTAAAGTCAAATTGCGTCACTAATAGATCGCCTTCGTAACTGGTAGTGGTATCCACTTCTCTGCGGAAGTAGGTATCATTGACTACTGGAGCCAATCTACCAGCACGAACAGCATCAACTACTGCATCATAATCTGACGGTAGGTTTTTTGCATCTGTCGTGAAGAAAACACTGACGGTGTGAACTTCATTGAATACTCCGTGATTTCCGATCACTGCAAATGCCTGTTCTTGTGTAACTTGTCGCAGGTCGGTATACACAGTCTTGGCATTTTTTAAGTAAAGCGGACGATCACTCTGAATGAAGGGGAGTTCATCAGAAACTCTGAAGTTACGAAGCTTCAGACTTTTAAAGTAATCTATTAGTTCGTTTCTCATCTGATTCTTCTCAGGTTATATATTCCCAACTGCTTTTCCTCACTGGTCACAGTGCCAGTGTTATTGAAGTCATACCAATCACCAGCCTGGATTAGGTCAGCGAGTATCCGACTTGCGCGTTGTGCATAATGGCCCATTTTGGCTATTTCTGCATTATCAGCCGCACCAAAGTCAGCAATACGTGGAAGTATATACTCACTGAGTGCAATAGCAACACACAGGTCTGTGAAGTCATTCTGGCGTTCCAGAATGCGGTTGGCATCAGGTGTAGGAAGGTCAGCTGGATTGCTCAGTGGAGTAGAGCTACGACTTACATAATAGTCTCTCCACCAAGCGGTTGCACGGATCTTATCCAGGATAATTTCCGTGCTTCTGATCAGAACATCTTCGACATAATCGTCAGTGAGGCCTTCATTGGTTTCAAACAGACGCTGATCTGCATCCAGAACATCTTGATACTCTGCAAAGCTGATCACGTTATTGTTATTACGAATGAAAGCCATGGTCTTTTCCTAACGATTAAAGGATGCTGGAGTCAAAAGTAGCTGCAACGCCGTAACCTTCGTAGATCACGCCAGTGCCATACATTGCGCTAGCCACAACATCATTGCCCAGGTAGCTTGCGCGACGCTGAACTTCAACGTTGATATCCTTCATGATAGCCAGACCCAGCGCATCGCGGTGGAACACGCCACCAATGAAGTCGCCAGTCGTGCCGTTGTCAGCCAGGTTAGAAGTCTCATAAACTGGAACGCCAGCCAACATACCCACAAAGCCCATTCTCATGGCTTCATTTTGCAAATCGCCAGCATTTGGGTTAGCAAAGGTGTTGGTGATGCTGGCCTTGAGGTCATAAGCAACAGCTGGGTGCAGAACGCAAGCGATACCATCAGTAGGAACGCCAGCAGCCTTCAACTTAGCAACAGCTTGGAAGATTAAAGCAGCAGTAGCAGTCGTGCTAGTAGAACCCACGGTGTTGGTGCTGAAGCTACCAAACAAACCAGTCAAGTCCTTGTCCATCTTGGAAGCAATGGCTTCACCAAACAGACGACCTAAGTCAGCCACAACGTTGCTAGCACTAGCATTAACAGCCAGGTCAGTAACCAGAGTGCGCAAGCCCACTTGGCTAACAGTCAGGACAGCACCACTAGTAGAAACTTCAGTGTTGTCGAATTCGTTACCTTCGGTCAGGCCCACAGCGGTTTGCTTGGGATAGACAGGAACGGTAACAGTCTTACCTTGGCCAGGAGCCAGGTTGTAGTTTTTAACCAGACCGCGCATGATTGAACGCTCTTGAGCAACAAACATTGCTTCAGCGACGATGCTAGGTAACAGGTCATTAAGAGTAGTAGTAGTAGAACCAGCCATGATTTATATCTCCTTGATTTATTAGGCTAAACCTGCAGTTCGTCTGTATTCGGCATACAGTTTACGATGTGCAGGGTTGGACATATCCAATTTGGTAACGTCCAGTGACTCACGTGATTGACTTACATTAGTTTTTGTTTGAGTAGTTGCCGGTCCAGCTGCGCGGAAGTGCGGATTTTTTTCTAAGAATTCTTTTACCAAATCCTCAACTCTGAAAGGCTGACCACTATCAGAATATCTGACCGTGCCCGAGTCATCCATAACTTCCACATCGCCAGTTTCACCAATTCTCAAGTTAGTTTTTAATAGCGCTTTAACTTGATTTGGGTTCACTGCGCCCAGTTGGGCTGCGGTGTTGACCAGTGGCATATCCACTGTATAATTTCTAATAACTTCGTCTCTCTTGCGAATCTCTTCGTCTTTTTTAGCAGCTAGGTCAGCCATGAGTTTATCAAATTCTCCGCGCTTTTTTTGCTCTTCTAATTTGCGTCTCTCAGCGTCTGCTTTTAGTTGCTTGAGTTCCTCGATATCACCCAGTTCACTAAACTGACGTTCATATTTCCTGGTTAAACTGGTTTTGAGTTTAGCCATATGATCATCAAATTCTTTTTGTGAGTAGGTTTTTGAGGTATCCTGATTGTTTAAAGACTCATCAGTATTGTCATCGCCGATGTTTTGGTCGCTCATCGTTAGCAGCCTCCCTTTCAGAGTGTTGTAAAATCGTGGGGAGTGGCAAATCCATTATTGCCATCCCCGTATTTGTATTTATATAATTCTGGTCAAAACACTTTATTTTGCTGGATTATTTGTTTTTCTTGGCTTGTGCTTGACTGACCTTGATGGCAATCATCTGTTGTATGGCGTCTTTACGAGTCCTGTAGACTTTACCGCTTTTGCCATACTGCCATCCTGATCCGCCGCGTGGGCCCTTGGCTTTGTGAATAGGCATATCAATCCTCCTTTTCTACCCAACCGTTTAGCATGGCTTCGCGTTTGGATTCAAAATCAATTACCCAACCTGATTCGCCAGTGGCTGGGTTATACATCTCCTCAGGCTCATCAAATGGCTCTGCACTTTCTAATGGGACAACGGATCCATCGCTAAGTGTTACTGCGGTGGGTAACACCAGATCAGGATTCTCACCCAGCAATTCAACAATTTCACGATCAATTAGTGCAAGCACACGTGGATCCGTAGCAGCTGACTTGGCCTGACCCAGTTGTGCATATTCACGTTGATCATCACGGATATTGAAGCTATCTGCATACTTGATCTCACCTGACCAGGTCTTGTTCTGGTAGATGGCAAATAGACGCCACAGTTGTTCTTCAGCCAATTCCAGCTGATCTGCCTTCTCACTCAGTTTGGCATTCAGTAACTGGAATTCAGTCTCCATGGCTACACCACTCTGACTCTTAGTAACAGTGGCTCTTACACCACCTGTGAAGCTGATACGATCAATAGCTGCAATCAGTTTGTCCATGCTGGCATGAATACTGGCAATGTTGCTGCTACCTGATTCCAGATAGTAGGGATTAAGTCCAGGATCACTGCCATCTTGTAACTGAATAATGGCACCTGCACCTGAACCCAGTTGTGCAGTAGGTGGAACTACTAGACTAGGGTGACCGTTGAGTCGGATAGCCTGTTCGTTTTCACTGGTTAAGTTGTAGATCTGGCGTTGAATGTCTGCGATGTCATTGATGTCGCTGATACCCATATCGCGTGTTATACTACGTTGATTGTAGACAAGCACCACAGGAATACGACCCAGCATATTAATTTCCACATTTTCAATGCGACCTTCTTTGAGATCATCATCCAGAACCCAAGTAGTAATGGTTTCAGGAGTCCACTCTTTGACTACAGTAATATTGCTAATCACTTCTTCCACATATTTGAAATAGTTAAGTCTATATTCACCATTGGAATGACGTTCCCATTTCCAGTCACTGACCACTAGTGGAGTCAAGAGATTAACATAAGGTCTAACTCCCAGTTCAGTTTCCTGAGCTTGCGTGACTAATCCCAGATTAGGTTTAGTCATAACGATCCAGGCATGTCCAAAAACACTAGCCCAGATACTGACCTGCTTCATGAAGCTGTCAAGATCACGACCTTCACGATCGCAATCATCTAGGAATTGTTTAACGTCTTCATGACCAGGTCCAGACCACTGATCCATATCACGATCTGGTTGTTTGCGGAATAAAAAGCTAATATAGGTCTGGATAACACTCTGACAGTGATTGTCCAGTGGAGTATTAGCCAGTCGTGCCTGATATTCACCAGCCGTTTCCAATTGATAACGTGTGAGGTAATTACCTGAACGATATTCATCACCGCCCACATAACTTTCCATTAGGAATTGCCAACGATCACGATTGCGAGTATAGAACCTATTGGTTGACATTACCGCTGCATAATCATTTTGCAGTATTTGATTTGACATGATTTATTTCCTTATATTTTATGTGACCATCGTTGTGTGGTCAGTGGTGCACTGGGTTGCCGGATTGGATAGAGATAATCAACCATATACCTCAATGCGTCATTCATATGGTCAAACCCTGATGTTTTATCTGGAATGCTGGTCTTTTCCTTGTAGACTTGTTTCTCCAGGCATTCAATAATATATTTACATCTGGGATCAAAAAACAAGTGGGTTTCACCATGTGAATTGCGTAATCGTGAATTAACAGCATTGATGCCATCTCTCACACTGTTGTGACTGCTGGGTGCCAGCACACGAAATCCTGCTGCTCTCAGAATAGCATGATCAGTTCGGCCACCTGCACTGCTCTTGCGTTGTGCACCTGCGGGATCAGGATACACTACCACACTGCTAGTGGGATAGCGATCACGTATCTCTGCAACCATTTCATCTGTGTTGCTGCCATAGATCTTGATTTCATCTATGACATGCAACTGGCTACCTGTTTTTACTGCAACCACAGCACTCATGGGGTCTACGTTAAAGTCCATGCCTATGTGTATTTCACGTGGTGAGTCACCTGAGTATTTGAGTAGATTATGGCTGCGATCAAATGCGTAGAAGATTCTGCCACTGAATGTTTCAAATGTGGCTTCAAACTCCTGACGGAATGTGCGCTCATCTAGACTACGACGTGCTGCTTCCACTTCTTCAGGTTTAACATTACCACCCTGTATAGTAGTGAACTGGAAACTGGCCCATTCGGCGGATTCTGTCTCAGGCATTACATAGAGATCGTGTGCCCAGTTCATGCCCTTGGGTGTGCCTATGAATAACGCACCGCCCTGTCGATCTGCCAGAGTTGGTCTGAGAGTTTCATACCAAGCTTCAGGTTCAATATCTGCAAATTCATCCAATACCAGGTAATCAAGTCCAATACCTCGAAGGCTATCATAATTGTCGGCTCCTTTAAGACTAATAGTGCTGCCATTTTTTAATTCAATACTCAATTCAGTCTCATTGATCTTGCGAGCCCACCTTAGGTGTATGAGTTTCTTTTTGAGTTTCTTCCAGGTAATCATCTTGGCCTGTCTGTAAGTGGGTGCCACATACCAGACAGTTCTATCTGGGTCTCGTGCGTGACGGCATAACTCACGTATGGCCAGATGTGTTTTTCCAAAGCGACGGCCAGCAATCACAACTTTAAATCGCTGTGGTGCATTTACAATTGCTTGCTGTGGCTGGCTCAATGGCATATTAAAGTGTAAATCCTGTAATGGTAAATTGTGGATATGGCGAATTCTCAGTCATCTTGACTGAAAGCTCTGTAATACGTCCATTGATAAATCCATTATCAAATTTTAAAATGATCTCGCCATTGCGTAATTCGCCATTGGCTAGGAGGATCATTAGTTGTTGCGGTGTAATTTTGCTTGTATTAGACATATCAATTGAGCTAGGTTGTGGGTGATTGATTAGTGGTATAATTTTAGTCATCTTCATCTGTCCAGGGCAGTGGCGCATTGGCATCAGTATCCAGTGGGTTATCTGATTGTCCCAGTATGTTTTTACCCAGCCAGATCAGCATGGTGGCATTACCATTGAGTGCCAGTTGTATCTGTGCTCTACGCAATGTCTGTTTGAGTTCCTCACGACCTTTTGCCAATATTTCACTAAAGTTATAGTCTAGAGTTTTTTCATTAATACCAAACCAGCGTGCAATTTCCATATTGGTGCAACCCATAGCAGCCAGTTTGTAGACGTCAGCATCAAATACTACTCGCTTGGTGACACCACGACCCACTTCATAGCCAGTGACTTCCACTGTGACCAATTCCTTGGGCTTGGGTCCAGTTTTGTTTGAGGGTTTAGTGGTTTCCTGATCCATATCGTATTTATTTAATTGTGTTGAGTTCACTGATTTAGTGCAAATTTTTGTTCAATCTGCAGCCTACTAGTGAGACTTGTAGCCAAGTGGTAGCGATCATAACTGAGTATCACCGCCTCAACTGATTTGGCCACTGGATGTAATTGAAACCAATCAGGCTCTGGTAATTCTACCTCTTGACTGAATATTTCAGTCACTGGGTCAGGTAAATTCATTAAGATTACGGTCATGATCTAGAAATGTAATAGCAGTAATCCAGTAGCCGGCATATTGCCCAGCTGAACGAATCTGAGTGTAAAGATTGCGCATCAATTCTACATTGGTTCCGGTAATTGCAAGCTCACTGGCATTACTGAGTGTAATTGCAATGGAATATCCAGTGGCTGTGGATTTAGTTTTTCGCGAAGTCATTGTGTTCCTCTAGTCGTGTTAACCTACGGTTGAGTTCCTGATTTTGTCGGTAAAGAGTATCGCAGAATCTGGCAATATCTCGGGCATTGTCAGTGGCAGCGCAGAGATTCTCTGCCTGAACAGTTAATTGCTCTACGCAACTGGCGGCAAATTGATTCAGTGTCTGCACTTGCCGTTCCAGTTCCTCAAGTCGTTCGTAGGGATCGGGTATATCCATCATGTGGATACTCCTGCTCTTGCCTGTGCTCTGAGTGCTGCATAGCGCTGATTCTTTTCTTTGAGCTGGATACGGCGTTCCTGTAAATGCACATTGTCCAGTTGCCAGGGCTGATCTAGATCAATCTTGGTCATAACTAGACAATCTGCACCACGACCTTTGCGGTGCACATTACCACTCCAGATGGCAAAATACTCAGCTAGTGTAAGATGCCATTCTTCATTGCGATAGTTGGCCTGTGCTCGTGCTCTGAGCCAGGCCAGATGTAATCTTCGATCATTGGGATCAGTATATAATTTCTTCATTCTGTAAATCTCTTTTGTGGTGGTGGGTTTTCTAATATGCGTTCTAGTGTCCAGCCGTGCTCCAATCTCCATCTGACTGTGCTATAATTGAATCCGTGATAGCGGCAAAAGTCAGTAACCTCTGTCTTGCCATGTGTTCTCATGGCATTACGTGAAGCCAATTGTGGTGATGTCCAGGTTAAATTACCAGGTTCGTAATGACCGTGTTGGTTGATGCGATGTAGTCGTTGTCCAGGTTCAGGCGATCCCAGCTGTGTTTCCACATATTCAACAAATTCCCAGAAATCACTGAATCGCAATTCAATACCTCGTGCGCCTGCCCAGTGCCAGTCATTGCTATTGGGATTAGAGCAGGCATATTTAATGTCTTTCCAGCGATGGTAAAGTGGGTGATGTTTTTGTAGCATTTAATTCTCCGTAAAGTTATTTATTCAATTCTCAAACAATCCAGCAAAATTGCTGTGCATCTGGCAACGATCATAGTTGCGTTGTCCACTGCTGGCCTGATCACATATCTTTAATGCGGCTTGACCAATAGCAGTGGCTGCTAGTTCGGTCTGATTGTCTCGTTTGACTCCGGCTTCATATAAGCGGCAGTGCAGTATCTGATCAGCTAGCCAGGTGAATGTGTTATCGTCTATGCGGAAACAGCGGAATTGGTTATCTGCTATTTGTGCTACCAGGCGTGGTAGGTATTCCGTTTCAAACGTTTGCCATCTTGACACGCTTAGTGCGTTTACTTTATAATCAACTATGTGCTGACTAATATCAATAATGACTTCCAAATCCTTTGATGTTAGTTTTACAAAACTCATTTTTTGCTCCTTGTCAATATTATTTACTCAATAAATAAAAAAAGTGCTGGTAATAGTGCAAAAACCAGCATTTTTGGGGCATATTAGGCAGTTGTTTAGAGTTTTGTATAAATAATATTGTGATGAGATTGATCTCATAAAAATGTGTTTGCCGAACATCACAAAAATCGGCTTTTACTTACACACAGAAAGCTACACACTAGAGTATTACAGAGAAAAGTAACACACTAGTATATTAGAGATATAAAAAGCTACACACTAGTATATTCAGATAGCAAAGCTACACACTAGTATATTACAGAATGCAAAAAGCTACACACTATAATTGGTTATATGATACACCTGATGGTAAGCTGATGTATATGTGGATGGTTGATCGGTGTGTATGTGGTTGATTGTATTGCTTTATACCTCTTATCTCTCTTGTGTGCTCGGTAAGTGAAAGCAATTAATATTTTTTTAATGGAAAAGGAAAATGACTACAAATAATTTAACAGAAACAGATCTAGTGGATAGATTAAGCTCCTTAATTAAGGATCAGCTGTTGCTACATAACAGCACGATTAAAGAGAGCAAAGCAGACAAGTGGTCCAAGAAATATGTGAATGTAATCGTGGGTGAACTGATTCAGGGACTAAAGTTCAAGAGCAGTGACATAGATAGCATTCAGTTCCGCAAGAAGGAAGTTCAGAAAGCCATGGGACTAGTGGTTATTGATCGCAAGGATCACTGGCTATTTCATTACTTCACAAATGCAGGTATTAATTTAGTTCAGACAATCCAGTTGGGCTTTACTGGATTTAATAGTCGTGTTAAGATTACAGAAAGGTATAAAGAAATGTTGTTGGATTTAATTGCACTAAAAATTGGTAGCCAGGTTGTGCGTGTTAGCCCTGAGCTGGTAGAGGAAACTATTGCTGCTGCCAATCGACTGATTCCTGTCAATCGTCAGAGCTTGTGCGATTACATTGAACGCAGCCGTGAGCAAGCACTCACTAGCACTGGTAACTATAAGAACACTATCATTGACGGCATTGCTCGTGCAACTGATCTACTGCAACTAATTGTCACTGATGAGACTGGGGAGTATCTGCCAGAAGCTTACTTCACTGCTGATACTGGCCGTGAATATGGTCGTGGGTTTAGTCTGCAATGCCAGCCCAAACTGATTCGTCATGCTGCACTGGGACACTGCCATCAATACGACTTCCAGGCACACAGCTTTGCTGTCATGACCAGTCTAGCTCGCATGATTGCTGCTAATTCTGGTCAAACTATCCAGACTAGTGCCATTGAGGACTATGTGCGTTATCGCAGTCGCATCCGTCAACAAATCAGCACCGAGACTGGCATTGTAGTGGACAAGATCAAGAGCATCTTTACCAGCCTGGGTTTTGGTGCACGCATCAGTGCCAGTCCCTATACTGCAATTCGTGGACAAGTCACTGAGGAACAATTTGAACTGCTGATCAATAATCGCACATTTGGCTATATTGTGGAGGAACTTCGAGCAGTTCAGGATCTGATTGCTGACCATTTCCCTGCCACTGGATTTGATGGCGAGCTGGGATTCCGCTATGAACCCGTGGATGCAGAAGGTCACAAGCGTAATCGCAGCCAGCGGCTGGCCTGGATCTATCAAAATCTAGAGACCTATACTCGTGTGAAGTTTCAGGATTACGTTCGTTCTCAGACTGGACAAGAGCCACTGCTGACTGTGCATGATGGCGTCTATTATCTGCAACCTATTCCTGCTGAAGTGTTAGTGGATGCACAGGTTATGCTGCGTGATGAGTTTGAACTAGTGCGTATTGAACACACACCCATCTGGCCTATCACTACAAATGCTGGCTATGCCAACCGTCATGCTGAACTGGATCAGGAACAACTGGATCATCAACAGCGTATGCGTGAACAGGAGCGCATTGCTCGTGGCTATCAGCCAGTGGCAGTGGCTTGCGATTCAGCTGAGGCGCCAGTAGTGGGCACTGCACTTGAGGATCAAGCTGCTGCTCGACTGATTGATCAGATCAAGTGGTCAGCTTATGCCACTGCTCGTGCTGCTGAACTAGAATAATTCGCTGGATTCTCCAGCATCAATAAATAATATTGAATGGAGAATCAAAAATGGACAGATCACAAAATCATGACAACTGCGAAATGGTTATTAAATGGCGCAAGTTCAGCAATCAGGAACAAATGGTTCCAGGATTATATTGCAATTACCACAATAAATGGATCCAGTGGCTGACTAGACCTCAGGCACTGGATTTAATTGCATCTGGTGTTCGTGTCAAATAAGACAAAACCCTGTGGGTTACACAGGGTTTGTCATATGACTACAAGCAATTAATATTAAGATACAGGACACTAGTTGATTTTTAACTTGGAGAATTAAATGGAAAATGGCTACAAACTAGTGCCCTGCATCTTTATTTAGTCTTTTTAGTTTACAAGGCTTTCTTTCACCACAACTACTGCAATGTCTAACTTGTGTTGCTCTAAGTGTTCCAACTCCGCGTATGTAATAGGTCAACACCTGATTTACTACAGTTTGTGTGCAGTAATCACAAGTGTGTGATTGTGGGATTGGGATTATGGGGTCTAGATGATCAGCTGGCAAGACAGCAATGCCTTCCAGCTTTTTTTCAAGTTGTTTTGCCTGCATCGATTAACGAGTGAGATAGATACCAATTGCACCAATCACAGCTACAATTACTGTCCCTGCGGTTGTAATCATGACTTTCCAGATATCACTGTGCAGCATATCTATACGATCGCCTAAATCGTCTACTTTCTTTTCTAATACAGTCAGTCTATTGTCCATTTGCGTATATCGCTGAGCACACAGGTCTACGTGTATTTCTAAATTTTGACTTTCAGCGTCAATTGTTGATATGTGGTTCATTGCAGTTTTATCTCTCATTTTATCTATTAATCTTTAAATTATTGGAGACTGTGTGCCCCTAATGTATTTATTTAATTTAGTATTTTCTTGTGTCAATCAACTAGATATATAGTAGCTGTGCTGGTAGTTTCAGTAACTACGTCTTGATAGCTAGCTGGTAACTGATCGATATAGGTCCAACCCATTTCAGCAATCATTTCATCAGTTACTAATTCAGATGTGACTGTCATTCCGTCTGCTTTTCTATATCTAGCAGGCTTTTCCATTTGTATATTTCCTGATGTGTGTAGCCAGGGCATAATAATTCCTTAAACAAAATCAATTGGTGAGTTATAGGGATTCTGATAACCTAAAAGTTTAACTCCCTTGTTGGATATCTCGTTGAATCTTATTAATAAAACAGTTCCAGGAACTGCGACTAATGGAGCATTAGGTGGTGTAAAGTTGGCTGTGTAGAGAGCAGTGCCTTTGACAATTCTGACATCTCTCATTAGACCGCCATAATAACCGTTGGTTGCACTGTCTCTACGACTACCAATATAACAGTTACACCCAGTCTTTAAACTGGCAGTGCTGGTAGCACTTCCCACTTGAACTCCATTAAGGAATAATCTAAATGTGCTGCCCTGACGAGTAACTGCTGCATGATTCCAAACGTTAATATTGTAAACAACTGATGCTACAATACTAGCATCTGCACCGGTAGTTCTACCAGTAGCACGCATCATAAGTTTTGAAGATGGAGTGCTACCTTCAATACCCAACCAAGCACTTCCCCAACCGGTATTATTAGCAATACTAATTAATCCATAAGCACCTGAGTTATAGGGAGTATTAAACCAACATTCCTGTGTATAATCTCCAGTTCCTAGATCAAAAGCACTATTAACTGGTGCAATTAATCCTCCACCGTTATCAGTTGCAGCATTAGGTCTATTAAATTGTCCACGCCAGTTGGGGTTGCCATAAGGCATACTACCCAATGTCTGAGTAGCAGGATATCCACCAAATGTGGTCAATGAAAAGTTATTGGGACTAAGGTCTTTCCAGGTCGTGGTAATGTTACTATAAACCGCTGGATTATTAGTAACATACCCCCCAGTAGAGGCATGTAACCGATTCATTAGGTGATCTCCAGAGCGCTTACTGTGACATGTAGATCGTCTG
>JACCDQ010090480.1_pt1 | contig 25323 bp, 47 predicted proteins | sample 7446031 | NCBI WGS metagenome assembly JACCDQ01 (sample SAMN15323442, study PRJNA562643) | freshwater metagenome | isolation source: river surface water | place: USA:Blue River Watershed | collected 2017-08-17 | reverse complement strand
GGCGATCTGCCTAAAGTTAAAGGTTCTGATGACGCTGAGAAAGCGTTCTGGGTGCCTTTTAACAAAGTAAAACAAGAGAAGATGTTCGAAGATCATTTTCATATCATCGACAACTTCATCAACATTGGGTAACAACATGTCGGTAATTGCATTAGACTACGACGATACTTTTACCGATAATCCCAACGCTTGGGCCGCCGTTGCGGCCCAACTTACTGCACACGGGTACACTGTCATTGGTGTAACCCTGCGTAACCGGTACATGCCAGTTTGCGATCACTATATGAGTGTTTGCGGAACAGTGGTTTATTGTGCTGGGCATTCGAAGAAAGAAGTTCTTGCACGTATGGGTTATCACGACGTGATCTGGATTGATGACAACCCCAAGTATATTGTTAGATCATATGCGGATGTAAATGGTACTCATTACCATGTGGAAAATGCCGCAGACGATTTGTATACTCCTGTGGTAGTAAAATCCGTGGGCCATGAAACTGAAATTGTGTTTGACAATTTCATAAATATTGGGTGATCGAGATGCAGTTGATACCTGCATCATTTTTATTTGGGGTTAGAACATGAAAGTTATCGAAGCAGGAAAAGTAGGCGAACACTGGACAATAAAGCACAGATGCACTGGATGGGGCAATGGTGGAAGCGGTTGTGAAGCCTTGTTGGAAATCGAATTTGAAGACTTGCGTTATTTTCCAGGAACTGGTGGTGAAGTCACTTGGGGGTACAGAGACCCAGCAGTGACATTCAAATGCCCATGTTGCAGCACACTTACTGATTTGGGGCTAAACGACTGGCCTAAAAATTACAGACACTTGCAGCAATACCATTCTAGCAGGACATGGATTGAAGAAAAACCCATTGACACATCAAGTAAAGCAGCGTAGTATAAGTTATAAACAAGAGGTTTAACATGAACGCTGAAAAATTTGCAGCAGGTGATATTGTAATTGCAACTAACGGAAAGCGCCCTGCTGAAGTTACATATGCATACAACAACATCAATTCGTATGGTAACACTGGCTACGTTAATGCAAAATACTTGCATAATGGTTCTAGTGTTAGATTCGATGCCAGCAGAATTAAATTGTATGAGGAGTCAAACATGTCAGATAATAAAACGCTGTATAGCCTAACTAAAGAAGACGGTACTGTCGTTTACGGTACTCACGTCGGTACCAACAGCCAAAACAAGTTGTTGATTGAAGTCAAAGGTACAAACGAAATCATCCTTGCTGATAAAAGTCAGCTGGAAGAAGTTGTTCCTTATACCTTCAGCGTCAGAATTAATGGACGGAACGTCCATTATCAGGGCGAACCCAACAAGTTTAAGAAACATGATGTCTTGCTGTTCACTGGCAACGGTGCTGACAAGATGGAAATTGGTATGGTTACTGCCACTGATACCAAGAACAAGGGTGCAAACTCTGTGTTCAAGGGTTTCAAACTCGTAACCGAAGAAATCTAATTTACTGGGCAGAATTAGCTGCCCAGTAAAATCAAGCCCAGTTCAGAGAGAATTGGCACACATAATGTATAGAGGAGTTCTAACATGAAAAACATTCTACATCTACTTACTGCAATCCTGCGTACTGATGGTTACAAGCCAAGTCAATGGCGGCAATACCCTGCAGGAACCACGCACATCAGTTCTTACATTGAGTCGCGTGGTGGTGAAGACGAAAGCGTCTTCTTCGGCTTGCAACCCTGGCTTATGGATTATATGACTACGCCAATTACCATGGCAGATGTCAATTTTGCCGAAATGGTGTTTAAAGTTTACGGTGCTCCGTTCAACCGTGCTGGTTGGGAAATTATCGTTAACGAATACAATGGCTTCCTTCCGCTGGAAATTCAGGCAGTTCCTGAAGGAACGGTTATGCCCACCCACAACGTTCAAGTTCAGGTCATGAACACTGATCCGCGCTTGGGTTGGCTCACTAGCTACATTGAAACTGCTATGCTTCGCGCTGTGTGGTATCCGTCCACTGTTGCGACCAAGAGCCGCAAGTTCAAGAAAAAACTCGCAAAAGCTCTGCTCGAAACTAGCGACATGCCAGTTGACGTTGCACTCAACATTGCATTGAAGTTTTCACTTCATGACTTTGGTGATCGCGGTGTCAGCAGCACTGAAAGCGCAGTGCTTGGTGGTATGGCTCACATTGTCAACTTCTGGGGTACTGACACTATTGAAGGCATCATTGGTGCACATGCATACTATGATGCTGATATTACTAGCATGGAGGCACCGCCTGTTGCTAGGACTATCCCCGCAAGTGAACATAGCACTATCACCAGCTGGGGTCGTGAAAACGAAGTTAAAGCCTTCGAAAACATGATCAATCAATTCAGCACCCCAGGCAGCATCTACGCCTGCGTAAGTGACAGCTTCAACATCTATGCTGCTGTCCGCGAACTTTGGGGTACTCAACTCCGTGACAAAGTTATCGAAAGTGGCGGCACCTTGGTGGTACGTCCTGATAGCGGCGACCCGATGGTTGTCCCAGTTGAAGTTATGGATATCCTTGCGGAACGTTTTGGATACACTGTTAACAGCAATGGATTCAAGGTTCTTGCAAAACGTGCTGATGGTAGCCCGATTGTCAAAGTCATCCAAGGTGATGGACTCAACGAGTACACCATCCAAGTGTTGATTGACAACATTGTTGCTGCTGGATACAGTATGGAGAACATTGCGTTTGGAATGGGCGGTGGCCTGTTGCAAGCGTGGAACCGTGACACTCTTAAATATGCTATGAAAGCCAGTGCCATTCGTATTAACGAAGGTCCTTGGACTGGATTTAGCAAGGATCCGATTACCGATCATGGTAAGAAGTCCAAAGAAGGTCGTCTGGGTCTGGTCACTGAATGTGGTATTGGCATCTGCACCACAAGAACTGTTCCTGAAGATATTGCGGAGCGTAAAGGAAACCTGTTGCGCGTTGTATACCGCAATGGCGAACTGTTCCACAGGGACAACTTTGAAACTGTCAGAGCTCGTGCAGAACTGACGGCAAAAGAAGTCCTTGTCGTTGAGATGGAGCGTTACTAACATGATGTCTCCTGAAAACATTGAAACTCAACGGTTGATGGCGGCTGCTTGGAAAGAGCATTACGAACGGACCCAAGAGCGTAATCGACGTGAAGCAGAAGAAAAACGAAAATACGCAGTCATTGATGACGCAATGCAAGAGTAAGATGGGGGCGGAAACGCCCCCAACTTTTTTACCATACTAGCATTGACAACATGCTAAAACTACCTTATATTAACAACACAAACAACGGAGGTCCAGATGGACATTGTCGCCCTATCCATGCTAGTACCGATCTTGTTAGCTGTATTGGCTGCACTGTATAAAGTCGTAAAATTCTTTATGACAGATACTGCCAACTACGAATACAAGATCATGGCAAACGAGCATGGTGAACCTGTTGAAACTGTAATTTCCAAAGGGGAAAAATGAAACACTACTTTATTCTAGTCTTTAACGTGCTTTTTACTATCGCCACGTTTGGATTTATTATGCCGGGGTTGGTGTCAGCTAGTGATACAATCCTGGTTGCGACTGGACTAGCATGGCTAGTCGCAGTATACATTCCAATTATGTATGGAATGAACCGAGACTACATCGTTAAACTTGTCAATAAATGCAAAGGACTTAACCAATGAACTTTCGTAAAGTAATGCTGTTTGGTGCTCTTGCTGCTAGCCTCGCAGCATGTAGTACAGTTCCGTCCGGCCACGTGGGTGTCAAGGTTTACCTACTGGGTGGTGAAAAGGGCGTAGATACCGAAGAACTTGGTGTCGGTCGTTATTGGATTGGAATGAACGAAGAACTGTATCTGTTCCCCACGTTTATGCAAAACTATACCTGGGCTGCTGAAGAACAACTTACGTTCCAAACTGCTGACGGTATGACTGCCAGTGCAGACGTTGGCATTAGCTACAGCATTGATCCCACCCGTGTTACTGACATTTATCAGAAATACCGCCGTGGTGTTGAAGAAATCACTGACACGTTCCTTCGCAACATGGTTAGTGATGCACTTGTAAAAGAAGCTTCTAACAAAAGCATCGAATACGTGTATGGTGCTGGCAAGGCCGACCTTATTGCTGCTGTCCAAGAAAGTGTAACCAAGCAAGTTGCGGCTATCGGCATCAATGTTGAAAAGATCTATTGGATTGGCGAAATTCGTCTGCCGCCTAAAGTTGTTGAAAGCATCAATGCTAAAAACGAAGCAACACAGAAAGCACAACAACGCCAGAATGAAGTTGCACAAGCCAAGGCCGAAGCTGACAAGAAGATTGAAGAAGCCCGTGGTCAAGCAGAGTCTCTTCTGAAAGTTGCGGAAGCACAAGCCAACGCAAACAAGCTGCTGTCAGAAAGCCTGTCTCCTGAACTAATGCAATACAAGGCACTAGAAGTTTGGGATGGTAAGCTACCTACTACGATGATTCCAGGACAAGCTACACCGTTTGTTAACGTGAAGTAAGAAAAAGGCCGCTAAATGCGGCCTTTTTTATTGACTAGAAATTCTGCAAATGCTATACAGTGTTAAAGGTGATGAAATGACAACTGTAGCAGAAAATCTTAAAAAAAGATATTTTGACGTAACAAGTCACACAGTTTGGGTTAGTGAGCCCGAGCGTGTTGCAGTTGTGCCTCTATGGAATCTTTCCGGACAACTTACTGGGTACCATCACTATCGTCCAGATCAGGAAAAGGACGCAAACAACCATCCTTATGATAGCAGGTATTTTACTCGTGTTACAAATGCTCCAGTTACAGTTTGGGGCATGGAAAGCTGGTATTATTCAAACACGCTGTTCATCCTGGAAGGGCTGTTTGACGCTGCTAGAGTTACTTGGAATGGTTACAGTGCAGTAAGTGTATTCAGTTCTGACATCGGAAAATCCACACTAGGTTGGCTTAACCTAGTCAAGCAGTTTAGACCAGTTGTAGCTATCTGTGATAACGATGCTGCTGGTAAAAAACTTGCAAAACACGGTCACGAATACTACACTGTGAAGAGTGCAAAAGATTTTAATGAAGCTGACGAAGATGAAGTTTTGAGTCTTTTGCGGAAATACAGTTGACATATGTTGGTATAACTGTTAGCCTTAGGGAAAGGAGAATAGATATGAAACGCGGTGAAATGCTTGCTAAGATGATTCACATTGCAACAAACGCACATGATGGTCAATTTGACAAAGGTGGCGTGCCTTACATTTTGCATCCACTCAAAGTGATGCACTATCTGAAAACTGACGATGAGGAATTGCAGTGCATTGCGCTGGGCCACGATGTTATTGAAGACACTGACGTTACCTACGCAGACCTGCGCGCGGCGGGCATTAGCGAGCGTGTTATAGCAGGGATTGCCGCGCTTACTAAGCTGCCGGGAGAGACGCTCGCAGAGTACAAGACGCGAGTGTTTGCTAACGCTGATGCTATGCGGGTAAAGTTGTGCGACCTGCGACATAACAGCGACATCCGTCGGCTCAAAGGAGTGCGTCAAAAAGACATTGACCGCATGGCCAAATACAATCTGTTTTACTTGGAAATCCTAGCCAAAATGGATGAGCTCAAACTAGCTGTTGACACTGCTGAGTAATTTCAGTAGTGTAAACGTAACAGGAGAAAAGTATGTATAATCCAGCAACTCGTCCACAAAACGAACTTAACGATTTTACTCGTCAGTTCGCACATATGACAGCTGGATGGGCTGGTCGCACAGCTGAGTACTGGATCAAACTGCGTAACGGTACGCTTGTTAGGCCTATTGTATTCCTTGGTGAAGACGATTGGGAAGATGACTTCAATAAACCGCGTGGTTTTAAAACCGAAAACTGGGATTATTGTTGGAACCTTGATGGCACGTCAGTTACTCGTAGTGATTACGATATGATGGAATTGGTGGTGGTGTAATGTGGTCTGTTGATGACATTGTAAAACTGGACGAGCGGATTAGAGAAACTAAACGTCAGCTTGCATCAATGCAGGCACAACGTGCTAAAATGATGCATGATCGTATGCAGTTTAAAAAACTCATACAACGTGGGCGTAGACGTAGACAAACGGAACTGAAAAATGATGTACAAACTTCTAAACTTTGATACACCCACTAAAGTTGACATGGGTGGTGGTTTTGACGGCGGCCCTGTTGGCGGATATATTCCGCAAATGGGCAAGACAGATGCTGAACGCTGGAAGGCAAAACAGTTCAACATTGGCAAGGAAAATGCCAGAATCGAATTGCGTAAGACGTTTGGTGGTGTCAATAACGGCCAGGGCAGTACTCAGGTTACTATGTTTGTTGCACTTGACGGTTGGGATTTTGCAGCCAAACATGAATACCGCCGTGCCAAACAAGCAGGTGATGATTGGTTCCACAACGACACTCAAGGCTTGAATGTGCGTATGAGCATGAACGGGCCTCTGCTGATGACGTTTGAGACGTTTGCTGAAATCAACGAGATCGTTCAAGAAGCTAAACACTATTTACAAGAAAACATCAAAGTACAATCTTGACATACTTCTGCACTAATGCTAGTGTATGTTAACAAACACACGTGGAGGACACACAGATGAACTATAAATTTCCAGAAATCCGTACCATTAATGACGTTCTTCCGCACATTGAAGGTCGGGAGGAATTCATCGTTGCTGAACGTGACGGCTACACTGTAATCAACTATGCAGTTAGCATGGAAGATACCTTTCCTCCGGTAAAAGTTGCAGGTGGAAGTGCAAAGATGCGCGAAGAACGCTCGCTTACCTATCGTATGCGTCGTGAATGCCGCGGCTTGATCTTCTATCCGGATGGCCGTATTATGAGCCGCCCTTTCCACAAATTCTTCAACGTAAATGAACGTGACGAGACTCAACTCAACAAGATTGACATGAGTCAGCCGCATGTGCTTATGGAAAAGCTGGATGGCTCTATGATTCGTCCGGTTATGTTGAACGGGCATGTTCGGCTTGGTACCAAGATGGGTGTTACTGAAGTTGCAATGAATGCCGAAGTTTGGCTCGCTGCACAAGCTGATTATGAACAAAAACTACAGTTTTTGGAAATCATGATGGCTGATAACAAGACTCCGATCTTTGAATGGACCAGCCGCAAGAATCAAATTGTTATCGACTACGTTGATGACGATCTGATCCTTACTGCCATTCGTGACAACTTTACTGGTGAATATGTACCGTTCAATCGTCATGTTCCGTTTAATGTTGTTCCTGTATATGGCAGCGTTGAGGGCAACCTTGGTGACTATATCGCCCGCGCCCGCGAGCGTGAAGGTCGTGAAGGTGACATCATTCGGTTTGCTGATGGACACATGCTGAAAATTAAAAATGATTGGTATGTGCGTATCCACAAAACTGTGGATAAGATTCGGTTCGATCGTCACATTGTTGATCTTATTCTTAATGAAGAAATTGACGACGTTCTTCCGATGCTTCCGCAACATGAAGCAGATCGTGTACACGACTTCAATACCAAGTTTTCGGCTCGTCTCCATGAGACGGTTGTGAGCTACGAACGGTATTGGAACACTGTTGTCGCAAGTGGTCTTGATCGCAAGCGTTATGCACAGGAGTGGATGCCTACTATCAAAGATAACGACAGTTTCGCTCCGCAATACGTCTTTGGGCGGTTTGTTGATCGAGATGGACGTGGTATGATCATTGATCATATTAAAAAGAACATCAACACGAACGTTAAGTGGGATGAATGTGCAAAATGGCTGGGGATGATCTAAGGTTGTCCCCAGTCCCACATTTTTGGTTAGTAAAATATGGGCGGCATCTGTCTTATTTGGAAGTAAGCAACATACGCTCCAGTTTCTCGTTAATGGGGTTTGGGGTGTATCGTCACAATGACGATCTTACTTTTAAGATTTCTCACACAAAACCAAAACTGATGAGTTTTTGGACTTTAGTGAACGGTGATGTCATTAAACCAAATAAATTGGATATTGTAGAATATACTCATAACGTAAGAAAGAAAAAAAGTGACGCAGTATACTATTCCTAAAAATGAAGAAGCAAGTGACATGTTCTGGGATGCTTGCCAGGGTGGATATAGCAGTTGGGTGCATTGTGACTGTGGTACTGAATGGACTCCGCCTGTTCACAGTGCTACAGAAGACGAAAACTACGAAGATTACGAAGATCATAGAGATTGGTTCCGCTACGTAGAACTCGAAGGTAGGACATTTGTAGAGCAGTGTGAAGAGTGCTGCAAGAAGTTGGGTCGATACGAGCAGTGGATCTGGAACAATCGCAGCACTGTCAGAGACTACCTCTTCATACGTGTAGAGCAGCAGTTTAAATGGGCTGAACAAGAAAAGATGCTTAATGAGATTACAGGCATTGACAAACGTAGGAAATACCTTTAATAAACTCCTATCAAAGGTAGGTTTCATGCAATACGTTCCCAAATATCAGGTCATCAAGATACCACTTCCAATGACTGTTAAAGATGTAAACGAGGCTGGGTATAAAGGAAAACCCAACCTATACTTTTATCATCATGTTTCAGAGACACAACGTGAATTTTTGAAATCAGCGTTTAGTTGGCGAATTGAACGTATCACAAATGAATCAAATCTTACATTGTTTTTGACTCTTATTGAAGACCGTCATGTAACTCTTGCAAATATGATTTTTTGATATACACCTAAAACAGTCTTGACACGTACTCGCGTCTGCTGTATGTTTGCAATAACAATGGAGGAGCATAATCATGCTTAGTGTTTCGCTAGCAATTTTGTTTGCAGGCTATATGATTGCTGATGCAATCATATTCGTAAATGGATATCGTAGTTACTTTTTCTACGCAAAAACAGATCAAGAAAAAGGCCTTCGCCGTAAATGGTTCAAAGACCACGGCATGGAATGGGATGAAAAACAATGACTGAACGTAAACTAGCATCTATTCGCCGCATTGCCGACATTCAGCCCATCGAAGGCGCTGATGCCATCGTGGTTGCAACAATTGACGGCTGGAAAGTCGTTGTCAAGAAAGACGAGTTCAAGGCCGGTGATCTTGCGCTCTACCTTGAGATTGACTCGTGGGTTCCGCATGAACTTGCTCCGTTCCTCTCGAAGGGTCAAGAGCCTCGGGAATACAACGGTGTGAAGGGCGAACGTCTGCGGACCATCAAACTTCGCGGACAGGTATCACAGGGATTACTCTTGCCAGCTTCTGTTGCAGAAGATTATGTTAACCTGGCATGTGACAGTGACGGAAGTGACGTTCCACAAATTTTGCCGCAACGACCCGTTATTGAAGAAGGGACTGATTTAACAGAACTTCTCAGCATCCAAAAGTGGGAAGCACCTATTCCTGCTCAGCTTCAAGGTCAAGCAAAGGGTACGTTCCCGACTTCGCTGATTCCCAAGACCGATCAGGAACGGATTCAGAACTGCTTTGGTGAAATCCAAAAGCGGGCAAAACGGTTCGCTACTGAAAAGGTCTGGAATGCTGAGACTCAGACTCTGGAAGAGCATCCAGTTGAAGTTCCTGCTGACTTCCAAGAACCTACTTACGAAGTCACCATGAAGCTGGATGGTTCTAGCTGCACGATCTTCCGTTGGGAAAATGAACTTCGCGTTTGCAGTCGGAACCTTGAACTGAAGATCAACGAAGAGAACAAAGACAACACCTTCGTTGCTATGGCCCTCAAGATCGGCGATCGCATTCCCAATGGGTTTGCTTTCCAAGGTGAGTTGATGGGTCTGGGTATTCAAGGCAACCGTGAGGGTTTTACTGAGCACAAGTTCTTTGTGTTTGACATCTTCGACATTGCGAAGCATGAGTATCTTTCAGCATACGATCGGCGTCTGCGTTGTACTTATGCAGAACTCGAATATGTTCCTATCATCAGTGCAGCGGCGCTAGCACCGGCTTCTGTTGAAGAGGGTCTTGCTCTTGCTGAAGGTCCGAGCATCAATCACAAGATCCGTGAAGGACTTGTGTGGAAGTGCAACGAAGACCCAAGCTTCAGCTTCAAGACTATCAGCAATCAGTTCCTGCTTAAGGGTGGGGATTGATGTGGCAAAATCTTCCTAAGGGTGACATAAGAAGACTGGTTGCGTGGATATGCAACCAGTCGGATACCACATCGTTCCCTGATTTTGATACGTTCAAGGACATAGTCAAAACTGACGACGCTACATTGTTTTACGAATGCCAGCATGTCCATGCAATGTATATTGGAAAATGGGCAGGATGGTGGGAGTTGTCTTGGGACATGTTTGATCATGAGTGTGACTTGTACCCCATTCAACTCGTTACAGTTTCGTTGAAAGATACAACCGTTAACAATTTCGCACCGTTGCTTGCAGAGTTGAACCTCTTCAAGTCTTCAAGTGAAGCAAAAAAGAACGGATGGGGGAAACCACTTGAAAAAGGTGACTTCTTCTTCAAAAAGAAAACATACATATTGAGGATTGTAGCGTAATGAAGCAATATCGTGCAGTGCAATACCGTGATAGTGATAATGGTGTGGAACAACTTATCTATGAAGGCACAGTTTACAAAGACGCACATTTTCAATGCCTGCAATATGATGGCGACTATTGGCCTGAATTTTACCATGTTGTAGAGCGTTCTCTAGATGGCGGCATTACGTGGCACACTTATAACGCAGACGAATGGATTGACGGGCGTCCTGCATGGACTATCGAGGGATTGTAATATGCCAAAGTTTATAGTAGACTTGTGGCTAGATGGCTACGACACTGAAGAAGAGATGGAAAAGGCTTGTGCTGAATTTATCTATGACCAGTTGAACTTTGCAGGGTCGGGTGTTACAGTAGTTAAGTTGCCGGACGAAAACTTGCGAGAAGTAGATGGCTAAGAATCCTGCACCAGCACCATCTAGGGGAATACTAAGTGATAAAAGCTACATTGTTGAAGCTATTTCAAAGCTGTTTTCAAGCAACAATCAATCCATCACCAGCAGTGATGGAAAAACAGGAACCACCAATGGCAAACGAAAAGACTGAATACGTAATACGTTCAACGACACACTTTTGTCCTAAATGTGGCTGGTGTGATGAAATGGATTGCACGTTGGAAAAGAAAACTTGGAAAAGTATTTCAGGTGAAGATCACACCACATTTTATCATTTGGATGTTGACGTAAAGCCTGAGTGTCCCAAATGTACCAAGCGTTCAGTTTTGCCACTTACAACTGGCAACGTAACTGCTGCCGTAAAATATCTTTTAAAAGCATTACAATGAACAATATACTTGGGGTCATCGGCGTTGGTGGATTTATAGGTGCAATTTTTGCAATAGCTATCCTTGGAATGATTTCATATAATGACCATCGTGCATTGGAACGTTACGATACGGAGATGCAGGCTGCACATGAACGACGTATGGAAAAACTTGATCGGATAATTGAGTTGCTGAATCGGGCTGAACACAGTCTGGATAACATAGAAGAAAAAGCAAATGGCATTAACTAGACTAATAGGCGACAAACACGGTTTGTGGAATGATTATCAAACTGTAATATATGGGTGTGATAAAACTATTCAACTGGGTGACTTTGGCATAGGATTTGGCCAAGGTGATCATTGGCATGATCGGGTAAATGATATCGTTGATGGAACAGCCCATAGGTTTATCCGTGGTAACCACGACAATCCTGGCAAGTGCAAGGAGATGTTAGGATGGATTCCCGATGGCACCGTGGAAAATGACGTCATGTATATCGGCGGCGCTTGGAGTATTGACAGGGACTATCGTACGCCTGGCTACGATTGGTGGGGTGCGGAGGAGCTCAGCGAGAGCGAGCTACTAACCCTACATAATGTCTATACAACTGTTAAGCCGCGTGTTATGTTAACGCACGACTGCCCTACGCTAGCTGCCTACTATATGTTTATTCGTGCAGGGCTTCGTACATACGGAAACAACAATACACTCACTCTTACCCGCACTGGTGAAGCATTGCAAAAAATGTTTGAAGTCCATCAACCAGAAGAATGGTATTTTGGTCATTGGCACCACACTAAACGAGTAAAGATTGAGTCTACTGTTTTCCAATGCTTGGGCGAACTTGACTACTTGGATGTGGATTTGTAAAATGGCCAAAAGACGTATACTTATAAGAGAACTAGACATGGAAAAACTGCCAAGGAGGTTTCATTCGCAGTTTTCGCGTGTAACATTTACTCCACTTACACGTGAGTATTTTGAACGGCGTAGCACTTACTTTGCATTGAAGGGCAAACAGTATCTCGCTGATCAATATGCTCACTATGAATATCCAGCAAACATGCTGGGTCGACTAACATCTTTTAAACTGCACAACACGCAATATCCATATTGGTTGGTTAGATACAACGATCTAGGTGAAATGGTTATTCGTGCTGGAATTAGACAACCCGAATCTCGTATGGGATTCTTAACTTGCGTAGAGGACTAACATGGGTATTGATGTACACGTTTATACTATTTTTGGCGTAAAAGTTCCTTGGAATGAACAGTTTGTGGATGACTACGACGACGTGTATGAGCGTTGCCCTCTGGACATTAAGATGGACGGGATGGGAGGAGAGTATATTGTACTTGGTAAAAATCTTTTCAGTAGTCCAAACTTTAGATGGGGTGATGGTGGGGACGGATTTACCACTGTTGACGTAGAAGCTCTTCCGGGGATAGAGGCAGAATACAAACGTGAATTTAAAAAATGGTTCCCACAACACACTGATATGGTGGACGACTCATTTAAAATAATTTCATTCACACACTATAGTTAATGCTATGAAATTCACGACTACTGACAATACAACGTATCGTGCAGGCGTTGGCACGGTGCCCAAGGCTTGGATTGACTACGAAGTTGGCCATGCTGCAAGTATAGACAAGTATTTCTATAAACACATAAAAGTCTGGGATGCAGACGTCTGTGGAGATGAAACACATGACTTTCTATTTGAAGACGGCAAGGCGTTTAGGTTGGAATACAGTTGGTGGATGGAATGGTATCACGAAGACGACGACCTAAACGGTTTTTTTGATAGAAAATCTATTGAAGAAATAACTGTTGAACAAGCTGACGTTCCTAGTAAAGTACAACGTGACTGGCTATAAGAAAGGACACTTAATGGACCCAAAACTCTATATTATTATGCGAAAAGATATTCAGGATATGAATCCTGGAAAAGCAATGGCACAAGCTGCCCACGCCCAATCTGATTTTGATCAGTGGGTTGAAGGAGTGTTTACTCAACGAAGCCAGTTTAAGGATCTTGTTAATGACATTAACACCTGGCGTGATGGCAGATCGTTCGGTGTAACGCTTGTGTTGCACGAACCACTTGAGACCATCAATCAAATTGTTAATAACACTGATTACAGTGGCCGAACTACTGACCCCACTTACCCCTGGCGCAACTACTACGGTGATGTTTTCACTTCTTCTGAAATCACCTGTGCTTGGGTTTTCCTGTGTAGCCAATCCAACCCAGTTGAAGAAGAGTATATGAGGCAATTTGGGCTGCATCGGTAGGATTTAAATAACAACAATGAAAAAAATGCAAATAAATCCAAGACTAATCGGAAACATAAGCAGAAAAATGAGTGAAGTGGCCAGACGCTGGCCCAACGATGCTGAGAGCAACCGGTTAGCTGCGCTGTCAGAAAAACTTCTTCTGATCCCAAAAGTAGGCTTAGACGAAACTGATCGTAAAACTCTAAAGCTGTATTACGACCATATCATGAAGGTAAAGCAAAATGCAACTAATTGAGCAGGGTATTAAAAATTACATCAATGCATATTCAACGTACATGTCGTTTATGCAAGCCTCAAGTGTAATCTCTGAAAACATGATTAAGGCATCAACATACTACTTGACTGGACTGGCCAAGGTGTATAATGTTAACATGTTGCCGCAAAATATCTGTGTCAATCCTAAACGATAAGGATTGACAATGCGTAAACCAAGAAACCCCCGTGGACCTGCCCGTGTAAAAGCCATGGCAAAGTCTGCTACTAGAAAAGCTATGAGTAGAAGAAAGAAATAATTATGCTTGTTGTATTTGACATTGACGGCACCCTGGCTAACCTAGATCATCGTCTTGGTTTCGTGCGTACTAAACCCAAAAACTGGCCGGCGTTTTTCGCCGGCATTCCTAACGATACTGTAAACCAACCGGTTGCAGAGGTTTTCCATTCTCTCAAAAACGCAGGTAATACTATTATCTTCGCAAGTGGGCGTGGGGAAGAAACTCGTGCATCTACTGAAAAGTGGCTGCAAGATAACAACCTGTGGAATTACACTGCAAAACTTTACATGCGACCGGCCAAGGATTATCGTGGCGACGACATTATCAAGAGAGAGATCCTGGACCAGATCGTTGCCGACTTCGGTAAGAAGCCTGACATGGTGTTTGACGATCGTCCGCGTGTTGTCAAAATGTGGCGTGACGAAGGAATCTTTGTGTTTGATGTCTACCAAGGTGACGAGGACTTCTAATGTTTGTAACTAGGAATAGCAACGATCAAGTCTGTGCTAACGGCAATTGGTATGATTTGCAAGAATTAGTTAACGCTGCTTACAACCGTGCAAAAAAAGCAGGATCTAAAAATCCTGCTTTTGACATTCCTAGTTGGTTTTACACCGGTTCTCCTTATGCAAATGAAATCGTGGCATTAGGATGTACAACAATTGAGCCATAATATGCACACCCTTACTATTGCCGGTCTTGATGACTTTGAAGCTGAACACATTGGACAGATTCTAAATGACTATCGAGTCAAGATGCTTATGCAAAAACTCGAAGCAATGGTTGAAGATAAAAAGACTGGTGGGCATCACGAAGAATGGGTCGACTCCCACCTTTCATGGCACGAGTCAATCATGGCTAAAGTTAAATGGGCAAATGAATAAACAATGGCCAAACATAAGTGGGTTATGATAAAGCCTGGCACCGTAATTAACGGTACAGGCTGGCAGCATAGGGGTAAAAAACACACATTTACTGACGCTGATACAAAACTCAGGTATTCAGTATCTGAAGATTACTGCGACGGTGCCGAACAGTGGGTAGTCAATTATAAAGGAAATAGTTGGACATTTGAAGACATCAAGAACGCCTTTGCCGAAGTTAAAATTCCGTCACTTAAAAAAGAGTTTGTGACCCTTGCAGTAAAAGGCAGCGAGTGGGAATTTGATCAGGATTGGACCTTCAATGGTTGGGTAGATCGAGGCGAAGTTGAACACACTATTCCTGCTGGTACTCGTGTGAAGATTATTGATCAAAAAATGCGGATGGCTTGGTATTCACCGCAAGAGAAATGCATTGTTGCTGAACTCGCGCCAGGATTGGAAGTATTTGCCGAACGGCAGTATTTTACTGGCAATATTATGGAAAATGCAGTAGTGCATATCCCTGCACGTGAAGCCAGTCAGTATCTAAAGCTAGTCACTGCTGGTAAATCTAAAACTTATTGGAAGATGGAAGATAGTGACGGCAACACTTGGGTTGACAAGAGGTTTGCAACACTAGGCAATCTCAAATCAAGTTTGCGTGTACGGTTCGGCCTAGTCAAAGATAGTGATGATCCTGACGAGGCAGCACCTTACTGGGTTCAGCATGATGGATACGACAAACCTGATACTGAAAAAGGTGTGTTTGCTGTACATTACGATCACGCAACTGACACACTAATTGAGCGCCAGGACATGAGCAAGTTCCTTGTAATTTCATTTTTAAAGGCTTAACATGATTCCATATATTGTAAAAGGTACTGTATACCATACTCCTTATATGGGTGATTCCACACGTTTTGAAGACATACGTATTGTAATGGCCCAAGACGAGGATGATGCTAGGCTAAAATACCAAGACTATTGGGAACAGAAAAATGAGCATTACAGTGACTACTACCGTGTTGATTGTACAGTGATGGAGACAATACTATGAAAGAAGTTTTAGTAGAAGTAACTGATAAAGGTGCTATCTATATTGACAATACCAGAATTACAAACAGATCCACCAAATGGGGGCTGCACAACATCGTATTTTCCAGAAAATGTAAAAAAGATAAAGTTGTGGAAATGCTAAAAGAATGTGGGTTTAGTACTAAACTTATCGATGATCCGGAATTTATGAAATGATTGACTATAAAAACCCTACACCAGTTGCTGTAGTTTTAGTTCCTTTTCTTAGCGACGACGGTGTTCGCGTTCTCCTAATTAGGCGCGGCATTGAACCCAAAAAAGGGCAGTTAGCCCTTCCGGGCGGGTTTGTTAATGAAGGTGAACGAATTGAGACCGCAGCACTTCGTGAACTTTACGAAGAAACTTATCTGGAATATGCTGGTGAGTATGCTATTCGTCTTTGGGAAAGCCGTATTACACCAAACAATCAAGTTCTTGTTTTCTGCATCGGTGACGATTGTGAAATGAGTGACTTTGACAAGCTTCTAACTTGTGAAGAAGTATCTGGTTTTGAGCTCTCGTCACTTGATGGTGAATCTGACACTATTGCGTTTCCACTACATGCTGAAATGATTCAAAAATACTTACGCCTACGCAGGTTGGGTGAAATATGACACAGAAAATTCTAAGAGTTGTGCCAAATGTCGAAACTGTAACCCAGTTAAAACATATTGCAAAAAGTGGTTTTGACTTTGAACCATTATCTGGTGACCAAGGGCCTGGATGGATTTTAACTTTTTGGAAAAATCTAACTCCTGAAAAAGAGACGGCTGTAGACATTATACTGACAGGATACTACAAATGATAAATTTAAGCTTCTGCATTGTTAATCCTTGGGCAAAGGATACAGACCGAGACAAACATTATGTCGTGTGGGATAAAAAATTAAGCAAAGACTGGGCTGCTGAACTTCAGATCAGTAGATTTAGTGCTTACAACCTATTTGAGTTTCGTGTTGGGACCGAGTGGACTGGGAGAGACCATGCTGGTCCAAGCCTACATGTTGAGTTGTTTGGATATATGTTTGCTTGTAAAATCTACAACACACGACATTGGGATTACGAAACTGGAACTTGGACAAAATACGAGGATAAAAAATGAAAATACGAACTATGAACTTAATAGCACTAACCATAAATCTTATAGCAGTGATCCTGTGTACTGTTTTGGTGTTTGTTAACATCTACTCAGGGATTTATATCTGGGCTATCATTAATGTCTTACTTGCGTTCATCAACGCCACCTTTGCTTTTGAATCTGTCAAACGGTTGCGTGACGAAAGATTTCGTGGGCTATAAGTAGTTAAACCAACAGAGTACTTGACTTACACTAGAAATCTAGTTAAGATAGAAGGAACAAAGCTAACTGCAATGCTCATGAAAGGAACGTGGCGTGGTCGAGGTTGTAACAGTACAGAAATACAAATCCTTGGACGGATATACATACGACAATGAGTCTGATGCAAAACGTGCAGATGATGAATGGCGTACTGACAACGAGTTCGATCTCGAACGTGATATTTCTTCACTAACCAAGCGAGGAGACCGTGACATGCAGTATATTAGGCGCAGTGAAGAACAACGCAAGTATAGTCAGTTTCCTAAACTGTATGTGCTAGAAAACAAATACGAAACCTTGCGTTATGTAGCAAAGTCTGTTGATGCTGTTCCGCTTGTTTATTTTGAAATCCTAAAAGTTAATCGTGACTGCGGATTTTACTATGATGCGGCACCGAAAGCAATTTCGGATGAAATCATTCGGACCAACAACCATTTAGCCGCTATGTCATTTGTTAGTGACAGATCCAATCGTCACTACCAGTATGAAGAAGTCCACATCGAAACCGTGACAATCTATGGAGAATAAGATGAGTGTTACTGAAAAACTAAAAGTCGAATCTATCAACCTGCGTAAGACTCGTAGTCCTATTGCTCCTTCTATCCTCTTCGCTCTAAGCGAGATTGAGAAGGTTGGTAAGAATGCTGGTAACCGCGCCACGACTGAAGATGAAGCAATCAAGGTGATCCAAAAGCTCATCGCGACAATCGACGAGAACCTGAAGTTGGCTCTTGACGATGGTCGTAAGATTGCTCTTAACTTCGAACGCAACATCCTTGCTGGCGTTTTGCCGCAAATGGCTTCGGATGAAGATGTTCGTTCACTTCTTACAGAGGTTATTGGCACCGAACCTCCGAAGAACAAGGGAGTTGCTATGAAAGTCATTCGTGACGAATATGGCGCCAAAGTTGACATGAAACGTGCAGGCGAAATTGTAACTGAACTGTACGGCATTTAATAAAAAAACCCGGCTTAGCCGGGTTTTTTTATGGTTGCACATCGTTTGGATTTTGTTGTTGATCTGCTGGCGGTTGTTTTGATACTGGTCTAGGGTGGGTTCTTGATCTAGACAAACTTTTTTGATTATCAATCCAAGCCTGGGCAATATCATTCTTTACTGGAGCATTGAGCCATCTGCGTATCTGACGTTCAACTCTACTAGTGTCTGGCGCATTTGCCTCATTGTTTATTGTAAAGAAATTATGTCCAAAAAGTGTTTTAAGTTGGTCAGCGCCATCCTGTATGCGCTTATACGTTGTTTTAATAAATTCAGGATCTATTGATCTTCCAAAATCAGGACTTGAACGATCATTTGCACGGGTTTCTGCACGTTTCATACTAGTATCCAACGACACATCGACGAACACCATCATGGTCTCGTATCCATGTGCCTCTAATCTAGTTTTTATGTCTTGAATAACTTTTGGATTCTTTGCAGTTCCATCTATTATTAGCCCTAGTCTTCCTGAGACTAGTGTTTTTTCTTGATTCTGGTAATGCCCCCAAAACTTGTCGTAGTCACCAGATCTACCAGTTTTGTTATATAGGGTCCAGAAATTGTCAACGTTCAGTTGCTTAAGACCACTGTTCCCAAATAACATCCTTGAGACTGTGCTTTTTCCAGCACCAGGCGCACCAGCCATAAACACGGCTTTAAAGATGTTTGGGTCGTTTACACCCTCGGTTGTTAATTGTGTTACTTCGCTAATTCTCATACTATATTTATTTTTTTATAAATAATTACATGAGATTAAGAAATTTATACGAAGTACAGATTCAGCCCGGTGAGCGTAAAGGTTTCTCCCTACGCCTTAAAAAACTTGAAAACCTGCAACTCAAGGTTGCAGAAATGCAAGGTACAATTTCAACTTTAAAAAGCACAGGTGTTCCTGACGTTCTTAAAAATAAAATGCAAGAACTCATTGACGCTGCAAATATAGAAAAAGAAAAACTTTATTCTGAATTAAGTGTGGTTCAAAAGCCAGTCCCAGGTGTTGAAGATATACCAGGGAACGTCTTGAAACTATTCAAGGGTATTGACAAAAACTGTTCAATTATCATGAATGCCTACAGAAATACTGGAAACTTCCTGTTCAGGGGTATTAAGTCAAGCGACGAAGTTCTTTATGGTAAACCATTTGATGAACGCCGTGCAAAAGACAGTAATAAAAAGTTAAGCGATATCCTTAACAATGCACTTGCTAGTCAAGGATTTGACGCTCGGCGCGATAATACGTCGTTCACGTCAGGGGATGACAGTCAAGCTGGTAATTATGGAACAGTTTACATTTTTATCCCAAGAGACGGATTTACCTTCCACTACAGTAAAAAGATAAGGGACCTGGTGTTAGACCCGGGTAAACTAAATTTACTTATAGACAACGAATTAGCTAAAACACTACAGCAAGCAATACAAGCTGACTGGGAACACGTTAAGCAGTATTTCCCGCACAGGTATGGTGGTGATAAGTTGTTTATGGATTACGAATATGAGCGCGATTTGCAGGGTTTGCAGAGTGCAGTTCAACACGGGCAGTTACCACAAGAATTTGCAAAATACAAGACACTTGATGATCTCATAAGTGACGAGAAGGTGATACAGCAGTTTGACTATGACCAAACTGACCTAGAAGGTGCCATTAATTCAAAACATGAAGTAATGGTGCGTGGTGCATATTATGCATTAAGAAGAGACGAGTTCGAAAGTAAGTTTAGGAAATATTTGGAACTTACTAAGACAGGTCCGCTGGATATAACTCCAGATAACCGCAAAGAAAACCAATCATTAAATGACAAGGTAAGTGCAGCACTTGGACAACAACCTGAAGAGTTTGAAAATGGCGAATTTGTAAAACACAAGTACGAACCAATATTTGGTGAAGTAGTTAACAATTTCTACACTAATGACTTCTTGCAGGTTAAAAATTTCAATGATGAACTAGTTCTTGTTAAAAAATCAAACGTTGATAAATTGGATTTGGATTCTATAGAAAAATACGAACCGGGTGACAAAGTAAAATTTGAAACAAAAGGCACAGCGTTTAGCTGGTTGCATGGAAAACGTGGTACTGTAGTAGCATCAAAAGGTATCGGTGTTTCTGTAAAGCAAGGTTACGGGGACATAACAGAAGTTCCAGTGTTCTTTGTATCACGCTCTGAAAAGTATGACACAAATTATCCAGAAGTTGGTGATACAGTTCTCATAAAATCTGGTGATTTTGCGGGTGGTTATGGAAAAATCACATACGTAAGCACTTACAAAGACATTGATGTTGATTTTGGTGACGGTGAGTCAGAAGCCATAAGTGCTGGGTATTACGAGGTGGTAGACCCAAAGACTGTTCCCGCAGATCAACAAACTAACAAGTTCGAAGTCGACTCTTACGTACAAGTAGACAACGATGGTGACAAGATGTCAGGTCTAGTTGGTACTATCAGAAAATCTGGAGCAATAAACTCTACAGTAAGAATTTTCGGTAACACTGGAGTACACCCATCACAAAAAATTAACAATAAACGACTCAAACAAATATCAAAAGAAGAATTTGAAAAAAGACAGTTTAACCATGGGTCAGAGGTAATTGTTGTAAAAGGTAAGCATCGTGGTAAGGTTGGAAAAATTACATATTTCTACAGTAACGGAAGTATGGAAGTAACACCTATTGGAAAATCAAATTACTTTGAAGTAAATGGGGCTGACATTGAACTTTCTGACAAGTATACTGGAAAACTGGATCCAGCTAAAGCACCTGCTCCTAAATTTAAAAAGGGTGATGTCGTAACAGTGACTAATGGTCCACTAAAGGACGACGTTGGTACCGTTGATGAAATGTACATGGACGGAAACTTTGTTGGTGTATACATAAACGGTGACTATCATAAACTAGCAATTGAAGATGTAGAAGTGTCCAAGGACGCAAAACCTAGCAATACAACACCAAGCAACGATGACCAAATAATTGACTTTGATTTTGAACCATTAGAAGATCCTAAACCAACAAAAGCTGACACACCAAAATTTAAAGTATACGGTAAGGTTAATATAACGGATGGAGACTACAAAGGACAATCTGGTGTTATAGATTTCTTGTACTCTGACGGTGCAGAAGCGTATGTTAAAGTTGGTGACGATTATGTTGACATACCGTTAACAAGCCTCGAACCCATTCCTGCAAAACCCGTTGCAACTCCTACTGCAACTGATAAAGACTTTGACATAGATGCTCTTAACTTTATGGTTGGTGACGACGCAAATGCAACAAATCCAAAAGTAGTTAATAAAAAATGGGTAGTTGCTGAAATTCATCCAGACCATGTGTTGTTGAAAAACAAAACAAGTGATGGCTTGTTAAAATTGACCATGGACAAATTCTACAAAGCAAACCCAGAATTTGCACCAGAATCAACGGAATTCAAAATTGGTGATAAAGTAACAGTAACTACTGGTCCTTTCAAAGACTTTGATGGTGAAATAACTGGCGATGGTAATGAACCCTATGAACTTGAAGTTAAAATAAACATATTTGGCAAAGACAACTTCGTTTCTGTTCCAAAGAACTATTTTAAGAAAGCAGAGTCAAAACCAGATGACGACCTTATAGATTTGGAAGCATTAGAAGTCCCTAGCCCTGGTGACAAAGTTGTTATAACAAAGCCTGCTGGTATTTTTACAAAGTACAAAGGCATGAAAGGCGAAGTAGTACCATCCAATTACTCTAACAATGACATAGATGTAAAACTTGAGAATGGTAATACTATTGCTATACCTGAATATTATGTTGAAAAGGAAAAGTTTGTAAAGTCAAGTAAAGATGCAGACTCATTTAATTTCCCAAATCCAAATTCAAAAGATATAATAGCAAAAGCAAAATCTGCTGGAAAAATATCTTATTCAGAAATAGACAGCTTGTACAATGATCAAGATGTTAGTTCAGAACAAGTTGAAGACTTGTTCAACATGTTCCAAGAGATGGGTATTGACATAGTTGATGGGGGTGCTAACGATAGTCCTAACGAAACCACTGCTGAAAAGAAGGCACGTATTCTTGAACCTGACAACAAAGAAGCGTTGAAAGAACTATTTAAAGATAGTGAAATAAAACTCATACTGCGTAAAGCCGTTGCTGATAAGTTTGTTAACCAAATTGATCAGCTTAGTTTGATGTTAGCTGCTGACGAACAATACACTACACTGATAGTTCCATATCTTGAATTAAAAGGCGTAGAACTAGAGAAGTTTTAACTTGACACATTATGCCCTTTGTATATAATAGTGCAAAGGGCATAATTATGAGCGATAAACAAGATAAATTAATTGGATCATTTGTGGGTCTAGCAGTTGGTGATGCAGTTGGGGCAAGTGTTGAATTTAAACCCCGTGGCACGTTTCCACTTGTGACTGACATGAATGGTGGTGGTCCTTTTAGACTACCAGTGGGTGTTTGGACTGATGACACTATCATGGCAATTTGCCTTGCAGAAAGTCTAATCGAGCATCCTAGTCTTGACAAAAATGATCTACTTGATCGATTTGTTGCATGGTACAAAGAAGGGCGGAACAGCCCAACTGGCCGTTGTTTTGACATAGGTGGCACCACATGCAATGCTCTTGAAGAATATTTGCACAGTGGATCAACTATAAACAATCGTGAAAACTCTTGCGCTGGAAATGGATCAATCATGCGGCTAGCACCAGTTGCTATTGCACACCACGGTGACCCAGAAGTTGCAGCAGCACTTGCGGCAGTTCAAAGTGAAACAACACATGCTTCACCACTTGCAACTGGGTGTAGCGAACTGTTGTCTGATATTCTTACTACTCTTTACGATTCCGATGATAAGATGAGCATCTACAACTTGAAGATTCAGGAATATTGGCCCGTTGAAGTAGCAAACATCCTAGATGCAAACTTAAAAAATAAAAATGAAAAGGAAATTAAATCCACTGGTTATACAGTACACACACTTGAAGCAGCAGTTTGGTGTTTCTTGACTACTGACAACTTCCGTGATGCAGTTTTGAAAGCCACTAACTTGGGCGACGACACTGACACAGTTGCAGCAGTTACGGGACAGATTGCCGGTGCGTTTTATGGTGAATCTGGTATCCCATCTGCGTGGATTACTAAATTATACGACTATGACAGAATTAAAGACCTCGCAATCACACTCGCAACCAAGAAAGGTGATACTGTTTCTGGACATTGACGGTCCGGTAATTGACCTGCATACTTATAAGACAAAACCCTACGTTTCTTATCTTAGGTCCAGTTGCAACAATAATGCAATTATGAATATTGTAAAATTGTGCAATGATTTTGATGTAAAAATTGTAACAAACTCAATGCATAATTATTACGATCTTGAAGAAACACTGAAAGAAGACTTGACGCGTTGGGGGATACCTGCTAGTATGTTTCATGAAGATTGGCGTACAATATTTCCAAATGTTGATTACAAAAAAATCAACAGCCCAATACGCGGCGCTGGGCGTATGTATGCTATTGAAGAATGGTTAAGCAGACACCCAGGCTATGAATGGATATGTTTTGACGATCGCAAGTTTACAACTAACCATCGTCTAATACATATTGAGAGATTGTTTGGTGTAGACACTGAATACAGAAAACAAGCAGCTAACATCATAAAAGCATTTGACTAAAGGATAACATGTGCTATGTCTAGTGACAACAAATACGTAGTAGTTAACGCACTAACGCAGTATAGGATGAGATATGTGATTCCGTTGGATGAATTGCAAAAACTCAACCCAGACCATCCAGTTGATCCCAAATGGGCATTGGACAGTGTTACTTGTGAAGATGTAGAAGAATTTAGTCAGCTATGGCTAGGTGAAACTATCATCGATCATGAAGTCGTTAGTGAAGAACGTATTCTTGAAATGTTTGATACAGATCATGAATACCTCGTTAACATGGATACTGACCGAAAGTTGTCTATTATTAGAAACTGGAAGTCAAAGTTGAAGGCTGTAGAAGAATCCATGAATAAGTAATGCATGAATGAAAGAGAAGTTGTAACAGAATTAAGAAATTTGGCGGCAAGGTTGAATTTGTTTTTTGGAAACAAATACCAGTCGCCAAACACTCATATAGATGCGATAACTTTACTTTCTAGAGCTGCCGAAATAATAGAAGAAAAAATCATAAAAGATAAATAAATAGTGTTGACAGATAAATAAAAGTGTAGTAAGTTAATACTATAAGTTAAACAAAAACAGAAAGCAAAAGCAATGAACATTAAGTTTAAACATTTTACTAAAGTCGAGCGCATTGAGATGCGTCGCGAGTATTGCTTTGGCAGTTCGTATGGAGGCGGAACTGGGTGTTAATATAAACACCATAAAGGTTCAAAACCCTCCAGTAGAAATACTTGGAGGGTTTTTTGTTCAGTGCTAATTGGAAACGAGGTCCAACCTAAAGCACTATAAAAAATAAGGAAACGGGCGGGCTATTGGATGAAACGGATGGAGATAACACCGGAGTAAAATATTAGCAGGTAATTGTAAAGCACACTCATTCCCGTCAGACTTCGAATCTGAAATGGGCGGCATAGCGGTATAGAGTGTGCTTCACAATTACAAATAATTGGTCGGGTACCAGAATTGGTTAATGGGGCGGATTGCAAATCCGTTATGTGTGAGTTCGAGTCTCACCCCGACCTCCAAAATACGGTGCTGTAACTCAGTTGGTTAGAGTGCATCGCTCATAACGATGAAGTCGGTAGTTCGAGTCTACCCAGCACCACCAAAATTTGGCCCCGTCGTCTACAGTAGGTTAGGATACTAGACTTTCAATCTGGTGAAGCCGGTTCGATCCCGGTCGGGGCTACCAATATAATGTGCAGGTGGGTGAGTGGCTTAAACCACCTGACTGTAAATCAGGCGCTGAAAAGCAACGTTGGTTCGAATCCAACCCTGCACACCAATAATATTGGGCATCACGCCGCAAGGTGCGGCAGCGGATTGTAAATCCGTCGGGGC
>JACCDQ010441316.1_pt1 | contig 25330 bp, 24 predicted proteins | sample 7446031 | NCBI WGS metagenome assembly JACCDQ01 (sample SAMN15323442, study PRJNA562643) | freshwater metagenome | isolation source: river surface water | place: USA:Blue River Watershed | collected 2017-08-17 | reverse complement strand
GGCTTTTACCATTTCCCTCCAAAGTTGGGGGGCCAGGGGGGCTTAAAACTCTAGTTTCGACCATAAACGGGGTTTTAACATTCTATTTTTGAGCTACCAACACTCCCATTAATCCCCCGGCGATCGCATAGTGAACGACCGGGAAAAACCCTGCCGCTTTGGCCAATCGAATTTGTTCTGGACCCGTCGGAAAACGCTCTAAACTGGGGAAAATATAGGCATATTCCTTGGTCACTTGGAAGTAGTTGGCGGTGGGAACCACAATATTGGCTAAATACCAACGTTGAAAGGTTTTCAGCCAGACCTGGGAGGGATGATTAAAGTCTAGGATGGCGACTTTTGCCCCCTTTTTTAACACCCGTTGCAATTCTTCCATGGCTTGGGGAATATGGGGAACATTGCGGAGTCCGTAACCCATGGTAGCACTGTCAAAGGTCTGGTCAGCAAAGGGTAATTCGAGGGCATTGCCATGGAGCCATTGGATATGCCGCCGGGGATATTGTGTTTGATGACGGTGTTGGGCGATCGCCAGTTGTTGAGCAGAAAAATCTAGGCCAAAGACCTGACCCTGGGAACCCACCTGTTGACCCAGTAGGAAGGCTAAATCCCCACTACCACAGCACACATCGAGGGACGTATGGCCAGCTTGACAACCACTCCACTGCACTGCCATTTTTTTCCAAACCCGATGTTGTCCCAGACTTAACCAGGTATTCAGGTCATCGTAAATGGGGGCAATCCGGTCAAAAATTGCTTGAATTTCGGAAGGGGGAGGAGCGGGCATAGGAACAGACAAAACCATGAACCCTTTTATTATCCAGGGGGAAGGGTCTTAAACACCCAGTCATACCACTTTTTCAAATCCTAGTTAGATCAAATCCGGTTGATTACCCATAATCCAAGGTATCCTAAAATTTGATGGTTAACTTCGATGCTTAAAGGATTGCAATTATGGCCATTTAACCGAATTTAATACTATCAATCCGTCGGGTCAAAGCCTAACGGTGAAGGGAGCCAGTCGGTCTGCTATTTGGAAATTTGGGATGAGCGGCGTTTAACTCTTGGTGAAACCGAGGCCATTTTCGGCTCCATACCGTTCCATAAACCGCATGAACCGATCCCATTCGGCTTGGGAATTGAGGATGAGAACCGCTTCGATCGCCGTTGGCCGACCATTCACAAATTTGCCCTTCACTTCTCGGCTGACAATTTCTCCCTCTTCATCCACCAGATACATTCCCGTAATTTCATCGTTGCGCTCGTTACCGAGGATTGTCGGATTTTCAAAATAAAAGCGAGCGGTTCCACTTTGACCAGAGCGAGAACGGGTGAGGCGAACTTCAGGAATGACAGTTTCTTTGGTACCTTGAGAAAATCGGATTTCGGCCATAGCTGTGATGGTTAACCTTTAAAATTGCAGTAACTTTCAATCATCTCACATAATGCAGGACAGCCAACGGTGCTTTGGTTATGGAACTCCTTGAAGTACAAACCCATAGACTCCTGAAGGAGTGGCTACGTCATCACGTCCAGGACAGTTGGCCCCACGCGCTAACCCTAGGACGCTGGACAGCCCTGGCTCTACGCTTAGAAAAAACTCTCCTGATTCAGACGGGAACCCTTCCCCAGCGATATAGCTCGGCCTATCTTTTACCTCTGTTGCTGTGGTCGGAGCCTTGGCAGTTAGTGGTCACCCCGGCCCGGCAACGTCAGTTACAAGCGCAAGAAATTCCTGAGTTACAGGACTGGTTAAAGGGGCGAGGGGAAGAGTATGCCGTTAAAGTGATTGCTGAGTTAAATATTTTGACCCCTAGGCAATGGTTTGATACTTCATCCCCTTTACTCACCTTGATTGAACAGGCGGATTATGTGGAGGATTGGGCCAGGGAGTACGGCAGTTATCGGTTACAGGAAGCGGATTGGCAAGGATGGCAACAGGCTTCGCCGGCCTTAGCTGAGAAAATTCGCAATGCCAAAATTAAGTTAACTAAGGCTTTTTTTTCGCGCCCGGTGAATCCCTATAATGATTATGTGCTGACGGCAGAAGAACAACAAATTTTAGAAAGTTTGCTCCATCCCTTGAGTCAAGCACCGGAAGTCTCGCCGGTCTTTGCTCAGTTTTGGCAGGCTTGGCAAGAACAACCCAGTAATTATTTACTGTGGGCCCAATTAGAACGCGATCGCGGTCAGTTTTGTTTGCAATTAAGCCCCATTGATGTCAAAGCCTTTTTAGCTCCCTATTGGCGATCGCCCTTAATTTTACTGGGGGGATTTTTAGATCTCCAAAAAGAGGCGACTCTCTATCGGCAAAATTTGGGATTAGGGGAATTGCTTTGTTTAAAATTTACCCCTAACCGTCAGACGGAATCTATTCAGGTTTACTTGCCGGATGGACTACCTTTACCCAATACTCCTGAATTTAAGGGCGTGTTATTTTTGCAAATTCAGCGTTTAATTCAAGCCAGTTTATCCCTGCCCCTAACCATTGTCATTTTAATTGATGATTTACCCTTAAAATTGCCCCTGGCGACCCAACTGGCGGCAGAATTTGGTACGAGGGTGAAAGTGGAACAAACCCAGCATAAAGAAGGTAGTATTTTAATCAGTAGTTGGTCATTTTGGTGTCAATATCAAAGTCAATTACCCACTCCCCATCTGCTCATTTTAGGAACCTTGCCCTTACCTTCCTTAGAACATCCTCTGGTAGCTAGTCGCGTGAGTTATTGCAAACGTCACCGTCAGGATTGGTTTCGTCATTACCTATTACCCACGGCTCTCAAAGCCATCCAACAAGCAGTAATGCCTTTACGAGAAAACCAAGGGGCGATCGCCATTTTTGATGCCAGGGTTAATTCCCGGAGTTACAGTCCGCAAATATTGGGAGCCTTAGAACCCTACGCCAAAAGTAATTATATTGATCCCCTATGGTTTTGCTAAAATCACGATAACCCAATCCAGAGGGAATCCCCCTTCACGCCGATGATTGTTACCTCTGAACGCTTCGTTGCTTCCCCGGCTGAACCGTCAGCCCCCGACATTGTTTACCCCAGTTCCGACGGAGAACCCTTGGCCGAAACCCAACAGCACGTCCTTGCCATTTTAATGACCCTCGGTTTACTCCGCTTGTATCTACAGGATCAGCCCGCCGTAGTGTTTGCCGATCAATTTTTTTATTATATTGAGCATAATCCAAGAGCGAGAGTTGCTCCCGATGTGATGGTGGTGTTTGATATTCCCCAGAAACTTTACGGGAATTATAAATTGTGGGAAGGAAAACAGTCTCCGGCGTTTATTTTAGAAGTCACGTCTGCCGGTACCAAAGAAACAGATTGGGGTTTCAAAAAGACGCTCTATGAGCAATTAGAAGTCAGGGAATATTGGTTATTTGATCCCTACGGAGAATGGATTCCGGAACAGTTAAAGGGCTATCGGTTAAATGAAGAGGGAAATTACCAACCCATCACAGATAGTTGTAGTCAGGTATTGCAATTAAAATTAACGGCCAATGGGTATTTAATTAATTTTTATCGCTTGGATACTGGCGAAAAGTTATTAACCCCAGAGGAATTGTGGCTGGCGGCCCAGGCGGCTAACCAACGGGCAGAACAGGAAAATCAACGGGCAGAACAGGAAAAAGCGAGGGCCGATCGCCTAGCGGAAAAACTACGAGATTTAGGGATAGAGGTAGATTAAAACTCTGGCCCTCTTTGATTAATGGTGTCGGTTGTTAACTTTGCTACTTTTAGGAGCAAGCTTGCGCCTCTACGATCCCCAAAAACCCTTGTGTAGGGGCGAATTGCGTTCGCCCTTAGATTACATATCAGATAAACCTATCAGCCCAATTCCCAGAGAGCCGAATTGCGGGATTTAAGGGGCAAGAGAAGGTTCAACCAAAAACTTGTGTGTAAATATTGAAGGATTTAGAGGGAATTTAGCGTAAAAAGTTCTGGATAATCCGTTGAGCTTGGGCTAAATAACCACCACCAAAGAGATTAAAATGATTTAAAATATGGTATAGATTATACAAATTTTTGCGCTGTTGATAGCCCGCATCTAAGGGATTAACGGCTTGATAGCCTTGATAAAATGCCGGGGGAAAACCCCCAAATAATTCGGTCATGGCAATATCAACCTCTGGATCACCGTAGTAGCAGGCGGGATCAAAAATCACGGGTTCTCCATTGCTCAAAAAGGACGCATTTCCTGACCATAAATCCCCATGGACAAGGGCGGGTTGAGGTTGGCGATCGCGGAGAAATTGGCGTAGGCTTTCGATAAAGCGTTCGGCTTGGGGGAAATGACCACCTTGACGTTGGGCCAGTTGGAGTTGATAACCGATGCGATGTTCAGCAAAAAAGTCGGCCCAGGTGCTTGTCCAGGGATTCAGTTGGGGTGTTGAACCAATGGTGTTCTCCTGTTGCCAACCAAAGCGATCACCCTGGGGTTGTAAATGAAGAGCGGCAAGATTGCGTCCCATTTGTTCCCAGGCGGTCTGGGTTCCTCGGCCAAATTCACACCAGGTCAAGACCAAATAACAGGAATGCTCACTCACGCCATAGCAAAGGGGTTCAGGCACTCGGATCGTCTGGGTCTGGGCCATTTGTGTTAGACCGAGGGCTTCTGCTGAAAACATCGCCAGCTGGGAAGCCTGATTTAATTTCACAAAATAGGTTTGCCCGGCTCCCTGGAGTTGATAGCCTTGATTAATACAGCCTCCTCCTACGCTCTGGCGTTTTTCGAGGGTAAAGGTTTGCCCGGTGGCTTGGCTAATCTGTTCGGCGATCGCGTTCCACATTGTCTTTGTTATTGTCTTCGTTGATTGGTTCTTGGCAATTTTAAACGGGATTTTTCCCCGGCCAGTGGGAAAAGACTCTAATCAGGATAACGCGGCTTTTTGCGGGGGAGCCTACCGATCGCCCTCTAAACAAGCTAAAATCAAACCTCGAAGATCCTTTCCCCTCTATAACTTAGCGATGGCTCCCTCTACTACCAGCGATCGAGACAAGGCGCTCAATGCCGTTCTAACCCAAATTGAAAAGAGTTTTGGCAAAGGCTCCATTATGCGTCTCGGTGACGCGGCCCAAATGCGGGTGGAAACGGTGTCCAGTGGCGCGTTAACCCTAGATCTGGCCCTCGGCGGCGGTCTGCCGAAGGGACGGATTATTGAAATCTATGGACCGGAAAGTTCCGGCAAAACCACCCTCGCGCTCCATGCGATCGCCGAAGTACAAAAAGCCGGAGGAGTCGCGGCCTTTGTGGATGCCGAACACGCTTTAGATCCCACCTATTCCGCCGCCCTAGGGGTAGATATTCATAACCTGCTAGTTGCCCAACCCGATACCGGGGAATCGGCCCTAGAAATTGTCGATCAATTAGTGCGATCGGCCGCTGTAGATATTATTGTTGTGGATTCTGTGGCCGCCCTTGTCCCCCGTGCCGAAATTGAAGGGGAAATGGGGGATACCCAGGTTGGTCTGCAAGCCCGCTTAATGAGTAAAGCCCTACGAAAAATTGCTGGGAATATTGGGCGATCGGGTTGTTTCGTGGTCTTTTTGAACCAACTCCGTCAAAAAATTGGAGTCACCTACGGCAGTCCCGAAGTCACCACCGGGGGAACAGCCCTCAAATTTTATGCTTCTGTGCGGTTAGATATTCGGCGGATTCAAACCCTGAAAAAAGGCAGTGAAGGAGAATACGGTATCCGGGCCAAAGTCAAAGTGGCCAAAAATAAAGTGGCTCCTCCCTTCCGCATTGCCGAATTTGACATCATCTTTGGTCACGGCATTTCCCAGATTGGTTGTATTGTGGATCTCGCTGAACAGAGTGGAGTGATTACCCGTAAAGGAGCCTGGTATAGCTACAACGGTGAAAATATCGCCCAGGGTCGAGACAATGTGATGAAATACCTGGAAGAAAATCCCGACATTGCCAACACGATCAACCAACAGGTCAGGGAAAAACTAGAAATTGGCTCCCTGGTTCTGCCCATTGAATCCGGCGAGAGTAGCGAGGAGGAGGAACTCTCAGAAGAATCATGATCACCCTCCGCCTAGAACAAAATACTCTGCAATCCCTCGATTTAAGTCCCGTACAAAACTTAATCGCCACTTGGCAAAGCGAGGGGACGCTCCTAAAGCAGGAACAGTCCCTTCAATTTCAGATCCAGATTCCCCGCGAACCGGATGATCCCAGGGAATTATCGGAAATTCCAGAAGTCCGTCTCTGGTTTGTGCGTTTAGATGCGGTCTATCCCTGGCTACCCTTTTTACTGGATTGGCAGGGGGGAGAATTAGCTCGTTATACTGCCATGTTGGTTCCCCATCAATTTCATCGCACCGAAGGCATTCAGTTTAATCCCGAAGCCTTAGAGATTTTTGTGATGCACAAGATTTTTACCCTAGCAGAGTGGTTTAAGACCCAGGGAATCCCAGGCACATTTCGCCTCAAATCCCTAGCGCAACTGTTGGGCTATGAGTTGGACGAAGCCTTTCTGGGTCAATTTGCGGATTAAATAGATGTTAACTCGTCCTTTGACAAGGTGCTGACAGAAAAATTACCCAGGGCATTGACAAAAGTTGCACTTTCCTTCACTATGGGTAATGCACAAATCGGGGTTATAGCTCAGCTGGTAGAGCACTGCAATGGCATTGCAGGGGTCAGGAGTTCGAGTCTCCTTAGCTCCATTTAATCACTCTTGCTGTTTATTTGCGCTTTGGTGGTTTTGTGAAAACGATAGGTTCTGGGGATAGGGAATCGAATATAAAACAGGTAGGAGCAAGGGTTAGCCTGACCGGTTTGCGTTAGCATCGTCGCGATGTTTCTCATATTCTTAGACTACGATGGGCTTACCTTAATCAATCTCCTCTTTCGAGTCTTAATGTAATCTTAAGTAGGATGCTCCCTTTGAGTAGTTTTCTCAATCGTGTCCATTATGCTCTACGCAATTTAGGCCAATTTGCCCGCGATCGCGCTTTAAATTTTGCGGCAACCAATACCTTTCCTGACTTTTCCCGCTATCTTTTTATTTGAGCGATCACCTAATTTTCTCCTATCTCAAAGCCTTATTCTCTCGTCGGCTATTGTCATTAAATCCAGCTTATTGAAAACGGCGAAGAGTTTGAAACCCTTATTCGGCCGTCATTTTCAGACTTAACGGGAAAAGTCAGATCGTACACCGGTAACTTTAGGAGAAGTTCGTTCGGGCGGTCAGTTCCTAAGTTGGTTGAATCTTGAGTGGGCGATCGCCAACATGATTTTTTTCCCAGACGATCGCTGAGGCTTACTCGGATTTTAAAAAAACAAATTTGCCATCCTTACCATCGGGATTCATTTTAATTTGAGCGACATAGAATTGTTCCTGTTGCACTTCACCTTCCGGGGTAAAGGAAATTTTGCCCAGAGGCGTATCATAAGTTCCCTTTAACAGTTGTTGATTGAGTTTTGTCCGTAATTCTGGTAAGGGAATCGTGGTGACTTTTTGGGTTTTATCGAGGGTTTTAAGGGAATCTACAAAAACTTGAACACCGGTATAGGCCTGGGCGGCAAATTGGGGCGGTTCCTTTTTATTTTGGGCTTGGTAAGTCTCCCGAAAAGTTTGATTAACTGGGCTTTTTAATTCGGGGCTATAGGACTGGGCAATAATTACCCCATCACATTGTTTTTGGCAAACCGGAAAAATATTAGAGGTATTTAACCCATTACCGCCAATAATTAAACCTTTATAGCCTAATTCCCGCAGTTGTTTAATTAAGTTGCCCCCATCGGCGGCCAAGCCAGAAATAATAATGAGATCCGGTTTTAAATTAATCGCATTAGTCGCCTGGGATTGAAAATCGGTATCGGTGGTTTGAAATTTTTGTACCGTGACTAAATCCAGTTTTTTATCCTTCACGGTTTGCTGAAAAATTTCGGTTTCCGATTTACTATAGGCATCATTTTGGGCGTAGAAAACAGCGACTTTTTTAATTTGAGGATTGAGCTTTAAGGCTTCATTAATGGCAAAGGGAGCAACAACGGCAACGGGAGCCGAAACCCGGCTGATATATTCCCCAATTTGAGGAATACCTTTAGCCGTATTGGAGGGGCCAAGGACCGGGACTTTATTGCGTTCGGCAATGGGATCGGCGGCAAAGGCTTGTTGGGATAAACTCGGCCCCACAATTCCAACGACTTTACTTTGATTCATCAGGGTATTAAAGGCATTGATCGCCCCCTGTTCATCCCCGCCCCCATCTTGAAAAATCAGCTTGATTGGTGTGCCGTTGATGCCCCCCTGTTGGTTGAAGATCTGCTCTGCAATTTTGGCACCGGTGACTTGTTCTTGGCCCAACAAAGCGACATTACTGGTTTGGGAGACGGCAATACCAATGGGAATCGCGTTGGCGTTATCCGGGGCAGTTGTGGTGTTGTTAGCTTGCTCCTGGGGAGTCGTAGTGGATGAACTGGTGGGATTAGTAGGATTGGTTGGGCCACAGGCCGTAATTAGCCCACAACTAGCAATAGTTCCGCAAACAACGGCGATCGCCCCTTTAGAAACCATATTGAGTCTCCCCTAAAATTACCGTGATATTACCACAAGAAAAAAGTCCTATACTAAGCAAAAAGTGTCATTCGGTCAAAACCATGGGTCAATTCCTGAATCTGCTCTGGAAAGGGATGGTTATTCTCCTCTTGGCGATCGCCTTGGTATGTGGTTGCGCGTTACCGGGGGTCGCCCAGGAGAGTACGGTAAACCATACCTATGGAGACCTAGCCCGTCAGGATTTTTCCCATCAGCAGTTAGTGAAGGGGGTCTTTGCGGCGGCGGATTTGCGGGAAGCCAATTTTGAAGGGACGGATTTATCCTATGGCATTTTAACGGAGGCCATTTTGTTATCGGCTAATTTAAAAAATGCCAATTTATCCTACGCGCTTCTTGACCGAGTAAGCCTCGATTTTGCTGATTTAACCAACGCCATTTTGACGGAGGCGATCGCTACCCGGAGTCGGTTTTACGAGGCGACGATCACCGGGGCTGATTTCACCAATGCCGTGATTGATGCCTATCAAATTAAATTAATGTGCGATCGGGCGAGTGGGGTAAATCCCGTGACGGGGATAGCGACGAGGGATAGTTTGGGCTGTCCGGATTAGCAAATCTTTCCCTGGTGAAGCGGCGATCGCCCCAAGCAGAGGTTTTTGGTGAGACAGGGTTACAATCAGAACGTTTTTTAATTGTCTCCTGTGCGATCGTGGCTACCGAATCCCAAATTCTCTTTCACCAGAAATTACAAGCGGGTCAACAGGCCCTCGACCGGGGCCAATACCGCCAAAGCATTGAGGAATTACAAAACGCTCTGCAATACATCAGTCTTGGCTCCAAAGGCGGTGGCGAAGCCCAACTGTGGTTAGTGATGGCCTACCAAGCGGCGGGACAAATCAGCGAAGCCCGGAACCTCTGCCGCAAATTAACACGCCATCCCCATCCCGACATCCGCAAACAAAGTAAACAAATTGTGTATATTTTGGAGGCTCCCCGGTTAGCTCGGCCCAAAGAATGGATGACGGAAATCCCGGATCTAACCCGCCCAGAGGAAAATCAAGCTCGTTATGCCGCCTCCCGACGGACTCGTAAACCCGCCCCGGAACCCTCACCCATTGTTTTTGAGGATACCCGACGGATGAATACCCAGGAGAATGGCTTTATGGTTGTCACCTTTGTCTTGATACTATTAATTGTGGGGAGTACCCTGTGGTTCAGTTAGGACGGGAGCAACGCTGATGGCTTATTGGTTATTTCAAGGGAATCCGAAATACTATCGTCTCCTCGATGCGATCCAAGGGATGGAAGGAATGCCCTGGTTGGCGACGCGCTACGCGGGAGAAATGCAAACGGGGGACGGGGTTTTAGTCTGGATGGCTGGCCCCGATGCGGGGATCTATGCGATCGCCGAAATCAGTGAACCGCCCAGGATCTTACTGGACTTACCGGACCGGGACTATTGGTTAAGCCCTGGCAATGCTCGGCTGGAAAAACCCAGGGTTCAACTGCACTTTTTACGCAAGTTACTCGGCCAACCCCTACGCCGTCAGGATTTAAAACAAGACCCCATCCTTAAGGACTTATTAGTGCTGAAAGCCCCCAATAGTACTAATTTTCGCGTAACTCCTGAACAATGGCAACGGGTTTATAGCCTAAAAGGTTGATGAATCGGGAAGATTAATCTTCGGATGGGGTTAACGCCTCGGTTGGGCTAGTTTCTACGGGTGGGGACGTTACCGGGGTTTCTGTTGTAATCACATTCAGAAATACATCTTCCAAACTCGGACGATTGCGTTGCATTTCCCAGAGAGCCAGACCATTTTGGGTGAAAGTTTGAGCTAAATCCTGACCAATTTCCTGGGCATTTTCGCTTTCGAGGGTAATCCGATAACGCGGTTCGGCATCCTGAACCAGGGGTTGCATTTCAAAATGGCGAATCCCCGGAACCTGTTTTAATTGATTTTCGATCAGGCTTTTTTCCCCCGTCACTTCCAGAATATAACTGATATTTCCCGTTAATCCTAAGCGCAAATTTTCCGGCGTGTTGGTAGCCACAATTTTACCGCAATTAATAATAGCCACGCGATCGCAGGTCATACTGACTTCCGGCAAAATATGGGTAGAAAGAATGATCGTATGTTGTTGGGCTAAACTTTTAATCAGGTGACGCACTTCAATAATTTGCTTGGGATCCAACCCTACTGTTGGTTCATCTAAAATAATCACCGGCGGATCATGGACGATCGCCTGGGCAATACCGACCCGTTGTTTATAGCCCTTCGAGAGTTTACGAATTAACGTCTGTCGTTTTTCGCTTAATTGACACCGTTCAATGGCCGAGCTTACCCGTTGCGATCGCTCTTTACCCTGAATGCCTTTAATACTAGCCACAAATAGTAAAAAACCTTCCACCGTCATATCCGTATAAAGGGGAGGATTTTCCGGCAGATAACCAATATTTTTTCGCACTGCTAAGGACTGTTCATGGACATCAAACCCTGCCACTTTTGCGGTTCCCGAAGTCGCCGGTAGATAGCCTGCTAAAATGCGCATGGTGGTTGTTTTGCCCGCTCCATTGGGCCCTAAAAACCCCAGAATTTCCCCCGGCGCAACAGAAAAATTAACGTCCTCAATGGCCGTGGTAGAACCATAAACTTTGCTAAGATGTTCGACTTCAATCATGGGTTAAAAGCTAGGGAGAAAAGCAATGACTTGATTATCGCTGAAAAAGTCAGTTTTGGAGATTTTAATCCGTCGGTAACAGCGATCGCACCCGATACAACGGCCAATAAATTTTATAGGCTTGACCCACAATTGCCGAGGCTTGCAGGGGCCCCCATTCATGGGAATCAAAACTATCATTGCGATTATCTCCTAGGACAAAATAGTGACCAGCCGGAATAACCTGGGACGGCAACCGATAGTCCGGCACTTCGGACAAATAATCTTCTGCTAAGGGCTGATCATTAATCCAAACTTGCCCTTGGTCAACTCGAATGGTCTCCCCCGGCAAACCAATCACCCGTTTAATAAAAAAATCCGCCGATAGTGGAGCCTTCACTCTGACCTTATCTGGGGTTTTAAAGACAATAACATCTTGGCGTTGGGGGGTATAACGGGGATTTAACCCTACAAAAACATGATCACCCTTCGTTACAGTAGGAAACATAGATTCACTTGGTACAAAAAAAATATCTATCCGTTGCCCTAACCATTTGGGAAAAAAATTAAACGTTAAACCAATAAGCAGAATCAAAAAGATCAAACCATAAATCAATCGTGAAGATAGCCCTTGATTTCGTAGGGCAGAACGATATAAATGATAAACAGCGATCGCGCTTAAAACCGGGCCAAAAATTAATAAAGGAGCATAACGATATTGGAGACGAAACGCAAGAATCGCTAAGGTCAGGAGAATTAACCCCAGCACAAATTGCTGATAATAAAAATGCCCTAAACCTGGCAAAACTCGCGTGGCAAAAATGGCAAACCAGGGATTTTTCTTGCGTCGGGGAATTTTCTCTTGGTAAAAACTAGGATTTTGGTGAAAAACTGTTAATAAAGCATCTACTAAATTAAGCCAATAGAGTGCAAAGGTCATACCTAAAAAAATTAAGCCGGTCGCCACATCCCCCGTTGCACTAAAAATCGCCCAAAGCCCCGTTCCTAAGACGATACTATACAAGCTAAACCACAGTAAGGCTTTTTGCCATGCTCCCGCATAGCCCTGACCTAAACCGGGGTAAAACATGGAAAAATTCACCGCTAACCAAAGATCTTTTGGGGGATCTTTCGCTACTGGGGTCACAGAGGCTAGGGGAGGGGGATTAACCATTGGGGAAAATCCAAAGGAAATTGGGCTAAAGACAGGGAATAAATTGAAGATTGAGTTTTTACGAATTCCTGATCTGAAGGTTTATTGTAACCCCATTCAGCTAAAAATAAAACGATGTCTTTTATGGTTTCTTTCTGCTGAATCTTTTGTAAGGTTTTCAGTAAATCTTCCACAAACCAGAGTTCCTGGGGGAGAATTTGATGATGTTGCAGAAGTTGGGCTAGGGTTTGATATTTAGGTTGCTGAATTTCTTTGCCAATAATTTGCTGAGGGCCAAGTTTTACCCCCTGTTCAGCCAGTAGGGTTTGCACAAACCGTCCTTCTTTGGTGGTGATAATGTACACCTGGGTTTCACTGTTCTCTAAGACTTTTAATCGTTCAATGACCCCCGGATAAAACCGATGCAGACTTAACCAGTGGGTGACATTTTCTTGAATTTGGCGATCGCGGACAGCATCGAGGAGTTGCATTAATTGGTGCGGTTCCCAGCCCTCTTCCTGAAGAATTTGGGTTACTACCGATGGCCAATGGTGCAGTATTTCCGCCTCAGAGCGGTTTAACACCAAAGCTCGCAATAAAACAATCATTTCCCAACCCGTTTCGATAATTGGTCGCCAATGGTAAAAGGACTCTTTCCAGGTGTTCAAATCCAGCCCATCCGTTGAGGGGATTAACTGACCATAAGCTAACTGCGTCGAGTAAAAATACTCCGCTAACCCATCGCACAGCACTCCATCGAAATCTAAGGCGAGAACCTTCGGCATCATAAAGTAGTTGGTTACAATTAAATAGAAGATAGATTTTGCACCCGATTCCCCCTGCCCCCCTTGATAAGGTAGGTGTCCGTAGGACGGGGGGATTTTATAAATTTTTAGACCCATCTACTTAGTCTGTATTAATCTCAGGGAAATGAAGAAAAAGTAAGAGAAATTTAAGAAAAATTATAGGCTAATAATCCGATTTCTTCCCTGTTCCTTAGCGGCATAAAGGGCCTTATCAGCACGTCGGAGAGTATCATCTAGGGTTTCATCATTCTTGTGATAATTAGTAACCCCAATACTCGCAGATAGATTAATGACTTGATTTTCAAATTTCGGACAGAGACAAACAATTAAATGGCGTAAACGTTCTCCCAGATCGATCGCGTCCCCCAAGTTGGTTTCGGGTAAAATGGCAATAAATTCTTCCCCTCCAAAACGACCCACTTGATCGGTATTTCGCATACTGGACTTTAACGTATTGGCCACTAACCGCAGGCATTCATCCCCAGAATAATGGCCATAGGTATCATTCACCTCCTTAAAGTAGTCGAGGTCAATCATCATCACCGAAAAATCACTGCTATAGCGTTTTGCCCGTTGAAATTCCTGCTCACCAAAGGCGAAAATGGCTCGACGATTGGACACATTGGTTAATTCATCAATAGTGACCATTTTTTCGAGGGTCGCATAGGCTTCTTTTAGCTCATCCTGGGCTTTTTTCAGGGATAAATGGGTTTTGACCCTGGCCAATAATTCCGGAGCATGAAAAGGCTTAGTAATATAGTCTGTGGCTCCGACGGCAAAGGCTTCCACTAAATGTTCTCGATCATTACTGGCGGTTAAAAAAATAATCGGAATATCTTGATATTTTTCATCGGCTTTCAGAATTCGACAGACTTCAATCCCGTTAATTTCCGGCATCATTAAGTCTAATAAAATTAGGTCAGGTTGTAGGGTTTTGAGACGGTCTAGGGCTTGTTTACCGCCGATCGCAAAGGTGGTTGCATAGCCGACCTGCTCTAGGATTTCCATAACCAGTTGTAAATTTTTGGTGATGTCATCTACGACTAGAATGAGATAGGATTGGGGGTTAAAAGGAGTCATAATCGCGTTGACAACGTAAGTAACCAAAAAATAACAAAAAACAACTGGCGGCTCCCGGGTCCGGGATGGCAGTTCCCAAGGAATCTGGAGGGATCTTGCTAGGACAGTCTTATGATAGTCGGTTTGGGGGAGATTCCGTCACTGGGGATTCTGCCGTTGAAAGAATATCCAGATGTTGACGAAGAGCGATAATCACCTGGGGAAAATCCTCAATACATTGGGTTAATTTATCCCCATCAAAGTTGCGGATCGGCTTCCCTAATTGTTCAACGTACTGGGCTAGGGGAGGAAAGGGATAAACTTTGCTCCATTGTTGTAACTGTTCTTGAAATTGACGAATGTCCCGCATAATCATGCGATGCAGGAGAGTTTCCCAGCCATGCTGTTGCAGGTCTTCTAAGCATTCTAGGAGTTCCTGGAGACGAAGGGGATCGGCACAAGCTAAGGGGGCCGGGGACGTAGGTTTAGGGAGTGGGGGCGACGCATTCTCTGACTGATTGGGCGAAGCCATCGGTAAACAGCTTTGTAAACATTGCAGTAAGCCGGCCCAGGTAATGGGTTTTGCTAAAAAGCCTTGGCAGTAGGGAGCTAATTGCGATCGCGCTTCGGTCATTAAGGCGGCCGTGATGATCACAATGGGGATCTGATGGGTTGTGACATCCTGGCGTAGGAGTCGAGTCGCCTCAAAACCATCCATATTGGGCATGAGTAAATCCATTAAAATCAAGTCGAGATGGTGGGTTTTGGCCATTTGGAGGGCTTCTTGACCATCGCAAGCTTCGAGGATTTGGTGATGGCTCTGCTCGAAATAACAGCGCATTAAGGCGCGATTGGACGGCACATCATCCACGACCAGAATGGTGGCTGGGGCCAACTCGTTAATATTGGCCCGTAGGTTACTGACCGGCTCTGGCTCAGGTTCCTGAACACACTGAATATCCGGAAAGCTTAGGGTAAAAGTGCTTCCGACTCCTAGACGGCTGGTGATGGTAATTTTGCCCCCTAACATTTCGGTTAAGCGACGAGTAATGGTCAGCCCCAGACCTGTGCCGCCATATTTCCGGGTACTTTGACCTTCACTTTGGGTAAAAACATCAAAGATACGTTCTTGATCGTCGGGGGCAATGCCAATACCGGTATCGGTGACGCTAATGATCAGATGCAGGCGATCGCCCTCCAATGGTGTGGTTTGAACGGTGATCGTTACCTGACCCGTTTCGGTAAATTTAATGGCATTGCCTACAATATTAAATAAAATTTGGCGAAGTCGCACTTCATCCAACAGGAGATAAAGGGGTGTTTCCTCAGATTGCCCGGTGAGGAGTTGCAAACCTTTTTGGTGAGCTTTCTCAGAAAAAATTTGTTGTACTTCAGCAATTAATTGGCGCAGATTAATGCTTTCATAATTCACCTGGAGTTTACCGGCTTCAATTTTCGTCAGATCTAAAATGTCGTTAATGAGACTCAAAAGGGTTTTGCCACTACTATTGATCGCTTCTAGGTAATCCTGGGAACGGGGGTCACGGGTAATCCGTTGCAAGAGTTCACAGAAGCCCAGAATGGCATTCATCGGAGTGCGGATTTCATGGCTAATATTGGCTAAAAATTCGCTTTTGGTGCGATTGGCAATTTCTGCATTCTCTTTAGCTCGTTGTAGTTCGACTTCGGCTTGTTTTTTATCAGTAATATCGGTAATGGTTCCCACCATTCGATAGGGGTTCCCTTGGTCGTCCCGTAGGCATTTTCCCTTGGCCTCCATCCACAGATAGCGACCGCTCCGGTGTTTCATCCGATAAACCACGTTATAGACTTCGGTTGCGCCCGCCAGGTGTTCTTGTATGGCGTGTTGGGCGATCGGTTGCTCGTTGGGGTGCAAAAGGTCAAACCAGGTACTGACCGTTGGGGGTAAGTCCTGATCTTCATAACCCAGGATTTTCATCCAGACGGGGGAATAATAAACGCGATCGCTGTTGATGTCCCAATCCCACAAACCATCATTGGTACCGGATACGGCCAGGTTATAGCGTTCTTCACTAATCCGCAGTTGATTAGCAATTTCCTGCCGGTATTGAATTTCTTCGGCAAGGTGTTTATTCAGAGCTAACAATTCCTGGGTACGTTCCTGAACCCGGTGTTCCAAACTATTGCGGGCATCCATAATTTCCTTGAACTGAGTCTTGAGGGCCTGTAACATTGCCTGGAAATTTTGGGCCAGGACGGCAATTTCACTCACCTGGGAGGGTAAAAAGGAGGGAGTTGGCTCCCGGTCTAATAATTTACGCGGAATATCGGTAGTCACCTGGGATAACTGAAGTAGAGGCGAAGCGACCCGACGACTCACCAGCATAGCCGTGAGCAGACCACATCCGGTTAATACCAATAGGGTAATCAGGTTTTTTAACGAAAGCTGTTGTAAATCATTAATTTGCGGTTCCGGGGAAAGCCTCAATACTAATTTCCAGGGAATATCCTCTCCCAATGGAATAAACGCATAGTAGTAGGATTGTCGCCAGCGCAACATCGGGGAGATTTTTTTATCCGGCAACCAATGGCTTAAGGTGGGAGTCAGCGATCGCTGTTTGCCGCCCTGTTGCAAATCTAGAGTGGCCATCGGTTGAAAGGTCTTAGCACTGGTAGCCATGATGCGATTTTGATCATCCACCAGGGTCATGGTTAACTCTTTGACCGACCCATTCAACTGCAAAAAAGTGTTGAGTTGTTCCACGTTTAAGTGGCCATACAGCACTCCCTCTAAGCGATCTTGACCCAGAAAAGGAACCATAACCCCAAAATGAGGCCGGGTTTCAATACTGTCATGATGTAGAGGAGTCAGTTGTGGCTTGAGATGTTGGGGTTGCTGTAATTTCTGGTGGGTAGATTGGCGGTTTAAACCCACTAAGGGTTCATCTAAGTCATTACGGGGAGGCTCACTAACGATAATTTGGGTTTGCTGATTCGTTAGATAAATGACAGAATAGGCCGGAAAAGATTGTTTCGTATTTTGCAGTAAACTCCGGGCCTGGGCGATGAGGGCGGGGTTGACCGGTTCGGCTTGATTGAGAGCGGCCATGAGGGGATCAAGACTCTGGGCTAGGGTTTGGATACCCTCTAATTGGCTCTGATACCAAAATCGCAGGGCATTTAAAACCGGGGCTTCAACGGTTGTCAATTCAACGGCGATCGCCTTTTCCATGGCCGCAAAAGACTGTTGACCTTGAACCACCGTCACGAAGAGCAGGGGAAAAAAGATAAAGGCCGCCAGAATATTAAACAGGGTTTGTTCAAAGGATAAATAGGCCGTTTTCTGCCGTAACATCCGTTGTTGAAAATTCGCTACGCCAATAATAATCAGATTGGCCACCAGGGCATTAAAAATCCCATTAACCGCTTGTTTACAAACCACTAATTCCGTCGCCAGGGGAGACATTTGTAAACCAAAACGATAGGTGACAAAGACAAAGGGCATCCCCAAACAGAGCCAATACAAGGCTACCCATAACACCAAATTTCCCTGCTGTTTCCGCCGTCGCCAACCCACAAAAAGAGCTTCCCCAATCAAGGCCACCATGGCATAGGGATGTTTCCACAGAACCAGGGTATAACTGGCAATCAGAACAGCTCCTAAACTTCCCCAAAATAGCCCATAATAATAGATAATTAATAAGGCAAAAATACTGCCAAAAATAAAATCTACCCCAAAAAAGAGCGGTAAGGGAAAATAATTGCCCAGATAGCCCAATAAAACGAGGATGGGGAGCCAAAGATAGGTATTGAGAGGAAAGCGACGCATGGGGTCAAGGAGTTATCGAGACAAAATTAGGACTCACGATCAGTCAATTAAAGTCAATTCATTCAATTCATTAAGTCCAGGAATACCGTCAATTTATCAAACCAGTTAATCAATCAAAATTAATCCATCAAATCCATCAATTAAAGTCCCTTGATGGAAACTCATTATTGACAACGATTCAGGCTCAAATCCGGGCGTAAACTTTGGGCTTGACGGAGATAGGGATGATAAATCGCCTGTTGGGGTTTTAATGTGTTGATATAAACTAAAATCCGAATACATTTTGCTAAACTGCCAACGACGTGCATTTGCTGTACGTCCAACAGGGGAATCGTATCCCAAGCTGGCCGTTGACGGGCGATCGCGGCGGGAAAAATCGCATCGAGGTCACGGGTCACTGAAAAAGTGACACTGATGATATCCTGGGGATCGAGATGATTGTGGGTTTCGATGGCATCTAATAATTCTCTGACCGCCTCGGTGATCGCCTCCACACTATTTTCGGAAACGGTTGTTGCCCCGCGAATAGCGCGTACTTTCCACTCCACAAGTCCTATCCTCCGACCAAATATGTGCTGGTTACTAATCCTTTCCCTAAGCATATCATTAGCTAGGAAAAGAAGACTGTATCAAGTCTCCAGGAAAAAGGGGGTGAGAGGGGACGGTTCAGGCGGACTGGGCCACCCGTTGGGACAAGACCAAATCCTGCAAACGCTGGAGGTCTTCGCGGCTATGGAATCCCTCTAAACGCTGTACTATTTTTCCCTGTTCAAATAACAAAAAAGTCGGCAAGCTATGGAGGCGGTAGGTGTTAGCCAATTTGAAATTGCTATCGGCATTAATTTCGACCAGTTGTAGGCGATCGCCCCATTCCCTCTGTGCATTGTTTAACAACGGCTGGACAAAACGACACAGACCACACCAGGGGGCCCAAAAATACACCAAAACCGGTTGGGGGGATTCTAAGACAACACGGACAAATGTTTTTTCTGTAACCGATAACATTTGTGGACTTCTCTGGGATGCACTCTTTAACCTATGTTATAGCCCAAGGGGATCACTCAGAACAAGAGAAATTTTGCTGATTCGCCGCTTTTGGAAACATTTTTGTCAAAAAAGAATCTTGAGAATGCTAAAGGAGCATTATGCCCTTACCAAAACGCTTTCGCCGTAATTTGCATTAACCAGGGATGACCCCACCACAGCAGAAAAATAAACCCCGTCACCCCCAAATAGGCCGGTTTCACAAACTCTTGCCATTCTAATGTTTGCCGACCTTCCCAGATGGCTTGAAAGGGCATAATCGAAGTCCGTTCCTTCACTTTTAAAAATGCCTCGCCGTACTTAGCCAACCACCGGCGATCGCCATGCCATACCGCAAAACCATGGTGAGCAATTAACCCCAGGGAAGTTAACAGGGTAAAGGTCGTTCCCAACCAAAGGGTGTGGGCAATACACCACAGCACTTGACCCACCATCTGGGGATGCCGACAGATACGAATAATACCCGTTTCGTAGAGATGAATTTCGGGTTTCTGAATCGCGGCAATTTCTAATAAATTAAACGTGGCGGGATATAAAAAGAAAAACGAGATAGCTGACAAAAACCACACCATCGGTTTGATCCCTGGTACGCTCTGCACTTGCCAAAGTTGTAGCCCGTCATAGCGATGATTAAAAAAGTAAATAATTAAATTCCCTGCTAACGGTAAACTCACGAGGGCAAATAAGACTCGATAACCCCTTGCCCCTAGCCGTTTTTCTCCCCAGGGTCTCAAGGCCGCTAACCCACTATGGGCGATCGCAAAGGTTAGCAGAAGAACCACCATGATTCCGTGACTCGGCGTAAACCAGGTAACAGCCGTCATCAAATTTTGCATGAGAACCGGAAATAATCAGTAAACTTGAAGTTAAAAGAAAATTTGCCCCAATTAAGCCTGTCTAGGGAATGCTCTGGGGAAAGGAGTTGTCATTCCATTTTAACGGTATTGCCCCCCCAGAAAGAACACAAGCTTAGGATACTTGGCGGTGGTTTAAGAGCAAATATTTTCTTCACCGAATCCAGAGCCAGAAGTCTAAAGATTCCCCGAAGGAATGGGAAGGCTTCCTTCTCCGTTAGGATAGATAAACGTAATTTCTTCATTCCTGCCCTGAATAGATGGACATTAAAAACGGTTTCGTTGAGGCGATCGGCAATACCCCCCTCATTCGTCTAAACAGCTTCAGTAAAGAAACAGGCTGTGAAATCCTCGGTAAAGCAGAATTTATGAATCCTGGCGGTTCTGTTAAAGACCGGGCGGCCCTCGAAATTATTGAAGAAGCAGAACGTCAAGGCCAATTAAAACCGGGGGGAACCGTTGTCGAAGGCACGGCGGGCAATACGGGCATTGGTTTGGCCCATATTTGTAATGCCAAAGGGTATCGGTGCTTAATCGTCATTCCCGAAACCCAATCCCAGGAAAAAATTGATTTATTGCGTACTCTCGGAGCCGAAGTCAGAACCGTTCCGGCGGTTCCCTACCGTGATCCCAATAATTACGTTAAATTATCTGGCCGCATCGCCGCCGAGCTGGATAACGCCATTTGGGCCAATCAGTTTGATAATTTAGCCAATCGTCAAGCCCACTACAAAACGACGGCCCCGGAAATTTGGCAACAGACCGACGGCCAAATAGATGCCTGGGTCGCCGCCACCGGGACAGGGGGAACCTACGCCGGGGCCGCACTGTATTTCAAGGAAAAAAATCCTCAGATTCGTTGTGTGGTGGCCGATCCCTTGGGCAGTGGTTTGTATAGTTACATCAAAACCGGCGAAATTAAAATCGAAGGCAATTCAATCACCGAAGGCATTGGTAATAGTCGGATTACGGCCAATATGGAAAATGTCCCCATTGACGACGCTATTCAAATCGCCGATCCGGAAGCCCTGCGTATCCTTTACCAACTGCTCAAACAAGAGGGTCTCTTTATGGGTGGTTCAGTGGGGATCAATGTGGGGGCGGCCCTCGTTCTCGCTAAAGCCCTGGGGCCAGGCCATACCATTGTGACGGTTCTCTGCGATGGTGGGGCGCGTTATCAGTCTCGTCTCTATAATGCCGAATGGTTGGCCGCGAAGGGACTCCCCAATCAGTTTTAACCCAATTCTTGCCCTAGCCGTTTATAGTGAAGGTAACAGGAAGCCCTGGTTACTTGATGTTCCAGCAGACCTCAACCCTATGACTCAACTGGATCCTAACTCTCTGAATGATACGATTCCCCAGGTCGAAGTGGAAATTGATCCTGACGTGCCGGGGGAAAATTCCTTTGGCGATCGCTGCCGGTTGGCCGCCCAACAATTTTTGCAATGGTATGAGGGTCAGAATGTGCCGGTAAAAATTGCCCTGGCAGTGACCGGTATTTCCATCGCCCTTTCTTTAACCTTGAAGGTCTTACACCTGATTGCCTCGATCATCAGTGTCACGATCCTGGTAGTGATTCTGTACGGTCTATATCAAGTGTTTGTTAAACCCAAGTCCCCGGTTTAGTCCTGGGTCTGCTCTTTGCCCATGGCCCGTCTGTCGAAACTCACCTACGATCGCGGAACGTTATTATTGCATCCGCCGCCTCGCGGTAAAGAATGGGTAGAATTTGTGACCTGGGATGACCGGGTGGAAAAATTTCGTATTCCCGGTTGGCAATATCGTCCCCTCGTCGAACGGTTACAGCAGGCGGGCATTGATTTTGTAGATGAGGCCAAGGGATTTTTCCCGTTGGAATGTTCTACCGTTTCCCCTAGTCAACGCACACCCTTCCCTCACCAAGCGGAAGCCCTAACGGCCTGGAAAAAAGCGGCCCGTCAAGGGGTTGTGGTACTGCCCACCGCCGCCGGTAAAACCTTTTTGGCCCAGTTAGCCATTCAATCTACGCCCCGCACGACCTTAATTTTGGTGCCGACCCTCGATTTAATGCACCAATGGTATGCCCAAATGACCGCCGCTTTCCCCGGTACGGAAGTGGGTCTTCTGGGAGGCGGTTCCCGCGATCGCAGTCCGATTTTAATTGCCACCTATCACAGTGGAGCCATTCACATTGAAACCCTGGGCAATCAATATGCGTTATTGATTTTCGATGAATGTCATCATTTACCCAGTGACTTTTTTCGGGTCATTGCTGAGTATGCGATCGCCCCCTATCGTCTGGGTTTAACGGCGACCCCCGAACGCAGTGATGGCAGTCATTTGGACTTGGAGCAATTAATTGGCCCAGTGGTCTATCACAAAACCGTTGAAGACTTAGCCGGGGGAACCTTAGCCGAGCATGAAGTCATTCAAATTAAAGTGAAATTATCTCCCCAGGAAAAAGCCCGCTACGACCAGGCCATCCAACTTCGCAACGACTTTTTACGTCAGCGAAAAATCAAGCTAGGCAGTTTAGACGGCTGGCAACAATTTGTGCAGATGAGTGCCAGTTCTCCCCAGGGTCGTCGCGCCATGTTAGCCCATCGAGAAGCCAAGGAAATTTCCCTGGGTACTGAAAGCAAATTACAGATTTTGACGGAAATCTTAACCACCCATTATCCTGACCCCATCTTAATTTTTACCAATGATAATGCAACGGTTTATCGCATTTCTCGGCATTTTTTCATCCCGGCAATTACCCATCAAACCCCCGTCAAAGAACGCCATGAAATTTTAAGTTATTTTCGAGAAGGTCGTTATAAAACCGTCGTCACGTCCCACGTTTTAAATGAAGGCGTAGATGTTCCCCAGGTCAAAATTGCGGTGATTTTATCGGGAACTGCCTCCACCAGGGAATATGTGCAACGCCTAGGGCGCATTTTACGCAAGCCGGCAGGAACCCATCAGTTAGCGCGTTTATACGAAGTGGTGGCCGAAGATACCAGTGAAGAACAGGTAGCCGAACGTCGCAAAGCCGCCAGTAAAACAGTCCGCTCCTCTTCTCCGCAACCCTCTCAACAATTGGAATTATTATCTTCCCCGGCAAAACGGTTGCCCAGGGCGGCGGAACAACCAGGAGTTTATCAGCGAGATCCCCCGGAAACATCAGGCAATCCCAAGCTGTAATTGAGGCACAGTAAGACTTTTCTGGGTGGAAACGAGGACGTTCCCCCAATTTGTGATAAGATCCCCAGAAGATTCCTTGAATCCCTGGAGAGGTGGCAGAGTGGTTGATCGCGCTCGACTTGAAATCGAGTTTAGGGAAACCTAACGTGGGTTCAAATCCCACCCTCTCCGTTTAGTCTGGGCTATTGTCCTCCGTACCAACGTAATAAAACCCTAGATAGACGTTGAGGATCATGGCGGACACGATGGGTTTTCTCATTTTCTTCCATCACATTGGCAATTACCAGACGACACCCTAAATTGGCCACTTCTTCCCGATCTACAAAGACCGGATGACAATTTTCCTGGGCGTAATGTTTTAAGGCCGCCGCTGATGGTGGGGTACGTTGGACTAAAACCGCATCAAACAGACGATACTGGGAATGTTTATCAATGGCTTTAAGGTGGTCAGAAACCGTATAGTTATCCGTCTCACCGGGTTGGGTCATAATATTACAAATATAAATGCGCGGTGCATCGGATTCGGCGATCGCCTGTTGAATTTCTGGTACCAAGATATTGGGAATCACGCTGGTATAGAGACTGCCGGGGCCAATCACAATATAGTCTGCTTCATCAATGGCTTTTAAGGCGGCCTTGAGGGCAGGCGGATCGGCAGGATAACACCCTAACCGTTCGATTTTGCCATGGGCTTCGGTAATTTCTGATTCCCCTTCAATCCGACGACCATCCCTTAAATCGGCCCAGAGGGTGACATCGGCTAGGGTAGCCGGCAAGACTCGCCCCCGAATGGCTAACACCTTAGAACTAGCGGCGATCGCCCTTTCTAAATCCCCGGTAATTTCGGTCATAGCCGTTAAAAATAAATTGCCAAAACTATGCCCGGATAAGCCGTCCCCGGCCTGAAAACGGTATTGAAATAATTCGGTTAAGAGTTTTTCTTCATCGGCTAGGGAGGCAATACAGTTACGAATATCACCTGGGGGTAATACCCCAATTTCTCGCCGTAATCGTCCTGATGATCCCCCATCATCCGCAACGGTAACGATCGCCGTAATATTGGCACTGTACTGTTTTAAGCCGCGTAATAGGGTAGATAACCCAGTTCCTCCCCCAATGGCCACAATTTTCGGTCCTTTATGTAAACGACGATGATTTAAGAGGACATCTACTAATTCTTGATTGCCCTCCGGTTGCAACACTTCGGTAATGGAACCCACCGTGCGACTTTGACCCCACAAAACAAAGAAGAGACCCAGGGCCAAAAGAATGGGGCCAGAAATATAACTGGGAAAAACCTGCGTGACCCATTCCATAAATTGAGCAAAGAAATTGCCCAGCCGGTAAATGGGGGTTAATTTTGTCCAGATAGCTATTCCTAGCAGAATCAAGCCCAGCCCCACAAGACTAATGAGGAGCCAACGCTTCACAAATAATCCGGGGGATAACCACTTAAACCAACGATTAACTTGGTCGGGGGTATGTTGGCTAACGGTTGCTCCCCAGCGGCGTTTCTCGGCGTTAAGTTTACGGAGGGCTGTTTTAAAAGGACTGGTGGACATAACCTCAGGGGGAAGTAGGCGATCGCCCAGGCGAGTATTCAGATTGTAAACTACCGTTGCCTAAAATAGCCTTATTTCGGGAGATGAAGGGGATTGCTGTGACCCAAATTTTTGTACTATAATAGTTGGGATAGGGGGTGTTGTTATGAACAAGGGTTAAGCAAGTGTTAGGTGTTTAATGGGGGGTCTAAGACCAGACATCGCTAATCTTTTGGCTTGGCGACTATCTGGAAGAATATGGACACCGCCAGAGGCAATCCAATAAAATTCTTTGGGTTCTTGATTCAGCTTAGGAGCCTGTTGAGCCAGAAAAATTTTTAACCATTGATATTTTTTCAATAGGGTTTCTACTTCACTGGTGTCCGCAGGATGAATTTCAATGAAATGTGTTTTCTGATGGTAGCCAAGGGCATAGTCCCAACGGTTATCCTGGGGCAATGTTCGTTCTAACGCCTGATCAATATCAACACTGCCTTCACAAAGACGAGGCTCATTCAGTTTTACTTGTTTGCTATGGGAGCCTAGGGCTTTCAATCCCGTTTTAAGGTGATCTTTCAGTAGGGGAGTTTGTTCAACGGCTTCTCTAAAACTCATTGTTTCTCCTGAGCCGCTTGCGATACAACATCCGATGCTCGACTGCTAAAGCTGGTTAATCCTCCCCATTCGGCGATCGCATCATCTAAATCCCCTGGAT
>JACCDQ010204209.1_pt1 | contig 25337 bp, 44 predicted proteins | sample 7446031 | NCBI WGS metagenome assembly JACCDQ01 (sample SAMN15323442, study PRJNA562643) | freshwater metagenome | isolation source: river surface water | place: USA:Blue River Watershed | collected 2017-08-17 | reverse complement strand
GACCAATTGAAACGCTGTGTATTCAAACACATCCTCACCTGTACTCATATTATACTGAGTATAAGCGTTAATGATAGTGAACTTGGGTTCTTTGTGATACGTCCAAGTGCCCAGTTTGTTGTAGTCCCCGCACGGTGTTAGGGAATCTACTTCTGCACACTTAGGGTAGCGTTCACGAATCTCACGTGCGATACCACCACCCATTGTGTTGAAACAATTGCACCCTTGCACAATTACATCAAACTCTCCTCGTTCTGCGAGGTCGAGTAAATTACCTTTTGTATGTTTAAGCATCTTTACTTTCTGGAACTTCGTTTAGTATATCTTCACATGACTGCAAGCCGCGTTCCCAGCGTGCCATCATGTCACGGAAGGCTTTGATATTTTCACGATTGTGAAATGTGTCACCACTCCAGATAGCGGCATCAATGTCATCCATTGACCCTTCTTCCAGCTGTTTATATTGTTGTGTAGTCATTAGAATGCCTTTAAGATTAACATATTCTCATTAAAACGCCCGTTAGGGACAGTACCGACAGCTTTAATGTCGTTAAAGAACTTTCTCGCGGCTGGCTTACTACCCATAACTTCTTTGATTTGCTCACTAGGCTTGCGTAGTGTTTTGATTTCGGACTTATTAGTATCAAAGCCGAGAATAGTGTTGCCCTTAACTGTGAAACTTTTTGAATACTCATCCGCGATATAGTGGTGGAGTTTACGCTTTGCAGTGTCATATACCCAAGCCTCACTTGCACCATGGAGTTTAGTAGGGTGTATTGATACGAGGTCAAGTTTGTTGACTGCATCTTTAAATTCTTTCAAGTACTTTAGTTTAGCTACAATCTTCTCAACTGGCACAGCCTTCTTCTTACGAGGAGCTTTGTTAGCTTTCTTAACTGAGATATAACTGTTCAAGTCTGTGGTAACTTGCTCGATAAACTTGAGAATGTTACGCACTTGAATCTTACCCAAGAAACTATATGCTTCTTTGATATCTGCATCTTTACCTTCTTGCAACACTTCAAATTCATCTTGCTTGCGCTTCCAGAATTCTAAAATGTATGGGATTTGTTGCGGCACAACGTTGAACTTTGCAACGACATCAATTGGCTTTTGACTTGCTTTACCTGTAGTAATGAATTCGTCAAACAGTCCCTCAAGTTCGCCTGCTGCCTCACGTGCTTTTTCACGCAATAGTTCCTGAATGTTAGGACGATTCGATACGGGCTTTTCTTCTTTTTCAATGACTTCAGGCTTTGCAGTCAATTTGAGAAGCCGGCTGATTTCGTTTTCTAATGTGGCACTCTCATGCTCATTCAATTCTAAGCCGCGAACTGTCATACGTGCTAACCAGCACAATGTCATCAAAAACTCTTTTTCGTCTACTTTTTTGAGTTTTTTAGCTTCCTCTGTTCTACTATTGAGGTCTAGATATTGACAGAGTAAGTCTTTAGCATCTTTCTTACCATAGAAACGATTATACCAAGTGAAACCTCGGGTTAGTGCTAGTGACCGTTCTTCGGGTTGAATAGCAAAATATGGCTCATCGCCCATATATTTTGTCTCTGACGCATCTTTTGGGTTCAATGCTTTGACAAAATGGTCACTTGTAATCTTTGGTTTTCTAGTCGCCATGCGTTCTCCTATTAACAATACACTAATTATATAGCCGTTCCCATTATTTGTCAAGCATTTAAAGGTAAAACTTTTATACTAAATACACAATAACTGGATTAAAACATGCCAAGACTTTCCCTATATCGCCCGAACAAGACTAATGACTATAAGTTCCTTGACAGAAATATCAAGGAAATGTTCACTGTGGGCGGTACTGACTTATACATTCACAAGTACATAGGAACTGCTGATTCAGGTCCTAGTAAGGATTTGTCGCAACCCCAATACGACAAACTAGACCCTACAAACATCCAGGACTTGTTGTTCTTAGAAAACCGTGACAGAAAATTTGACAAAGACATTTATCAAATGCGTGGTCACTATAACGTTCAGAACTTAGACTTTGACTTATCACAGTTTGGTTTGTTTTTGAACAATGACATTATCTTTATCACTGTGCATTACAACACAATGATTGAATTATTGGGTCGTAAACTAATGGTTGGTGACGTACTTGAATTACCTCACTTGACTGACTATCATCCATTGAATGAAACTATCCCAGTAGGTCTACGTAGATACTACCAAATCACTGATGGTAACTTTGCAAGTGAAGGCTTTACACAAACTTGGTATCCACACTTATGGCGTATCAAGTGTGAACCTCTAGTTGACTCACAAGAATTCAGTAACATTCTTTCTGCTCCGATGCAGAAAGACAATTACTTGGGTGACTGGAACAAAACATCAACGTATGTTCCTGGATACACTGTCACATATGGTGACAAGACATATACTGTCAAAGATGGTGTAACAGAAGTTCCACCTAACATCCCATGTACGGATACAAACTATTGGACGTTATCAGAAGCAGATTCGTTGCGTGATATCTTAGGTCGTTATAACAAGAACATTGAAATTAATGATGCAATGATTGCAGAAGCCGCACGTCTTGTACCAAAGACTGGTTACGACCGTTCGCAACTATATCTTGTACCTACAAATAACAAAGAGCCTGATGCTCCAGTAAGTCTTGCATCAACTGCTGATGCACCTATACCAACAAGAGCAACAGTTCAAATGTATTATAGCCCCGGCTATTCTACACCAGTTGCTGTTTTGAATATTGGTGCTCAAGCAAGACAACGTATACAATCAATCACACCTGATGAACTAGATGCACTAACTGCATTTATGAAGATTAGTTTAGAAACTGCTAAACTAGTACCACAAAAGATTGACACTGGCGCCGGGCAAGTAGACGGTACTATGGTATTAGCAGTAACATCAGTTACAGGACCATATGGTACTGCTGACAACACATACTCATCAGCGGATCAGTACCCAGCATTGTACTTCCAAACATCTGGGCTAATCAGTCCAGGTGATACAAGTATTCCAGTAACACAAGTACTTGATCCTGAAGTACCTGATATGTGGTTTAAGAATCCTGGACTACTTGTTGATACTCTAGTAACATCATTGGGTAGTGTCTACACTGCGTTTTTACCAGAGACCTATGTAATTGATGTTGACTTGGAAAACAACTTATTGATTTTAGACAAGCCAGTAACTGCATCAGTTCCAGGGGAAGCATTCATTAAGATTGCAAGCAACTTTACAGGTGAGCCAGTACAGCAGAACGTTATGGACTATCGTGCTGACGCTGACCCAAGATTTACTTACGTCAAATACGTATCACCACAGAGTTTCGGTTATCAAGATGGTTACATGATTGGCGATGGTACTGCTCCAAACGGATTACCAACTGGCGCAGGCTCAACCTTCCCAATCAATCCAAGTGTGGGTGATTACTTCTTACGCACTGACTATCTTCCAAACTTGTTGTATCGCTATGACGGGTCATTATGGATTCGTATCGGCGCAAATGTAAGAGCAAACGGTGATGTAACATCTTCATCAGAAACACAACTAGGATCGTTCATCAATAACGACAACGTTACAACGTTAACTGACGGAACAACAATTCCTGAACAACAATCTCTATCAGATGCATTGAGATTAGCAATCGACTAAGGTAAACAATGGCAAAGTATTTTTACGACAATCAAATTCGCAGATTTTTAGTTCAATTTGCACGTATCTTTAGTGACTGGAATGTTACAAAGGGTAAAGACCCTGCAGGCAATGATATCATCGTTCGTGTACCTATCATGTACGGTGATTCAAGTAGACAAGCGGCTGCTATCATTGAGGGTAACTCAGCAAGTAACATGCCGTCAGCACCATTGATTACTTATTACATCAGTGGGTTAGAATACGACCAGAAAAGAACACAAGACCCATACTTCTTAGACAAAGTTAACGTCCGTCAACGTCAGTATGATCCAGTAACTGGTCAAGTTCAAACTACTCAAGGGCAAGCATTTACAGTTGAACGTGTAATGCCAGTACCTTATACATTGAAGATAACAGTTGACTTCTGGACAACTAACTATCAACAGAAACTAGAATTGATTGAACAGTTAGGTGTGTTGTTCAACCCTGCAATGGAAATTCAATCTACTGATAACTTCATTGATTGGACTTCATTGAGTGTTGTATATCAGGATGGTTTAACATTTAGTAGCAGAAGCATCCCGATGGGTACAGGTAATCCAATCGATGTTATGTCTTGGAAGTTTTCTATGCCGATTTGGATCAGCACAAGTGCTAAAGTTAAGAAGTTGGGCGTTATCCATAAAGTTATTGCAAGTATCTTCAAAGGCAATGCATTAACTGATATGCAAGACGACCAACTATTGTTGGGTACTCGTCAGAAAGTATCTCCTTATGGTTACAAACTATTGTTTATTGGTAATAGCTTGCAGTTAGTACCACAAAGTCAACCGCAAGTGACCCCAAACACAGACCCTAACTTGCCAGACAACCCAAACACTTCAATTTACTGGCAAAGTGTAATGAACGTATATGGAACAGTACGTCCGGGTATCAGTCAAATCTGGTTGCAAAATCCTTACATGGATACAGAGATTGTAGGTACAATTCAGTTCAACCCGGACGATGATAGATTGTTAATATATACCGTCGATCCTGACACATTGCCACAGAACACTTTAAGCCCGGTTGAAAGTGTTATCAACCCAACAGTGAAAGGTCCAGAATCAGGACTACCTGCTGCGGATGCAGGTCAACGTTACTTGATTGTTGAAAATATGTCAGAGCAATCTTCTGCTTGGGGAACTATTAGTGCTAACGCTAATGATATTATTGAGTATGACGGTACAAACTGGTACGTTGCATTTGATAGTCAATCTACAACCACAGTCGAATTCGTAACTAACTTAACATCGGGTGTACAATATAGATTTGTAGACGGTGCATGGATGAAGAGTTACGAGGGTTGGTATGGTGAGGGTGATTATTCTATCGTCATCTAAAACTCTGATAAATTAGTGTATGACTAAAATAGAGAATACTTCTGCCGGGGTATTCTTCTATGCACAAAGCACTAACAGATTTTTGTTTCTCTTACGCAATGACGAAAAGAACCCAGGTTACTGGGGAATCCCCGGTGGCAAAATAGAAAAAGGTGAATCCATCTTAGAAGGTGTACACCGTGAATGTGAGGAAGAGATTGGATTCTTCCCTCAACAAGCCAAGATAATACCAATCCAAAAGTTTGTGAACAACACTTTCACGTATCATACTTTCTTTAGTATGGTGTTAGATGAATTCATACCTACACTCAATGACGAGCATTGCGGTTATTGCTGGGTGCCATACGATTCATATCCGAAACCGTTGCATCCGGGTTTGTTTAATACAATCAACTTTGATGTAGTACAAAACAAACTAAATCAACTAATAAAAAAAGCCGCATAAAGCGGCTTTTTTGTTGGGCTTAAAAATATTAAGCGTTTGCGACTTGAACAACTGAACCAGCTGCTGCTGCGAAACTCCACTGAGCTACACCACCGTCAACATGAACCCATGCGTTAGCACCGTTCTGTGTGTTGCGTGTCAACGTAGCCTTCTTAGCTGTTAGCTTAGTGACAAAGTATGTGTTACCACGTGCGTCAGTAGCAGTGATAGACATTTCCCCGTCTGTTAGGTTAGTAGTAGCTGCTAACTTGCAAACACCAGTGCGTGTACCATCAGTAACTTTGAAGCGGCGTGCGCCTTTCTGGCTAACAATGTCAACTGTAGAGTCAGCACCACCTGCCAATTGTGCCTTAGCAACGATTGCATTTTCTTGGTTAGTACCGGAACTAATTGCACCACCGTCAGTAGTCAATACTGCTGTACCTGCGGCTACACCTGCACTGAATGTAATTGCTGCGTCGGCTGGTGATGTGTACCCAGAACCTTTTTCTGCCACTTCAAGACCGCTAACACCGTAAGTGATAGTAACTGTTGCACTTGTACCGCCACCAGTCGTTGCTTTTGCGCCGCCGGAGATAGCAGTATAGTTACCTTGGTCAGCAACTTCAACTGTAGAAACACCCCAAGCAGTGAAGTTAACTTCTAGACCTTGACCGTTACTGTCTTGACCAGCAGCTACTTGAACACGAGTAAAACCACCTTGATCCGTAGCACCTGGTAGTGTACCAGTCACGAATTTACCACCGTCAACAAGAGCGACTGCTGTAGCTACGCCACCTGTTGCTGCCGTAACTCTAACACGCATTGCAACTGCAAAGTTTGGATTATTGTATACGAACTCATCACCTACATCGTTAGCTGTACCACCGTTCTTCAACGTGATTCCAGTTACAGTCAAAGCATTGACAGTGAATGTAGCTGCTGTACCTGTACCGCTGCCAGTTGGTGTTAATACGTCACCCAAATTGTAACCAGTACCAGCAGCATTAACAACTGCTGACAAAGCGTGACCGTGAACTACGCCAGTAGCACGAACACCGCCTGGGATTTCAGGTGTTGAGAATGTTGCTGTTGGTAATGCTGAAGTATATGTACCTTCTGCTGTGATGTTGACGCTTGCTACGCCTTCACCGCCGATTCTATTATCGCCAGTGCCTGTGGTACCGATGTTACGGTTACCGAATAATTTTTTGTTTAATGGACGTCCCATTTTGTTTCCTTTAATGACGTTCTAGGTCTACGCAGAGGGATTCTGCATAAATTGTTTGAACAATGTATTTATCAGACCTGCGTCATTGTAATGCTATACACGTTACCTGATGAGATTTCAGTCAAGTACACGCCTGAACTGTTAGCTGACATAGTGAATGTAGAGCTAATATTGATTTCACCTGAAATCTGTGAAAAGTCAATTCTACAGTTAGGGCTGTTTGTTAAGATTTCTGTATTTGTAGGGAGATTACCATCTGGTGGTACCCAAGCTGGGTCATTTCCAATGAACAGGCGTTGTTCATCGGAAGCAAAACCAATCTCCCCAATGTCTAATTGTGGAAGTTCTGAAACTGAACCAGTTCTGTGAATGATTTTTGAAATTTGTACGATTGCCATAGTATATCTCTTTGATATACTATTTATCGTTAATCAAACGAACTGAGTGTAGAACTGTTCCAGCTTTTTGTACCACTCTTGTTGGTACTTGTCAAACTCTGCGCCTTCGATTATGAACTCTTGGTACACAGCGTTCGGATCACACATAAAAATGACTCCTTTACGGATTTTTGTTCCGTGTAACTCATTATGAGCTGTTGCGTAAGCCGCAAGCTGGATAAAGTAGTCATCAATCCACTCTCGTTTCTTGGGTTTGTTAGTCTGTTTATGATCCATAATAGATTCACTGCCATCATGGACACCGACCAAGTCAGTTGTTCCAGCATAGACAGCAGGAAAGTATAGAGGGACTTCAGTTCCCCAGAACTCAGAACAGTTTGCAAGACCCTGTTGGATAATAGAATAAGCCATCTTGTGACTTTGAATTGAATAGGGGTTAGAACCTGATGCACCTAATTCTCCTGTTAATACATAATCTTCCAAGAACTTGTGCATTCTTGTACCACGACTGGCGGCTTCTGTTGAAATCTCTTGTGCTCGTTTAGGACCTACACTATTACGCCAGTTTTGTAGTGCTTGTTGTTTTTCTATAGGTTGTGTAGCAGAAAGAATTGTTGTAACTGATGGTAGTTTGTTGCCATCAGGGGTAGCATAACGTCTACCTTCGGGTGTGTCTACTCGTTTGATTGCTTCGTAGATAAATTTATTGGGATTGTACATATGGCAATTGTACTACAAATTACTCTGTAGTACAATCATTATGGTTAAGCTAATTTGCTTGCTTGTTTACTCGCCATTGACTGACGAATCTTTTCATTCTCATCGGGTCCAGGCTCTTCGAACTCACCATGTTGACCTTTGAACACAACTTGTTTATCTTCAATGTCTTGCACAATGTTAACAAGTGGTTCTTTTTTGATGATATCAAAAATATCACCCTCGTCTATAGAGATTCCGTTTGAACGTAGAATCTCCATAAACTCGTCAAGTGGCATGGGTTCGTTACTGCTAGATTTAAGCTGAGTAGCAACGCCTGCCAACTTGACTCGTAGCGGATCATCGTCCGCAAATTCAAACAATCTCATATTAGCGAGTTGCGCGGCCTACGCTTGATAGTTCTTCTGGCTCTTCTTCGGGCATTTCTGCACCTAAGTCTTCACCGCCTAAATCTTCTTCGCCGCCCATACCAGGCTCTTCAACTGATACATCAGACATCTCATCGCCCATGCCGCCCATACCAGACATATCGCCCATATCAGCAGCGCCAGAGCCAGTGATAACAGCTAAAGCACCTGTCAATCCAGTCTTAGAACCAGTCAATGCTGCTTGTAGACTTGTTAATGCTTGAGTTACTTGGTCTTGGAATTGTTGACCTTCTGATGTACCAACTTCTGAGTTAACACCGTCAACAACTGCTGGAAGTTCTTTAACTAACATGTCAGATACTTGCTCAATCATTTTTTGCATTGAGTCAACCATCTCTTGTGCAGCCAAGATAACTTGTGACTTCTCAACTTGCTCGTTTTCTACAACGATACGTTGTGGAAGAGACTTCAACTCATTTACGTGATGAGTTAATGTTTGCTCCATGAACAACGCTTTCAAGTAAGCTGGGTTACGCTCACTTGAGTGAGCAGCGGATGTAGATTTCATTTCGGCAACTAAACCACGAACTTTAACCAACATTTTTTGTGCTGATTGTAAGTTTAGTTTAGATGTGTCGATATCTGTGTTGAAATGCTCTTTCAATGCCTTAGCAGAAGTTTGAGATTTCTTTAAGTTAAATTCGTTAAGTTTCATGGTTATTCCTAGAGTACTAATAATGTATTTATCATTATTAAAATTATTTTGCGGCTTCTTTGAACTGACGATACTGCCAGTTTTTAGCGTTCGTGATATATGTATTTAACTCAGCCGTGACCTGAGATTTCTTTAGTTTGTCTTCTTGAATCTTAGCTGAGTAGATGAGTTTTTTCTCGATATCCGACGCTTTTCTGTACATATTCTGGTGTATTTGCAGGTCTACTGACGCACCCTCAAGTAGCTTGTCTAGCAAAATGATACGGGCAGCGTCTGTGAATGACCCTCTTTTGTCCAGGGATGCCCAGGTAACTGCATGTCTCAGTACATTAAATTTCTCAACTGTCGCAGTCCCTTGCTTGGTCACAGTAAATCTATTATTCTCTGGGTTTATAAAGTACTCCCCGTACAATTCATACCCTCCGTTTACGTCAATGACTAGATACTTTTCAAGGTTTTCTAGTTGCTTGTCTTTTACTACTCGTTTAAGAGTGGTCATGAAGTCTTTTTTAGCCATCTGATAGTACCTCAAAATATATGTTTCTCAATTCAGGACTTGTGTCTAGGAAATAAGGAAGTTTATCCCACTCACGTCCTGTTTTGACCATAGGGACACCGTCGCAATCACTGTTCAAAAACCCTAGTTGGTTAATGCCATCGTCAAACACATTGTCTTTTTCAATGTCAAAATCAAAAGTCCAATACTGTTGAGAATCTTCATTCTCGAACATAAATCCAAACAGTGACTCTTTAGCAAAGTTAACTGTTTTTGTTTTTGGAGCAGAGAAATTCTCTGGTTGGCATCTGATTGAAATCACTTGTAAGACTGTATCAAAATTTGTCTGTGCGTTTCTTTTTAACTCCCACTCTTTTAATTGTGCAGGAGTAAAATTTACCGATGGTCTACGGCTTACTGACAGTGTGTGCGTAATGTCAAAAAGCGTGTAACATCTAATTCTATAACTCATAACGATATTTATAGAGGTAGGAAAGCCCGACATAATATCGGGCTTGTTATTACTCGTTTGAGCCTAAGTTAATGTTAGGGTTGTCGTCAGCAGGATGAGCAGTAACAGCAGTTTTCTTACCTGATACTAGTTGTTTGATAAATGCAGCATAGTGTGACGGAGAGACTTTGTGTAACACGTTTAACGCATCGCGGCATATTGCTTCTAAGTCATCGACACTGCCAGCGTTAGCCATCATTTCAATCTTAGACATGATGCTAGATGTATTTGTCGATAAGTCATCGGGTTTCCCTGTAGTGCTTTTAACTTGATTAGCCTGCGTTCCAGACATTGCTCTTTTTTTAGCAACAGAACTTCCACCGCGGTTTTGCATACCGATTTGATATATCACTGACGCAATTTTGGTTGAGTTGTTTGTACTGATAGCCTGGTCTAATGCTTGCTGTTGAGTAGGAGTAGTAGGACCCCAGTTATTCTGGTCAATGACAGATTCTAAGTAATCTTTAGCATCAAATGCACCTGTTTGGTCATGTGCAACCAAATCAAAGTTTGAGGCAAACTTTTTAATAAAATTATCTTTAGCAACAGCGTTCGTAACTGCAGGTGAACCACCTAGCCCTGTTGCTTTGAATAGACCCTTACGCAGAGCACCGGGAACCCCGGCTTCTGTTAATATCTCGTTAATTCTCATCGTCTTTCCTGATACTCTTTGAGAATCTACTTGTATCTCGGGCTTTGATAGCACGTAATAGCTTGCGCTCTAGGACGGCAGCTTTCTCCTCATCATAGTGCTTGCTAATCATTTCTAGTAAATTAATTGCACTAGTGATAATATTGTTGGCTCTGGACTCGATGATGTGTTTAGTATCACGATTTTGACCGAGGGCTTCTAATTCTTCTAAAAGGCTGCGAGTTTTGCGGTGCATAAAGATAGATTCCTATTGTGTATTTATCGCTTGAGACTATTAAGCATTGCTTTGAGTTTTGCACCCTGAACATCCGCTACAACTTTCTTTTCTACTGGTTCTAGAACTTCCCCAGTTGATTGGTCAATTATTGGGGTCGTTGCAGTCAAAGTAGATTGAGGTTTCAACTGACTCAAAATCTGATTGGGTGAAGGTTGTTGTCTGTATTTTGCTTGTTGTTCAGCATATCCGTCAGGGTCATCGTCCGAGATACGCATAGTTTCGATATTGTATGTCAAATCAATCTTTTGACCAACACCCGTAGAACTACGTGACTTCATACACTGAATTTGATAGACGCCACGCTCACGCATTGCACGACTTGTAAAGATACCAAACACATTATCTGCTGTGTTAATCTTTGAGATACCACCTGCAATATGACTGTGGTCAAATTCAACTTCTTCAACGGCTGAACGATTCAACTGTGACGCAGTTACTAACAATACACCTAGTTCTTTTGCTAAGTTACGCAATTCTTCTGAAACATACTTGTCTTTAATGAACTGGTCGTTAGGGTTAACTTTAACGGATACAGGCATAACCAAGTCAAGATAGTCAACCATTACAAAGTCAACTTTGATACCTGTTTGAATTTGTACTTCTTTCAAGTAAGCACGAATGTCGTTAACTGTAGATTGAGCAGGCATTGCCTTAACACGATACTGTCCTGCTTTCTTACTAACCATCTTAACTTTTAGTTCAGTTGTATCAATGTCTTTGCGAATGTCTTTTGTGCTCATGGCAGTCAACATAGCATCACTACGCAAACAAGTTAGTTCTTCTGACAATTCAAGTGATACGTAAATGCCACTCATGCCTTGTTGCAACCAGTTCAATGCTAAGTTCATCATAACAAGAGACTTACCTGAACCCGAGCCACCTGCAAAGATGTTCAATTCACCACGACTGAAACCACCATACAACAGTTTATCAAGTTGCGGCCAGCCAGTTGAAACTTGTCCGCCGGCGTTAAAATATTTGTTGATACGTGCTTTCGGGTCAGCAAAGTAATCTGTACCCATGTCTTTTTGTAGACTGATTTGTACTGCGTCTTTGATTAGTTTCTCAACAGGACCATACTCACCCTTCTCAAGTAAGTCGGCTGCTTTCAAAATCGCACGTTCTAGTTCTTGACGTTTTGTGAACTTTTCAAATTCTTCTAAGAACTTTTCAACGTGACCTTCAGTGATACCTTCTAACGGTTGCAAATCAATGCCGGTAGCTGCCTTGATTAACTCAGGCTCTGGTATTGAACTAAAATGTTCTGTGCTATCTTTAAATGCTTCTACGATTGGTCGTAGTGTTTTGTCAAAGTTCTCAGGGCTGATGATGTTAGCGACACGAGTGTATAGCTGCCCGTCGGTCAACATCATTCTCAAAAACCACTTTTGAACTTCTGTTGTGTATTCTATTTTATAATCCGATTTGTTTACCAATTTTCTTCCTCTGCAATTCTATTTTGATTTTACTATTAGTTGCACTTTGAAGTATAGACAATAAGGTAGGCAATTTCCCGTATCTTACTACTGCATCGTTTGTATCTTTAACATCTGGTTCCCAGTTAGGTAAACTAACTTTGTAACCCAATTCTAATGCCCTATCGCACATCTTTAGTCCTGTCTTATCTCTATCAGGAACTACAATGATAGGTCTGTTTAATGTACTGAGAAGTTGCACTTGTTCATTACTAATGTCATCGTGCATTACCGCGACACCGTCAATAGCCAACGCATCAAAAATACCTTCAGTTAAAATACAAACGTTCCAATCAGGCTTTTGTATGTCAATATTAAACACGTAACCTGGTTGTTGTTCGTTAATATACTTGGGAGTTCTATCATCTAAAAATCTACTCGTATAGCCTACAATTTGTCCTTTGTATGTATACGGTATGATGATTCTGTTGCCCATTCTATCGGGCATTGTTGGAGTGACTACAAACGGGAAGTCATCAGTACTTATACTGCGTTTGTGCAGATAATCTGAGAATACTTTGTGTAATGGATTTGTTGCATCAAGTATCTCTGCTTCTTCTGGTAATGTCTTCTCATTGAAGTTGATTGAGAACTGATATTTTGGTTTAGAGAAATCTAAAATATCTTTGTACTGTAAACTTTCTAAACTCCATCGTTGAATCTGAAGTGAGTCTACACCACACCATTGCAATAGTTCACGTGTGGGATGTGAAATAGTTCTTCCCAGTGCAAAGCTACACTTGAATCCACAGTTAAAACAATGATATGTCCAATCAGCACCGTTGAACTTTAAACCACCTCGACCTCTTTGGTCAGGCTTATGCCCAAGATGTCCGCAACAGATAGCGTTAAAGCTGAGCCAGCCGCTTACTGTTGTTTTCTTTCTACCAGGAAGAATTGATTTAATGTCAAACATACTTGTGTATTATAACAAAGTATGTAGTGTAATACAAGAGAGTTGGTAATTATCTTGCTAATATTTTACTGACATTGCCCAATGTACTAGTGAACTGTAAGCGTACATATGGGTGATATCCTGTGATAGTGTAAATGTCAGTTTCAGTAGCTTCAAGATATGTTGAAGTGTCACCGATATCATACCATTCACTGTTTGGGACAGTAGAACCCTGAACTTTAACAGAACCACTAAAACCTGCGTAGTATGCTTGGATGCTTAATACTGGGCTATAACCAGTATTGATTACATCGCTGTGATATACAACTGTGTTGTTGTTTGGTTGTGCATGTGATGCAACGCCTATATCCATTGCAGGAGTATGCTTTGGTACGATGCCGTCTAAAATGTCAACAACGCCCTTCGCACCACCGTCTCCGGCTACAAAAACGGGAACATTGAATTGCCCTGCAGGAATCTCTAACGAGTAACGTGCTTTTTGTGCTGATAGACTTTCTAACTCAGAAGCAATAAGACGTAGTTCCATGATACCAGTCAATGGAAGTACAGGATACAAGGAAGTTTTAATAAGGATTCGTGTGCCGTCGTCACTGATAATACGAACTGTGATTTCTTTATCCGTAACGTCAACTGGTTTTTGTTCTTGGTTTAAGAATTGGAATTGAATTACGTTATCAACGCCCTTATGAAGTTTCAAGTTTTTAGCGTACACGGTATTATATCTCCTAGGTGAGTTGCCAACGTTCAACACAACGATTTGTCTAGGTGTAAATATATAAACTGGGGTTGAGTACACGTTAAAGGCTCCTTATACTCTATTTATGACAAATAAAATATTGGGTTTGCCCGAAGATAAATAATCCTAGACGTATAATATAATGATTCCTAACGAATTCTTCAAAAGACTATCAGAAAACCATCCATTCATAACAGTATGTTCTTATGCAGGACAAGACTACGTGGGTATTGTCCAGAACAGGGACGACATTGTTACCACTATATATGACTATGGCTCTATTGTTGACCAAGTCATGCGTGAAAAGTTCCTAGAACTTGGAGATATTTGGTGGTGGGAATCTAATAGATTAGTCCCAATCAACATGTTCTTAAAAGATGAGTGGTCTATGTTCAAACCCTATCTTAGAACGTTCAATAACAAAAGTTTGTCTGTAATTCACGGACCCACTTGCAGTATGCTAGAACTAGCAAAACGCAAAAGTAAGCGCAAATCAATCACCCTCGTCAAACGTCTGTCTTAATTCCCTGCTTTAGTAAGTTCATATGAACAACAACAAGATTTGCGTAGGCGACACTGTGACTTTTCTTGAAATGATAGTCGTCAGATTCTTTTTCCCACACCGTTTCCGCAACCGTTTTCCATGGGAGACCAATCAAGTGTTTCTTCGCTGGGCGAATTACCGCCAGAAACATAGCAAGACGAGGAATAGTATCTACAGGCTCAGGCATACGCTGAAGGCTGTTGTAATGATTAGACAAGTGAATTAATTTTTCAACTGTTTGTTTATTCTTGAGCATTTCCCAATCAGGTTCCTGCATCAACTCTTGCAAATGCTGTTCATCTCGTACAAAGTTATAGATATGTACGTTAAGTAAGTCTAACTTAAAATACCCACGTTCTTCTGCTTCTGTGTAATCAATGTTTGCCATGTCATTGATGGCATCGTATGGAATATCTGAAACATGAACACCCGAAGCATGTTTGCGAATAGGATTCACATTACGCATGGCTGCAGGGATATGCCTAATATGTTGTAAGATATTATCTCTGTTACCAAAGTCAATGTCAATATCTGATTGAAACTTCATCGTGGGTCTGCCAATCCTGCTTTCATTAGTTTCATGTATGCTTGTTGCACGACAATAGCTTGTCGTTCTGCATCTTCTACGGCTTTGTGACTTGTAACGTGTCCACCGTCTTTAAGTTTAACTCCTGCGATTTCCCACAATGTTCTGGTGTCTCGCATTGTCCAGAAAGGCCAGGGGATGGGATTTGGCTTGTCGCTTGTTTGTCTCCAGGCGTGTTCCATAACGACCAAGTCGAATGGTGCACCATTACTCCAAACAGCACGGCGATTCCAACAAAACTTATATAACGTCTCCATGCACTCTTTAAAAGGGACTCGCCCGTTATCTCCCATCGCTTCCTCGATGGCTTCGGGGTTCTGCTCGGACCACCAGCGTAATGTATCATCACTAATTCTCCTGTTATATATATCTGTTTGGTCTTCTAGTGTAGGTCTGAGTTCTAGTTTCTCTACAACACCTGAACCTCTAGGGTCAAAGCGAACTGCACCAATTGTAAGAATAGCACAATCAGGTGTTGTGTCTAAACTTTCAATGTCAATCATAATATCGTTTGCCATTATCGTACTAGCTCCATTACTATCTTTAATTTTTCTAACTGGTCTTTAACTGTTGGGTTATCTTTGTTCTTGTACACTTCTTCCATGAAATGTTTATATTGACTTCGGTCAGTAGCGGGCCAAGAAAAAACACACGTACTCCCATCACCTTCGTAATTAAGTCTTTGTTCTTCTGTAATGATAGAGATATCAGCACCTGCTTGGGGTGCTTGATGAAAGATGATACTATCACCTATCTTCATATACTGGCTCATTGATTGAAGAAGGCCGTTTATTGATACTAGTTCATTCATTTTTTCAACAAGTACACAATGTACTTCTTTTCTAATCTGTCTGTAAACATATTAACATCATCCATGTTGTCAAACACTGCGCCGAGAATCTGGTCAGCGTTTTCTACCCGACCCACTTTGTGTAGATATTCTGCCAACACACTAGTATTAAGTGTAGCCAACAACGTACAACTTAACCACATTACATAACCATTACTCAACACAACACCAACATCCCAGCTTTTAGCATCTTTGGTAATCATATCAAGTAAGATAGGAACTTTGTCGCTGTAGAGACTTAACCCCGTGATGTGTTCGTTCCAAGTAACTGAATACTTCTTACCAATTTGCTCTACGTTACAGAGATTAGTTTTTCCAGAGTTCATAAGTAAACTTTTGCTTCTCGCCCCAAACTTCAATATACAATAATCCGCCAGCCATCCAGAAGTCCCAGCCATTGTGTCTGTCACCCAAGTTTCTGCGACACCATTTGATGTATTCTGATTCGTTAATTTTTTGGTATGCTAAATCAATAACATGTATAATGTGCCCGTTTCTTTCGTCACGGCGAACCTCGCTACGATCCGTCTGAGTAGCAATAGGTGTGTAGGGAGCGAATGTCCCTGTACTTCTTCCGATGCCTGATATTGCCATTATAGATACCTTAAACTAAACCATGTTGCTAGTTCATCTTTGTAGAATCTGAACATGATATATCTATTATACACTGCTTCGTAGGTGGTGTCACTGTATTTGGGTTTATGATATTCCCAATCAAAGTCTCTGCCCATAACGTAACCCTGTTCTCTTAGGGCGTTGACTACTTCTATTCCTTGACTGGGTATCCAATCAAGTGCTTTAACTTCTATCATTGCGGGAACTTTATTAAAAACCAACTAGCAAAACGTTCATCTTCTAGTGTTAGTTTCCAAACTCTTTGGTGTCTAGTGTAACTTCCTCCTTCATCATGCATTATTACCTGCTCGTTGTGTAGTTTTGCTATCCAACCTTCTCCGCCTATTGAATTATGGATATAGTGCATACGTGGTCCAATGTTCTTAACTAGCCATTGCTCACTTGCCGGAGTTAATCCGTGTTTAAGGTTTATTGTTATCATACGTCAATAAATCAAATACTGTTGCGTACTGTGTCTCTGGCTCCATATGGAAGCCCGTACCCCATACTACCCATACTTTACGCTTGTATGCTTTCTCCCACCAGATGCGTTTGCCTGATACAGTCTTACGAGGGATGATGGCAAAGTATTCGTGCCAGGGGTAGCAGTCTGCTCCGTCCGTGATGATATGGTAATCCATTTTTCTTACGTCTATATTCCAACCGATGCTTCTATTCCAATGTATCTTCATGTCCATCTTAATAAAAACGCTGTAAGGAATTCATCCTTACACAACATGATTTCTCCAAACTCTGTATTGTCCACCCAGTAACTATCTTCGATATCTTCTCGGTAACCACTCTTGCCAAATCTATCAATACACCACTGACGAATTTCTTCACCATCAACTTCACCCTTGCCTTTCCAGCTTATAGTAGTAATATTCTTTTTACTACCATAGTAATTCTCAGTCCAGTAATTGAAACTACCTAACTCTTGTATCTTGCGTTGTTTTACGTTAGTCATCGTGCATCTTTCCGAACTTTAACAAAAAGTTGATATACTTTTCTTCATCAATAACTGTGGCTCCTAGTACTACAACAACATGACCGTTCTGCCCAAACTCAACATCTAAGCCGTGTTCTTCTTTGCAAAAAGTGTCAAAGTGTTGATCCTCGTCTGCTAGAGGAACAGTTTCTCTTTTCCAAGCACGTACTGCACGTGTTATGTTATCAATCAATTCAGGGGTAACTTCAATACTATTCATTTTAACTCCATTTCAATATAAACCATTCTAAATCTTTTTTCTCTCTAAACCAAAATCTTGCAGAATTTATATACCATCTTTGTTTCGGTTCAAACGCTCCCTTTGATTCTCCGTATGTCTCGGTGCACCAATTCTCCATATGTTCCCATTTATCGATCCCTCCCCAGTCTTCATTTAAATCCCAGGTTATTATCTTAGGTTCAACTGTATAGTATCGTGCTCCAAATACACGACCTTCATCTATCTTCATGTCCATCGTAAAATAAACCACTCAGCATCTTGTTTATTTTTAAATAGATATTGGCTATTGTATCTACCCCATGAATGTTCTTTACATGTTTCGTACAACCATTCAGTTACGGCAACTGCTTGTTCATTACTTTTAAAATGAAATTCTACCGGAGTCCAGCCGGTTTCAACTAACATAGTTGATATGATTCCATCATCAATCTCTTTGGCAATTTGTTTGCCGATTTCATCAATCATTTCATCTTCTAACGATTTTCTCATCACCACCTCAACCTAAACATTAAATAGTCTTGCTCATCCATGAAAGCAAAGAACACTAGGTCACTTCCACCTATATCGTTAAAGTAATATTCAGGATATTCTTCACCGTTAATACCTAGTCCAGTTTGTTTCAACCCTCTATGAATGTCTACACGATACTTGAATCTACATTTACTTTCACACCAATCACGCATTTCTTCGTAACCGAATACTAGTCCAGCTGGACCATAATCATGTACTACGCTGTAAGCATAATGTGCTGTGCCGCCCTCACACATATACACATATTTGTAGTTTTTGTAGAAGTCACTTACTTTGTCAGCATAACGAACAACATCAGGATCACGGTTGTGACGATATACTCGCCATGAACTATAGCCGCTCTTTTTCAACTTACGTTCAGCAAGATACTTTCTAATACGGGCTCTGATTTGCAATTTCATTTGTGTTTAAGTATACACCATGCATACTTACCTTCGTCTACAATTACAATGTCTTGGGTAATCATTCCATCTTGGAATCTAACTACCAATCCATATTGTTCTTCAACGTACTTGTCAAAACTATCATTCTTACCAGTCCATGATGGTTCGTAATATCCAGTGTATTGCTTTTCATATTCTTCATTAAGCATTCTCAATAAAGACCAGTAGTCGTACTTGTTAGTCATCTGTACTCAGGCCATGTAAGTTCTTCATACTCACCTGCAAATGCAATTCTGAATATTTTAGCGGCATCACTATGCTCAAACTGAATCACATCGTATTCTCTAGGTCTATCCATCTTACTGTAAACACTTTGCCACTCAACATGAAAACGACAAAAGTGCCCCTTCTCTGGATATGCTTCAGCCCAGCTGTACATTGTAGGAGTACAACTTTTCACTTTGAACCTGTATGTAAAAACTGGGCGGTTGTTTCCGCCACCACCGTAAAAGTATTCCATTATTCCCACCTCAACAGAAACCATTCATAGTCTTGCTTACGTTTGAAACCGAAGTATCTGCCACGATTGCGCCATTGACTGCTTTTAAAACTATCATAGCAGAATCGTTCAGCATTGCGTACTGAATACCAACTTTGAATTTCAAACTGATAGGGCCAGTAGGTTTCATTGAGTTCTTCCTCGTTATACCAACCTTTAAGTACGCGGTCTAATAAATCATTGCTCATCGGTTCAACTCAGCCCACATGTTAAGTTTATGTTTCATAATCTTTTCATTCTCTTGTGCTTTATCTCTATCTCTATAAGCCTCGTCTCTACACCACTCTGCCGTCTTAATCTCTTGCTTTAGTTCACCAATAAAATCCATAATAGTTCGTGCTTTAAGGTCATCAATCTCTTTGTTAGCATCAATTAGTTTATCGTTGAGAAAATGAACTTCATTTTCAAGGTGTCTAACATATTGTCCCGGATGATATTTAGAATATGTTACAACACTTTGAAAAGTACACCATGTATCATCCATGCCAGCATCAATCAAATCATCCATGATTGCCCCACCAAGTCGTTGCATGTGAGTAGCAAGACGAACCCTGATAGGGTCAGTATCATACTTAATAATATAGTCAATCAATTCATTATCTGATAAGTGATTCAAGTCCATTATCTATACCTCAATTTCCACCATACATATAATTTAGGATGAATCCAGAACAATCCAGGACGCATTTCAACCCATAGTGATTCATCATTAGATTCAATCCACTGTCCCATTTCTGGTCCTGTCATTATTTCAGTCCAGTCTAAGTAATCAGGGAAGTCTCTTGGGTTCATGACCATCGAAGCAGGAAATGAATAGCATCCTGCTCTCTATGAAAGTAAAACTGCATATAATCTTCTGTTGGGTGCCATGTATAAAGTGTTCCTGGCATACCAAACTGTTCGATTACCCAAGCACAAATCTCATTCCATGATTCGGTGTTGTCTCGTCCATGGCGCCACTCAAGTGTGACTTTAGTACCCTGCGTCTTTGAGGGTGTCTCGTATTTTTCTAGTAACATCTGGCTCTCGGTTAAACTTCAACTTCCATTGTTCTGGACTAATGTAATCAAGTATCATTGTAACTTGATCCTGATTTAATGTCTCTAGAAAACGGATACCGCTATCGCTTTGAAACAACATCCATGGTGATATTTTACCATTTATGATGTACTGGCATACCCGATTTGCGTTAACGTACCGAAATACATCATTAGGTTGAATACTATTTGCTTCTGCTAATTCGGAACAGTTTTCAACACCTCGATAGATAGCATCGAATGGATCCTCGTGTCGCAAGTAATGACACAAATACTTGTTGTACACGGTATCACTAGTCCATGAATCTAGTTTAAATTGCTCTTTAAGAAGCCACTCAACGTAGAATGAAATGTTCAACACTTTGGTGTCAACACAATAACTACCGAACTTAGCAAACGCAATATAGTACGGGCTGTTAATAAATTCTTCATACGTCTTGTTCTTAGTTTTACTCATTGAATGTTTAGAATAAAACTGAACCCAAGACTGAAAGCCGATTCTATTACCTGGATGATCCTTGTTAAGCCAGCGTTGTTTCTTCTCACATAAATGACTTACTAATGTACGTTCACGTGCAAACGTCTTCTTACAAAACTCGCAGGTGTACTTAGTCGTTGCCAAGTTCTCTTTCGTATGCTCTAATGTCATCATCTGTTACTGTCTGCGCTAATACTTCAATGTCGGATAATTTTAATTCGGGGAATCTTTTTGCAAGATATACTTTTTTCTTGTGTTCTTCAACGAAGACTTCTGCCAGCATATCTAAGTCATTCGGAGCAGCCTTGGGGTAAATCTTTGCATAATAGTCTTTAACATCTTTGAGTTTAGGAGACTCTTTCAATGTTGCAACTTTACTAGACAAGTGAGGTATCCACTGATGAAACTTCTTACCTAACCCAGGGCTTGCCGCGCACAACATCAACCATTGTAGTTTAGGATGTTTCTGTACATGCTCGTTAAACAAATGTTTGTTTGCGGCATACTCTGTGCTCATTACATAATAACCCTGAACGCCACCGTTATCTTTCACAGTACTCATCCAATGTGTCATCATGTAGGGCACAAACTTACGTTGCTGCTCCTCAGTTAAGTTATCTAAGTACTGATAATCTTTTCTGTCAATTGCCGATAGTGCTTCAAACAAGTCAAAATCTTGTTTCTCAAACTTCTCGTCTTTGGGAGTTGCGGGTTTCTTTGTTGCCATTACCAAGCCTGTTGATAGTCTACGATTTCACAATTTCTGCTAATGTCTTTTACAAAATAGATACATCTAGGTTTATCTGTATCATCGATGGGGACACATAAGAACTGCCCATTCTTTAATCGAGGTGCATACCAAGTTACATCATGGTATATGTCTACAATTTCAATGTCTAAGAAGCTAGGTCTAAATGCTGATAGTGGATTAAATTCAAATGCTTTAAAACCTCTGTCATTGATACTTGTCAGTGGTAATGTTTCTAAGTCACCAATCTCTGCTTCACCAATAAGTATTTGCCAATCGACTGGCATCTTAATTGTTTTGTCACCTACTCGCAAAACTAATGCGGGTGAGTTAAATGATTCCAAAAAGATAAGTGGGATATAATGATAATCTACGTTCTGTGGATTTGAGTTATCCAAGATTGCAAATCGCAAGTCATCTACTTCTTCTGGAAGTGTTTCTAAGTTATAAAATTTGTCGTCTAGTGTAAGGATTCGCATAATGTATTATATCATTTATAGTCAAGTTTCTCAATCGAGAATGGATAATTTGCATCTTTATAAAAAGTTTTGCGTTGGGTCAAATGCCGTTTTGCGAATTTGCATGAACTCGTAATATCCCAGATTTGGACAAAGTCTTTATCCTCTGCCTTTCTAATACCTCGCCCAATAGATTGTATAACTCTAACAAAGCTCTTTCCGGGTTCCATAAGAACCAAATTAAAGATCCTAGGAATATTAATCCCCACAGCGGCCACACCATAAGTCGCCACAATAACCTTGTTAGTAGCTGTAGCCACTTCATCATACTGTTCTTTCCTTTCTGTTAATCCAGTCTCGCCGGATACAAAGCTAACTTCAAAATCAGCTTGTTCTTTACTGAATGCTTCACTTAGTCGTGTTTGAATTGCTTTACCTGCGCCAACTCTATCAACTAGAATTAATGTGTTACCTGTCTCTTTAATCTTCTCAATCAAATGACAGATTGATGTTAAACGCTTGTCATCTTCAAGTAGATACTTCAATTCAGTTTGGTAGTTACTAAACTCAACTTTATCTTGTAGTTGAATAATGTTTACGTGACATTGTGCTAGAACACCTTTATCTTGCAATTCTTTTGCTGATAGTTTGCCAATCACGGGTCCTAATGAAACCATGATAGCCTTGTAGTCAAAGTCTGACTTTGGTATCGTACCAGTCAATCCCCATCGAATTGGAATGTGTGCCATTACACCAGACAATAGTTCTTTAAGAACATCAGCTTTAGCCATGTGTACTTCATCAACAATAACACATACAACACCTTCTAAGAAATCTTGAATAGTGATTTCTGCTTCGTCAGCTTTTGTCTTCTTCAACATGTTGCCAAGACTTTGCCATGTACAAATCGTATGAGTCTTACCATAGTCTTTTCTGTCACCGAAGTATACACCAACATCAAGTCCCACGTTAATGTAATCTCGTTCGGTTTGTGTGACCAAGTCTTTGTTTGGTACGATAACGATTGAACGACCGTATCCTTCTACTGCGTAGCTGAGTGCCGCAGTCATAATTGTCTTACCAGCGCCAGTTGCAACTTCTTGCAACGCTTGTGGATTCTGTAAGAAGTTGTTGATAATCTCAATCTGATAGTCACGAATCATAACAGGTTGTCCTGCCATTGGGTGCTTTGCAGGCCACATGTGTTCGGCGAAACTATCTTCTTTGAATGCAGTGAAGTTGAACGTAGTAGAATACTCACGCAAGTCTTCTAGTTCAATATTGTATCCTGCTTGGTCTAAGATTGGTAAAATCTCAGGTAGCAAGTTAACGTAGGTTGAGCCACCTAGACTGAAATAGCTAATCTTGCCATTCCAACGACCTAGTCGGACACTCGGCAAATACCTTGCACCAGGCTTTTCGTATTCGAACTTCTTCATCAATGCCTTGCGGTCTCCTAGTTCAAGACCCTCAATCTTTACATTGACTTCATCTCTAATAATTAATTTACATTCTCTCATTTAATCTCAATCGGTTTGCTGTTGCCTAAGAATACAGTTTTGCATTTTGCAATCTTAGAAAAACTTCCCATACCCCACAGTGATGAATTAACAATCACTGGCAACAAGTAAGGTGAAAAGTCTATCTCTGTTTTTTCTTGCCTAGAAACAAGATGGGTGTTTAAATTCATGTCAGTTAACAGGTCATACAACTTTTTTGTATATACTTTGTTCTTCTCTTTGTATGTGTCAACTATCAAAACATAGTCTGATTTTATTTCTTGTAGGAACAAAGCCAACTCTTGCATATTGTTCTCGTCTACAATAGTGGATGACATTGATGTAGCAAAATCAATGAGTTTTTGTGCTGACGATGTATTACCTAGATTATCCCATGCGTCTAACACTACTTCATCTGAAATATGAATACCCAATGATGTAAGTAATGCTAGTGTTGCTGGGCTTACGTCAAGTGTCACATTCTCTACGATTTCGTATATCTGTTTAGTGATACAAGCAATCATGTAGTTGCCGTTTACTTTAATGTAAACAGGATCCCAATGCCGTGCAGTTTCATATTTAGCAAAGGTATCTATCACCTCAGTTAATACAGGACAAAAGTTTATCACTTCATAGTTTTTTGAGACACACTGAATTGCATGTTTTGCTGTTACTTCACAGTAAGGCATAGACCATGTTTTTGTTTCCTTATCCCATGAAGCCATGACTGGCATCTTTTTTATTTCGCTGATAAAGTCAGCATTGTACGGACTTCTAATAGTCAATATATCATCTTCTACTGCACAAAACGTAGTGGTATACTGAGGTGAACTTAGTACTGGTTGTGTTGACCATGAAAGCATAGCCATTGCATATACGTCAATCTCTTGCTTTTTGAATTGCTTGAAATAGCGTAACGTAATTTTGGTTAGTAAGTCAGCCTGATTACTTGTTACTGGATTCTTGTGTGAGATAAGATTATCTTGTAGGTTAGCAAGGAACTTTCTATCGTAAGTCCCGAGACTAATATTCTGTAACATGTAATAAACTAACTGTTCCTTTGTTGTAGGCGTTGTTTTCATTCAGTAATTATAAAGCATTACTAGTTGGAAGTCAACATAACAGGCAAAAAAAGGGGACCGAAGTCCCCAAAGTCTGCTACTGCGTTCAATAATGATCCGGCGTACCTAAGATATGCTTTGTTCTGCTCCATCTATTACAGTTGCCGCAACAACGATACTGGAATAATACATTGTGTCGATTCATACTGAAAGGATGACGCCACACCCCTTTCTGAGGATCACCCCACATTGTCCAATTGTGAAATCCAAAATAACACCATAGAGATTTGACTAAAGGTGTCTCTTCCTTTAATGTTCTAAATGTGTTTTGTTTTTCGTTCATCGCTTCAATTCTTCAAATACTCTTTCACGTTCTTCCAAGAAACATTCAAACGCTGCCTTGACAATGTTGTAAAAGAAGGTAAACACTGCAAGCCAGAAACCGGATGCTCCGATAAGTTGGACTGTCTCTTTACTTTCGATTAACCAAGCAGATAACAATAGTGTCACTAGCAAGGCAATCACTGAGAGAATAAGAAACCCACAGATAGCAAATATTGAATCGGGAGCACCCTTCTTTAACTCATATCGAAAGTTTTCTAAGGCAATAAAAGTGCCACCGAAAATCTTCATAAAGCACCATTTCAAAAATGCTAGGTACATTCTGATATTCATTTTTCTTCAATCCCTGCGTTTGGAGTAAAGTATTCTACTGCTTGTGCGAATCCACGCAAGCCATCTACTGACTGACAATCGGCAACGATAGTTCCCTTACTGTTATGAATGTAAAGACCATTTGTGAGGACACTTACTTTGTATCCATAG
>JACCDQ010033585.1_pt1 | contig 25349 bp, 17 predicted proteins | sample 7446031 | NCBI WGS metagenome assembly JACCDQ01 (sample SAMN15323442, study PRJNA562643) | freshwater metagenome | isolation source: river surface water | place: USA:Blue River Watershed | collected 2017-08-17 | reverse complement strand
CGTTATCACCGTGCTACTCAGGATTTGAAGGAGTATTTTTCAGAAGGTGCTTTAATAAAGTACAGAATTAAGGTTGAAATTGAGTATTTATTGGCTCTTTCCCATGTTTCTTTGAAGGGATGGGATTTCGGAATGCTTTTAGACAAAAGCGTTGAATTGAGAAACTGGGCCAACAACCTTACAGAGGCGGAATTGATGTCGGTGAAGGAAATTGAAAAAACCACCAATCACGATGTTAAAGCGGTTGAATATGCGATCAAACACAAATTGGATGAATATGGTTTGGGATATTATAAAGAGCTAGTGCATTTTGGTTTAACTTCCCAAGACATCAACAATACGGCCATTCCTTGGAGTTTAAAGGATGCGGTTAACAAAGTGATTTTACCAAAATTGAATCGTGTTGTGGCGATTCTTGAAGCACAATCCGATGCTTGGATGAATCAACCTATGCTTGCTAGAACCCATGGACAGCCTGCTTCCCCAACGAATTTGGGTAAAGAATGGTATGTATTTGTTGCTCGATTAAAAGGACAAATGCTTCCACTTCAAAACATTCCATACAAGGCAAAGTTTGGCGGTGCCACGGGCAATTTCAATGCACATCAAGTTGCTTTTCCGGAAATTGACTGGATTTCATTTGCAGATAATTTTGTGACTTCGCAACTCGGATTATCCAGAAGTCATTTCACCACTCAAATTGAACCTTATGACAGCTTAGCTGCTCAAATGGATGCTTGGAAACGCATCAACAACATATTTATTGATTTTTCGAGGGATGTATGGACATATATCTCTATGGATTACTTCAAACAAAAAATCAAAGAAAACGAAGTTGGATCATCGGCTATGCCACATAAAGTCAACCCAATTGATTTTGAAAATGCAGAAGGAAACTTGGGTGTTGCCAATGCAATTTTGGAACATTTGGCTTCTAAACTGCCTATTTCACGATTGCAGCGTGATTTAACAGATAGTACTGTTTTGAGAAATATTGGTGTTCCTTTTGGACACATAATGATTGCTTTATCGAGTCTTGAAAAAGGATTGGATAAATTGATTCTGAACGCCGATCAAATCAATTCTGATTTGGATGAGAATTGGGCGGTAGTTGCCGAGGCAATTCAAACGGTTTTACGCCGCGAGAAATTCCCCAACCCTTATGAGGCTTTGAAAGCATTAACCCGTAAAAATTCAAAAATAACTCAAACAGGAATTCAAGAATTTATCGATCAATTGGAAGTAGATCAAGCTATTAAAAATGAACTTAAAAAAATCACTCCACACAATTACACAGGCGTTTTCCCGAAGAAAACGAATTATTAAGCTTGCTGGAATTATCGTAGCGTCGCTTTGGATATTGTCTATTGCGATTTGGATGATTTTTAGAGGTAGTATTGCTCAATGGGGTTTCCAAAAAGCCCAGAATAAACTATCTCAAAAAGGTATGGCATTGTCTGTATCAAATATTGAATTTGAAGGTGTTTTTGGAATTAGACTGGAAAAAGTCGACTTAAAACGCAGGACTCCTCCCCGTCCCGTACCCCAGTTTTTTCATAGCGATACACTGAGTTTTTCTTTGAATTTATGGCGCACCATTTTTAAGGGAATCAGCATTCAAAATCTGCATTTATTAGGTACGAATATCAATTATTACGATTCTGCAGGTGTAAAAAATGTAGAATTTAAACGCGAAAAGAAAAACGACGAACCTCAGGAAAAAGACGGCGGATCTATCATTAGCACAGTTAAAGATTTGATTGCTAAAATGCCGAGCGATCTATTACTTGAGCGTTTTGATGTTGTTGTGCAAGACTCGAATAAAGTGTACCGCTCCAACATCCCCCACCTAACTTATAATAATAAGGAACTAGAAGGATTGGTTCACTTAGTAAACAATGGAACTACCAGTCACTGGAAAGTATCCGGTAGATTGGATAAGAAAACCTTGGAGGGCAAATTAAAGGTAAATGCAATAAACTCTCAAAATGTAATATCTGTTTTTGGAGGAACTTTTGCCATGAAAAGCGGTGAATTCGAAATCACCGATTTGTCTGAAAATGGTTCTGGATTCAGCCTAGAATCTGATGGTGTGATTCTTGGTATGATGGTAAATCACCGCAGAATCGCGGATACATCGGTGTATTTCCAAAACCTGTCTTGCAAAACCAAAATCAACTGGAAGGATGAACAAATTGAATTGGATTCCAACTCTGAATTTAAGCTGAATAAACTCACCATGTTTGCAGGTGGATTATACAATTATTCCAGTTCGCCCAAATACAAGATTTTATTTAAAATCCCCGAAACTAATGCGAATAATTTCTTTGGATCTTTACCGCGTGGATTATTTCCTAACACCGCTGGTATCAAAGCAAACGGAACACTTAACTATCGATTTGAAGTCGCACTAGATGATAGCAAATTGAGCGAAACCGTTTTTGATAGCGACATGAAAGTGAGCAAAGACTTCAAAGTTACTCAATGGGGATTGGCTCATCCGTCAAAACTCAATGGATCTTTTGTATATCGTCACTACAAAAAAGATCGATTGGTTAGAGAAATGGTCATTGGTGAATCCAACCCATTCTTTACTCCTTATGATCAAATTTCACCCGATATGGTAAAAGCCATTCTTCGATCAGAAGACCCACAATTCTTTTATCATCGAGGCTTTTATACTGAGGCGTTTCGTATGAGTTTGATTCAAAACTATCGCGCAAAACGCTTTGCACGTGGAGGAAGCACCATTTCCATGCAGTTGGTTAAAAATGCCTATTTGAATCAGCAGAAAACACTTGCCCGTAAAGTGGAAGAGATCATCATTGTTTGGTTATTGGAGCGCGAACGCGCGGTCTCCAAGAATCGAATGATGGAAGTGTATTTAAATTTAATTGAATGGGGACCCAGTGTATACGGAATCGGTGAAGCCAGTTATTTTTACTTTGGCAAAGCACCTTACGAATTAAATATTGGTGAATCGGCTTACTTGGCTAGCTTAGTTCCTGCTCCGAGTCATGCGCGTTACAGCATAGATAGTACAGGCAGAGTTAAGGCTCGCTGGGGACGTTTCAACGGACTTCGCAATCGATTGATACGCTTGGATTCCACGGGATTGGATAGCTCTATGTTCATGCCCGTTATACGCATGGAAGCGGTTCGAAGATTGGGAATTATTAAAAAAGAACCTATTGAAATCATTGACATTGAGGAATCAGACAGTGAAATGCGCGATTAAATTTGAATTTTTCAATCTAAATATAAAACCAACTCGAACGCTGTCAATTTGGCAGCGTTTTTTATTGAGATTATTCCATTTTTAAGTCATTTTGGCTTGCTTTTTTTCTTTTTCGGGGGATATTAACTCGTTTTACTTCAAAATTGTCGTGTTTCGGATAATGGAACAGCAATTGATGCAAATGGGTTATGAATACGAAGTTATTAACCATTAAGGCCCAGGAAACAGTAAATAGAGCACAGAATTTAGTGCTTTCGTTGGGTCAACAGCATCTTGAACCTGCCCATTTATTGTTGGCGATCGTTCAAGAAGATGAAGAAATGGTCAAATTTGTAGCGGGGAAATCTGGTGCAAATATCTCATTATTACAAAATGTACTCGAAAAGCAAGTTCAACAGTTTCCCAAAGTGGAAGGTGGACAGCTTTACGCATCCCAAGATTTTTCTCAAGCATTTGTGAACGCCGAAAAGGCTATGAAAGAAATGCAAGATGAATTCATTACGAATGAACATTTACTATTAGGAATTTTAAACACCCGTGGAACGGCCTCCACCGTATTAAAAGACGCTGGTTTTAAATACGATGAATTAAAGAAAGCCATTATTGCGTTACGCGGTGGAAGCAAAGTTCAAAGCCAAACTGCTGAAAATCAATTTAATTCATTGAAGAAGTACGCAATGGATTTAAATGATTTGGCTGCTCAAGGTAAATTAGATCCAGTAATTGGACGTGATGAAGAAATTCGAAGAGTTCTGCAGATATTGAGTAGAAGAACTAAAAATAATCCCATCTTGATTGGTGAACCCGGTGTAGGTAAAACCGCCATTGCCGAGGGATTAGCACATCGTATCATTCGTGGTGACGTCCCCGAAAACCTAAAATCAAAAAAGATTTTCAGCCTAGATATGGGCGCATTGGTTGCAGGAGCTAAATACAAGGGTGAATTTGAAGAGCGTTTGAAATCGGTGGTTAAAGAAGTAACCGAATCCAATGGCGAAATCGTGCTGTTTATTGACGAGATTCACACATTGGTGGGTGCTGGTCGTAGCGAAGGAGCCATGGATGCTGCTAACATTCTAAAACCTGCTTTGGCAAGGGGTGAATTAAGAGCTATTGGCGCTACTACCCTTGCTGAATATCAAAAATACATTGAATCCGATAAAGCCCTTGAACGACGTTTTCAAAACGTAATGGTGGAAGAACCCGATACCCAAGAAGCAATTTCTATTTTACGCGGATTGAAAGAGCGATATGAAGTGCATCACAAGGTTCGCATTAAAGACGAGGCGATTATTTCAGCGGTAGAAATGAGTCAACGCTATATCAACGATCGTTTTTTACCCGATAAAGCAATTGACTTATTGGACGAAGCTGCAAGTAAATTACGCCTTGAAATGGATTCTGTCCCCGAAGAATTAGACGAATTGAATCGCAAAATCATGCAGTTGGAAATTGAACGTGAGGCGATTAAACGTGAAAATGATGAGTTAAAGCTCAAACACTTGAATGAGGAAATTGCGAATTTATCAGAGCAAAGAAACACCTTGAATGCGCAATGGGAAAATGAAAAAGGTATTCTCACTCAAATTCAAAACAAGAAAACCAATATCGAAAGATTAAAGCTGGAGGCCGAACAAGCCGAACGCGAAGGGAATTATGGTCGTGTTGCTGAAATTCGATATGGATTAATCAAAAATAACGAAGAAGAATTGTTTGCACTTTCTATGAAATTAGGAGAAAGCAAACAAGGAAAATCCCTAGTAAAACAAGAAGTTGATGCCGAAGATATTGCAGAGGTTGTTAGTAGATGGACCGGAATTCCTGTTAACAAAATGCTTCAAAGCGAACGTGAAAAGCTGTTGAAATTGGAGGATGAATTACATAAACGAGTTATTGGACAACACGAAGCCATTGAAGCACTCTCAAATGCAATAAGAAGAAGTCGTGCGGGATTACAGGATCCGAAAAAGCCTATTGGATCCTTTATTTTCCTAGGAACTACAGGTGTGGGTAAAACCGAATTAGCGAAAGCTTTAGCCGATTATCTTTTCAATAGCGACCAAGCTATGGTGAGAATTGATATGTCGGAATACCAGGAAAAACATACCGTAAGTCGATTGGTTGGAGCGCCTCCGGGTTATGTAGGGTATGATGAAGGCGGTCAATTAACTGAAGCCATTCGAAGAAAGCCCTACAGTGTAGTTCTATTGGATGAAATTGAAAAAGCGCATCCAGATGTATTCAATATCCTGTTGCAAGTTTTGGATGATGGTCGATTAACTGATAACAAGGGAAGAACGGCTAACTTCAGAAATACCATTATTATAATGACATCCAATATTGGGGCTGAATTGATTCGTGAAAACTATGAGAATTTAACTTTTGAAAATAGTGATGAAGTTCAAACCAAGACTAAAGTTCAAGTGTTCGATTTATTGAAGCGAAGCATCCGTCCAGAGTTTTTAAATCGAATTGATGAATTGGTGATGTTTGAACCGTTAAATCGTGAAAACGTTCGTCAGATTGCAGATATCCAATTCAAACAATTGTATTCCCGAATGAAAGAAGCTGGTTATTCGGTTGAAATCACTGAAGATGCATTGGACTGGATTGCTCAATTGGGTTATGATCCTCAATTTGGTGCTCGTCCTTTAAAACGTGTAATTCAAAAACGCATTATGGACGAACTGAGTAAGGAAATTCTCAGTGGTAGAATCAAGCCGAATCAAGGAATTAAAATTGATTTAGCTGGAAATGAATTGATATTTGAAGAGAAAAATTGATTGACTGGATAAATGGAATTGTGAAATCAAACATTTGATTTTAGTTGTAAACAAGTGGATTACTGGAATAAAACTGATTTGATTTACAGGATAATTAAAAAAACCGCTCTGATTGGAGCGGTTTTTTTAATTTATGTATTGAAAGTGTTTTAGAAATTCAACTGTGCTTGCAGTCTTAAAAATTGTCCTTTTTGAAGATTATCTTGGTTTTTGTAATCCTCAAAACGTCTGCTGGCTACATTGTATGCGAGAGTTAATTCAAAATTCTTGTTGAATTGCAATTCTACCCCACCTTCGATCTCTGAAACTTCATAAGCTCTTGCGTCCAATTCATGCTTTTTACCGCCGTTGTAATAGGCATATCGAACAAAAGGGAAAATCGTTTTATCTTTTAACTTTAATTGATAATTGAACATAACATAGCCACCCCATAATTTAGAAACTTCAATCGAATCAGTCATTTTATTGAATCTCGGACCATTTCCAATATTGTATTCTGCTTGAAATCCGAATGGTTTGGGATACATTACTAATGTACCGCCTAAACGTTCTTCTTTATAAGTTAAATCTTTGGTTACTTTTGTCTGCGTTGATACCGATTGCATAGTCCAATCTCCTTTGTAGGCTTGAACACCTGGTTCAAAAATTTGACCTTTAAACTCAAAAGGCCAAGTAAAACGCATAACTTGATACAGGTTATTATTCATTTCAGGACGATTCGCATTTTGTCCATTATAAACCCCATAGGCAAAACATCCGTAATCTCCAGAACCTTTTAAACCTTCTTTTACAACTCGATCCAATAGTTCGCGTTTCTTTTTGGGAGCCCAATAAAAGAAGACACCTAAATCACGTTCGTTTGCTAATCCTGAATTCATTCCATCATCACGATCGAGATTTAAACGATTTTGAGATGATTGCATGTTAATAAAGCCATAAGGAACTTTACTCTGCCCTATTCGAAAGCGGAATTCATTATTCTTATCTAATCCCACATCGAAATACGCATCGCGCACCTGTCCATAATGCTGCGCTGTTGCAGAAACTGTACTAGCAAAGTCATATTGGATATACATATAAACTTGGGGATGAATTTGACCAGCCACTCTTAATCGGTTTCGGCGAATGAAAAATCCATTATTTTCCCCAATACTACGATCACATTGTTCACAAACCAATTTCGGATTGGTTTCAAATAATCGATTGTATCTAACTTGTACATATCCACCTAAGCTAAATTTTTCATACCATGCCTTGGGTTTGTTTTCTGTTTTGGGGGATATTAGATCTAAATGTTGTTGGTTGCGAGTTAGTTCATTGGAATTGTTCACAGTGTTTTGACGAATAATAGATATTACTGAATCCGAATTAACAATTAAACCCACCGCAGCTAAATTGTTATCATTATTGGCAATGGCTTTGGTTGATATCAATGCAAAAACCAGTGCCAACCCATTGATTTTCTTTAAATTGTTTTTAATTAAATGTGAATTAATTGTTTTTTTATTGAGTTCCATTTATTAATTATTTGTTACTTTAATATTAATGCAGCAAAAATGGTATTAATATTTTAGTAACATATTTTCTTTACATTTTCTTTATGTTACTAAATTGTTAATTCGATTTTGAATTGAACAAAAAAAAAGCCGCTCAATGAGCGGCTTTCGTATTTTAAATAACGCTATCAATGTATTTTAAAACGACATTGTTATTTACTATTTACAATTATTTACAATTACAAGACACTAATTACCCAATAAGATAAAGCAGCTACAATAGCACTAATTGGAATGGTAATTATCCAAGCAAAGAGCAGATTACGGGTAACACCCCATCTCACAGCGCTTAAACGCTTTGTAGCACCTACTCCAATAATAGAACCAGTGATGGTATGCGTAGTTGAAACAGGAATACCCATTTGTGCTGTCATAAACAAGGTAATTGCACCGGCAGTTTCTGCACCAACACCCTCAAGGGGAGTTACTTTGGTAATTTTAGAACCCATGGTTTTTACAATTTTCCAACCACCACTTAAAGTACCCAATCCGATTGCTGCATAACATGCCAAGGGAACCCAATTCGGTATTTCTTTGAAGTCTACAATATTTCCATTTGCAATCAAAGCAGCACCTATAATACCCATTACCTTTTGAGCATCGCTACCACCATGACCTAAACTGAATGCAGCAGAGGACAACAACTGAAGCTTTTTGAACATATTTGACATTTTAGCAGCTGTTGGTTTTCTAAATTTCTCAACGAAGAAATATACCAATGCAAAAATAGCAAATACACCCATCATGCTGTAATTAAGAAGTCGATTATCTGCTTTATCTAAATCTTTACTAAGTGACTTTGCCACATTAATTTTGTAGGCTTTAAAGAATTTCTTGGTTTCAACCTCACCGAAATTCAACTTCTTAGCTATATTCAATGCAGTGATTGAATCGCCTAATTCAGAATGCATTTTAAAATCAGGCTTTAAAGAATCTATTTGCGCGTCAAGTATGGCTAATTTTTCTTTTTTGGATTCATCGAAGAAGACTTCCTTCTTTACGGTTTCATAGCGCATGAATTTCTTAACGATTTCTTTTTGCTTGCGAATTTCGACATCTTTCAAATCCACCGCCGCCATAATATTGGCTACGACTTCTTTATTGCCTTTGTTTTTATAATCGTTTAAGTATGGCAATGATTTATCAAAATGATCTTTGGCTTCATCGTAATTTGCTTGCAATTTTGCATCGATTTCTTTACCATCCGCTTTAGCGATCTTGATGTTTTTCTCTAGTTTATCCAATTGATAGAATTTCTTTAGATTTTCTTCCAACTTTACGGTCATTAGATAATCAAACAAGAAAAAAGTAGCTGCGGAAGAAACCACAATCAGACTTAATTTAGCCCAGTAGTTTTGTCTAATGGTTACAAGAGTTATATAAGCGGCCATAAACATACCAATAACCGGAGCGAGGAAAATGAAGTAGATGGTCTTCATAATTGAGTCCTGATCAATGATATCTCTCATGGGCATATATCCTTTTACCATGTAAGCGTGCATGATGGCCGCGCCCGCAAATCCCCCGATAAGAGTATGTGAAGAAGAAGATGGAATTCCGAACCACCAGGTCAACAAATTCCAAAAAATCGCAGCGATCAAACCAGCTAATATCACATCCAACGTGATGAAATTCTCGAATACCGTTTTACTGATGGTATTTGCAACAGAATGATCTTTAAAAATGAAAAAAGCTGCAAAATTAAACATCGCCGCCCAAACCACAGCTTGAAATGGTGTGAGTACCTTGGTACTTACCACCGTAGCAATGGAATTAGCTGCGTCGTGAAAACCATTGATGTAATCAAACACCAAGGCCAGCACAATAATAACAACAACAAGTGTCATACTCTGTTGGTATTAAGCGTATTTAACGATAATGGTTTCAATCACATTGGCAACATCCTCGCATTTGTCGGTAGCTACTTCCATAATGGTGTAAACTTCTCTTCTGCGAATCAAGTTTTTGAAATCATCTTCGGTGTCGAACAAAGTTTTAATACTCATATCAAACACATTATCTGCATGATTTTCAAGTGAATTAATTTTCACAATCGATTCCATGATTTTCTCAGGACGTTTCAATTCACGTAACTGCATAATTACTTTACTCACCTCGTGAGAACCTTGACAAATAATTTCAGCAAGATTCTGAATTCCTTGATCCAATGGATTTACTCCGTGAAACTGAATTTTCTTACAAGATGCATGAATGTAATCAGCAACATCATCCATAGCCGTTGCTAAGTAGTGAATATCTTCACGATCAAAAGGCGTAATAAAGTTTTTACCTAATTCTTGGAAAATTTGGTGGGTCACTTCATCATTCTTGTGTTCCAATTCCTCAATCTCTTTGCTTATTTGGAAACGCAAATTGGGATCAGTTTCGTAAACAAACGCTTTGAATTTTTTTCCCATTTCTGAAACATTTTCCGCAGTCTTTTCAAATAATGTGTAGAAGACTTTGTCTTTGGGCAAGAAAATGCTAAGTATGTTGTTGATTGCCATAATTATTATTTATGGCAAATCTAAAACCTATTTTATAGTTTTGATTCGGTATAACTCAAAATTAACAATATGTTAACATTGGAGATACTTAAGCCTTAATTGATTGATTATATAACTGTTAAAGATCAAAAAATCCAGGATGACATGAATCAACCTAAACTAGGCACTCAATATTACCGAGATTTTCCTGGTGTATTGACCATACTACGTTCAACATAATCGTAAAACACAAACGATCGTATATTCCCACGTGATTGCCAATTCACAACCAAAATATCTGAAAATGTAGCGACAACCATAATGCTCCCTTTTACATTGTAACGGTATTCTTGTTCTGAATTCAATCCCACATTAGTAATTTCTGTTCTGGAATATTGATCGGGATTTCTCGATTTATAATATTGAACACATTCTTGAAGTAACTTTTGTTTATCTAATGCACCCGCTTTATTCTGTGCAGATAATTTTATGGTATTTTTTGTACCATAAGGGTATTCTAATTTCAAACTCCCTAGAACCTCCAGATTTTCATTTGAAAACGGACTGGTCATTCGTTTTACACGAAGGTATTCGGCATTCATATTCAGTGTATCGCCATAAAATCCAAAGAGATAAAGTAAATCTTCCATTACCATAGAGCGAATAACTTCTTCGTTATTTAGCTCTTCTTTCTTTTGATTGAACATGGCCGTATTTATGACATTGGATTTAGCTTGAGCAGACAAACCCACCATAAATTCATCACGAAACACTTTCCAGTTCACCAATTGTTTGATTTTACCTTGTTTGTCAAGTTCAATTTGTAAAGGCAATCGCTCCATTTTGGAACCTTTAAGAAAGGGTTTCTTTCCTAATGGATCGGCATAATAACGCGCATGGAATACATTATTCTTCAAGCTATCGGCTTTAAAAACCAAGTACGACGTATCAATTTTGGTGTCTAAATAATATTGATTTTCGTTTGTAAGATACTGTTGAGTAATTCTTTGATAAGTAAAGGACTTTAAGTTGTTAAAATCCGCATTAAAGATTACCCATTCAGGATCTTGTATTAATGAATCGGGCAATTCTGATGGACGGGTATTTATAATTTGGGCTTCAATTTTGCTAGGAAGTACCAGAAAAGTAACTATAAAAAGTGCAACGACTATTTTTATGCGATTCATTGTATTTATCAATTTAGGATGGTAATTAATGGAATTCAAAGTGTGCGTTATTCAATAAAACCAAGTTAAAAAGAAAGTATTTAGTTTCGTTTGTAAATAATGACGGAATTTACATCGATAAGTTGTTCCGATGTAAAAAAATATACGAACAAAAAAAGACCATCGATGAACGATGGTCTTTTCTATATTTATTTTATCGGAAAGGAATTAACCTTTCATGATTTGATCGAAGATCGCTTTGAAAGCTTGAGGATCGTTAGCTGCTAAATCAGCTAAAACCTTACGGTTGATATCCAACTCACTTGCATTCAATTTTCCCATAAACTGAGAATAGCTTACTCCTAATTCACGACAAGCTGCATTGATACGCATGATCCACAGTGCACGGAACTCACGTTTCTTAGCGCGACGGTCGCGGTAAGCGTAAACCAAACCTTTTTCAACCGCGTTTTTCGCAACGGTCCAAACATTTTTTCTTCTACCGAAGTAACCTTTGGCTAACTTCAGGGTCTTTTTTCTACGAGCCTTACTGGCTGCATGATTGACTGATCTTGGCATAGTATTATTAGTTTAATGGCTTGAGCGGCTTGCGCACTTTTAAGCTCCGGCCATGGTTTTTTATTATTTTCCTAAACGAAGCATGAATTTAACGTTGCTCATATCGGCATCGGTAACGATTGCATCATTACCCAAAGCACGCTTACGCTTAGTAGCTTTCTTCGTTAAGATGTGGTTCTTGAACGCTTTAAGTCTTTTCACTTTTCCGGTACCAGTAACTTTGAAACGCTTCTTAGCACTGGAGTTAGTTTTCATTTTAGGCATATTCGATGTTCTTACTTTTTATTTTTTTCCTTTTGGAGCTAATAGAATTACTACTTTTTTACCTTCGCGTTTGGGTTCCATTTCTAGTTTTGCATGACCATCTTCGATCAATTTGTTTGCAAAACCCATTAGTAACTCTATACCGCGTTCAATAAAAACGATAGTTCTTCCTTTAAAAAACACATAGGCTCTCACTTTATTTCCTTCATCCAAGAAAGAAATAGCGTGTTTAAGCTTGAAATTTACGTCGTGCTCGTCTGTATTTGGTCCGAAACGAATTTCCTTTACTTCCTGCTTGATAGCATTGGCTTTCAATTCTTTTTGTTTCTTCTTTTGTTCGTAGAGGAATTTTTTATAATCCGCTACTTTACAAACCGGAGGCACGGCATTGGGACTGATTTCAATCAGATCTAAACCCAGTTCGTATGCCATACTAATGGCCTTATCTGTGGGATACAATCCCATTTCAATGTTATCCCCTACGAGACGCACTTCTTTTGCATCAATGCGCTCATTGATTTTGTGAGGATCTTCTTTCCTACGACTTCTGTTTTTAAATTCTGGCTTCATTCAATATTTTTTCAGCAAATTGCTGTAGTTCCATAGACCCTAAATCTGTTCCACCATGCATTCTAACTGACACATTACCAGAGGATTGCTCTTTCTCCCCTACAATTACCATGTAAGGAATTTTAGCCACCTCAGCATCACGTATCTTCTTGCCTGCTTTCTCAGCTCTGTGATCTACGGAGGCGCGAATATCGGACTTTTTAAGTAAATTACCAACTTCTTCTGCGTAATCCGCATATTTATCTGAAATTGGTAATACAATTACTTGCTTAGGCGCTAACCAAACTGGGAAATTTCCAGCATAGTGCTCCAACAAGAATCCAATAAAACGCTCATGTGTACTCAATGGCGCACGGTGTATAATAATAGGACGCTCGCGTTCGTTGTTTTCATTGGTAAAATACAAGTCAAATCGATCCGCCTGAGCAAAATCAACCTGATTCGTTGCTAATGTAAACTCACGTCCAATAGCGCTCCATACTTGAATATCAATTTTTGGACCATAGAATGCCGCCTCATCTTCTACTTCGATGTAGTTAACACCCATTTTATCCAAAACGCGACGAACCATAGCTTCTGTTTTAAGCCACAATTCAGGCATGTCGATATATTTCTTTCCTAATTTTTCGGGATCGTGCTTTGAGAAACGCATTACATACTTGTCGATTCCGAACTTTTCGAAATATTTCAAATACAATGCATTTACACCTTGAAATTCTGCTTCAAATTGCTCTTCAGTACAATAAATGTGAGCATCGTTCATCTGTAAGCTACGAACACGCATCAAACCAAACAACTCACCACTCTGCTCGTATCGGTAACAAGTACCATATTCAGCCAAACGAATAGGCAAATCACGGTAAGACTTTGGTGTAGCAGCAAAAATCTTATGGTGATGAGGACAATTCATCGCCTTCAAGTAGTAGTTCACTCCATCAATTTCCATGGGTGGGAACATACTCTCTTTATAATAAGGTAAGTGTCCACTCTTCAAATACATGCTTTCACGCGCAATATGAGGAGTTTTCACTCGGAAGTAACCCGCTTCTTTCTCCACTTTCTTTGCGTATGTCTCTAAAAGTTCGATAATAGTACCACCATTGGGTAACCACAAAGGCAAACCCGGTCCTACATCATCATCAAATGTATAAATTTCTAGTTCTTTACCCAATTTGCGGTGGTCGCGTTTCTTCGCCTCCTCCAACATCATTAAGTATTCATCTAATTCCGCCTTTTTGGGGAAGGTTATTCCGTAAATACGCGTTAATTGTTTGTTCTTCTCGTCGCCTCTCCAATATGCACCCGCTGTATTAAGCAGTTTTATAGATTTAATATGTCCGGTATGTGGGATGTGAGGTCCGCGACACAAATCGGTAAAATTACCTTGAGTGTAGAAGGTAATGGAACCATCGGCTAAATCTTGAATTAATTCCAGCTTGTAGGGATCACCTTTTTCTGTGAAATAAGCAATCGCATCTGCTTTACTTACTTCTTTGCGTTCGAATGCACTGTTGTTTTTGGCCAACTCAATCATTTTCTTTTCTACTGCATCAAAATCATCGGCAGAAAATTTATGATCACCGAAGTCAATATCGTAGTAAAAACCATTTTGAATTGGTGGGCCAATTGCCAACTTAATTCCAGGATACAACGCCTCTAATGCTTCAGCCAACAAATGCGCTGAACTGTGCCAGTAGGTTTGCTTTCCTTCATCATCCTTCCACGTCAATAATTGCAATGAAACATCCGTGGTGATTGGAGTACTCGCATCAACCACTACATCATTCAATTTAGCCGAAAGCACATTTCGAGCCAAACCTTCACTAATCGACATTGCCACCTCCATAGGAGTAACGCCAATCGGATATTCCTTCTTGGCACCATCAGGGAGGGTTATTACTACGTGACTCATAGATTTTTAAAAGGTCACAAAGTTCGGTAAAATAGCGTGAATATCAAAGCGATTGATAGCTTTATTAATTGCATTTTTCGCAAATCTCCATTTTGTGATTTGCGTTTTTCGCATAGATGAATTCTCAGCTGTCTTTCAATTTTGTTGCATGAAAAATCACTACTATTTCTTCCAAGGGCTACTAGCCTTCTTTACATTTTGTGTTTCGGGGGATATTTATTCTGCTCAAACTACCCAACCGCGTACAAACATTTCTTTTCCGTTGAGCCGACTATTATCTATAAACATTCATTCAGAGAATGAAACGCCTTTCATCTATTATTTGTCATCAGACACTAGCAAACCCAATTCTAAGGTAAAACGATTATGGAAAGACTACTTGAACGACACGAATTGGGAAGATTCTGATCACGAACACAATGAGGAACAGGATCATTGTCACAAAAAATTCAACTTGAAACATTTATCCGTTCAATCGATCCAAAACAACATACCCATTCCCATAACCATCAACAAGCAACTACCCTGGATGATTCAAAAACTTCCGTTGAATTGGCTAGTTCGATCTAACTTCCCCAGAAGTCAAAAACAAATTGATTCTCTTTTGAAAGTAGATTCTATCAAGCGACAGATTCGATTTTTATCGAGAGTTCCAGCACAGACCTACTTTTATTTTCAATCGGCACATCCCTTAAATTCCCGACAATGGCTGCTTCAAAGTCAAAATTTTGTAGGATTTAGAGCGCAATACGGAATCACCAAGTACTTGTCGACCGGAATTTGTCGCGATTTCAGCGGATTTTGGATGCAAGGGAATATTCAATTGAACGCTATTCGATACAAAGGCTATGCAGCTACTTTAGGATTGCATGGCGGAAAATATTTTCCACTGAATTCAAGGGTTTGGGGAAAATCAATAAATCAAACTTTGGCAACTCGGTGGACAGAAACCTCAGTTCGTATTTCGACCAATCAACTGTACGATATTAAGGATGCGAGAAAGGAGAATCTGACCATCAATTTCGCGCACAAACAACGACTTAACAAAACATGGTCGGTATTGGCTGAAGTATCCTATTTACCAGGCGACAAACGCAAGAAGTTGATTATCCCGAATGAATGGTTAAACTATGAACAACTAAACAGTAAGCGTGGAATGGATCAATATACGTGGTTGTTGGGAATGAGAAAGGTTATGGGAAAGAAAACCAATTTTGATTTTGGCATTCAAACAGTGAGTGTTTTGGGGGACATTTATACAGTTAAACAGATGCCTTACAGGCAGTTCGTAGAAAAATGGACATTTGTATTGCCCTTTCCATTCATCAATATGAGTATTGTATTATGATTGGAACACAGGATTTTGTGAGATTTTTTTAAAATTTTCGGTTGCAAATTCTTGTTTAATTGAAAAAAATAATTTTATATTTGCACCCCCATTGGTGAGATGGGTGAGTGGCTGAAACCAGCAGTTTGCTAAACTGCCGAAGGGGAAACCTTTCCGGGGGTTCGAATCCCCCTCTCACCGCAACTAATGAAAAACCCAGCAATTGCTGGGTTTTTTTGTTTTCCAACCCTCAATCCATTTTCGTAACTTTGCAGTATGTCTATTTTTATTGGGGAATACAACGACCTGTTTTTTGAACGCGATACGCCGCAAGGTTGGTATTTAACCGATAATGAAGGTAATGATATTTTGTTGCCCAATAAATATTGTCCCAAGTACGCTGAACAAGGTATGCCCATCAGTGTATTTGTTTATCGCGATTCATTGGAGCGACCCGTTGCTACTACCCTTGAACCCAAATTAACCTTATACCGTTTTGCGTATCTGGAAATCGTGGACACATCTCGTTTGGGTGCTTTTGCCGATTTCGGAATGGAGAAACACTTGTTTATTCCCTACAAAGAAATGCACGAACGCATCCAACCGGGAGAATGGGCCGTTATTTTTATGTTTTTGGATTCTGTTACCGATCGTTTGGTGGGATCTGCTCGCGTAACCAAGTGGTTGGATCGGGAGAATGTAGATTTACCAAGAGGTAAAAAAGTACAGATGATGTGCTTCGATACCAACGAAGTGGGTTACAAAATGATTGTCGATGGACAATACCAAGGCATCCTTTACAAAAACGAAGTGTTCCAACCTATTGAAATTGGTGAAGTATACGAAGGATTCGTACGAACCATTCGGGAAAACGGACATATTGATTTGTCGCTTACCGCTTTGGGACGAGGTAAAATCCCTACGGCATCTGAAAACATTTTAAAGGCCATAAAAGACAACAATGGATTTTTACCCTTGCACGATAAAAGCACGCCTGAAGAAATAATGGATTCCCTTCAAATGAGCAAAAAATCCTTCAAAGAAGCACTGGGCAAACTATATCGCGAAAGAGCGATTGAGATTTTAGAGGATGGAATTCGACTTTTGAAATAAACATTTATTTCAATTCATATAAGACTGTTCCCCTAGTTCTCGTCATTTAATAGTTGTACTTCAACTATTCCCCTAATTCCTTTAGGATTTGATTTACGTCTTCTTCGGTTTTACGCAGCTTCATTTTTAAGTAACTCACTAATTCTTTGGCGCGTTGTACTTTCAAGGCCAATTCATCTACAGTAGTTTCACCTTGTTCAATGTCACGAACTATTTGAGTTAACTCATTATTGGCATCGGTATAACTCAATTCGCTTAAATCATTATTTGTTGTCTTTTTACTCATTTATTGTCTTTTTACTGATACATTTTCTTTACATTAACTAATTTTAACTATTTATCATTCAAAAAGTTAATATCTTTTACTTCACTAATAACTTTACCGCCTGAGAATTGTGTTGTTATAATTTCACCTTTATTCGGCAAGTTGTTAGCCGAAATGGCTTTGCCGTTGAAAAGCGACAATGAATAACCCCTTTTGAACATATTCGCAGGATCTAATAATCGTATATTATTTTCTTGCAAATCAATACGTTGATTGTGTTTATTAAACATAAAATTCAACTGATTTTTTAGGTTCATTGTGGTTTGATCTAACCGTCCATGGTTTTTCACCAAGCTCATTTGCACTTGATGTTGGATCTTTTTGATTAAAATCGACATTTCATCCCCCAAAAACGATAAAAAACTATGTACTAAGGGTTCGAAATTCTCTTCTAATTGCAACAACGGCAACTCCAATTGTTGAATTCTACCTACAAAAAAAGTAGCTAATTCTGTGGGAGTGATTGCGTGGCGATAAGCTATTTGTTCCACCACTGTAAGGTTGGTAGAGTGTCCAATTCCCGTAAAAACAGGCAATGAAAACTCAGCGATGCGTTTAGAGAGGTCGAAATTATTGTAGCAGGTCATTCCTGTATCGCCACCGCCGCCACGTACAATGGCTACTGCATCAAAATGCTGCTTTACTTTTTCAATTCGTGCCAGCTGTTCCAAAATTGAAGCAATGGCCAGATCTCCATTCAACGTAGCAGGAAATAAAAACGTAAAAAATCCATATCCGTGCTCATTACTTCGCAAAACACTCATAAAATCAGAATACCCCGCACTGTTCTCTTGGGAAATAACCGCAATTCGATTGGCAGGTACGGCCAAAGAATGTTGTTTATTTCGATCGAACAATCCCAATAACTTGAGTCGGTTAATGGATTCCTGCTTTTCCCGTTCAATTTCGCCCAATGTAAAAACAGGATCGATATCGATAATTTCCAACGACAATCCATAAACGGCATGAAAACTCACCTGCACTTGGAGCAACGCGGTTATTCCATCTCGCAGAGGGTGCGCCAGCACATTGATGAACTTTTGATTGATTCGTTCGTAAGCGCTTCGAAAAATATTGCCGCGCATTTCGGCCACAATTTTACCATTCTGCTTTTCCACCAATTCTGCATAGGCATTTCCCGATGAACGATTCACATTCAACTTATTCACTTCCGCTTTAACCCAAATCACCTTTGAAAATCGTTCATCGACGTATTTCTTGATGCTTTGAGTTACTTGGGAAAGTGTAAAATGCGACTGCATGTTCTGGCGAGTTAAAGTTGCAAACATAAACAAACAGGAAAGGAATATTCTTATTTTCAAGGGAAGTTCAACATTTTTTTGGGGGAAAGTTTTGCATTTTTCGCACCACAAAATCGTCGTAATCGCAGTATTTTTGTAAAGATGATGAATCAAGAGGCTTCCGTTGCAGATATTGCGTTGGATATCGTTGAAAATACCCGACGAAATGTCTTTTTAACCGGGGAAGCAGGAACAGGGAAAACCACATTTTTACGGAATTTTCTTCAGCAAACAGAGAAGAAATGTGTGGTTGTTGCGCCTACTGGTGTAGCGGCTATTAATGCAGGAGGAAGTACGATTCACTCTATGTTTGGCCTACCCACGCGCATGTTTCTGCCCACCATGGAAACGGTTGATCCCAATGTGGCTCAAAACATTCCCATGTTGCAATCCCATTTTCATTATCCCAAACCGAAATTAGACATATTCAAAAACCTGGATTTACTGATAATTGATGAAATCAGTATGGTTCGATGCGACTTGTTTGATGCTATCGACGAATCATTGCGATTTTCACGTAGATCACCCCTGCCATTTGGTGGCGTACAATTGCTTTTAATTGGGGACTTGTACCAACTTCCCCCGGTAGTAAGAAACCATGAAAAAGAGGTCTTATTTGAGTTCTATAAGTCCGAATTTTTCTTCGACTCGCATTGCTATCCCTCATTGAACATCATGCAACTGAAGCTCAATAAGGTGTATCGCCAATCAAATAAGGCATTTATCGGATTACTGAACAATATTCGAAATGCCACTTTGGAAGACGGTGATTTTGAAACCTTGCAAGAGCGTTATCAACCTCATTTTGAACCCGATGAAGATGGTTTCGTGACATTATGTAGCCACAATTCCACAGCAGATGCCATCAATCAAGGGAAACTTCAAGCGTTGCAAGGCGATGAATTTACTTATTTCGCTGATGTTTCGGGGGATTTCTTTGAGAGTCAATATCCCATAGATATGAAACTCACATTGAAAGTCGGAGCACAAGTCATGTTTGTGAAAAACGACGTTTCAGGCGAAAAGAAATATTTCAATGGGAAAATTGCGATTGTTACTGAACTGAGAGAAGATCAGATTTTTGTAGAGGATCCGCGAACAGGTAAACTCATTGAAGTTGAACGAGATGTGTGGCAACACTTAAAGTATCAATACGATGCGGTAAATGACAGTGTTTCACAGGAAGAAATGGGTTCTTTCAAGCACTTCCCGCTTAAATTGGCTTGGGCTATTACCATTCATAAAAGCCAAGGATTGACCTTGGAAAAAGTAATCATAGACGCTGAACGGTCTTTTGCACCAGGGCAAGTTTACGTAGCATTAAGTCGTGCTGTGAGCTTAGATGGACTGTATTTAAAAAGTGGTATAACAGGACGAAATATCTTTTTGGATCCCAAAATTGTGGAGTATTCGGAAGGTAATTTACCCGCTCAAGAATTACCCGAAATGCTGGAACACGAAAAACGATTATTTGGCAAAGACAAACTCATCTCTAAATTTGAGTTCGATCGAACTCGAACATTAACCAGCGCATGGTTCAATAAATTAGATCGGAAACACGGCGCGGATTTACCCAATGAATTGGTTGAAATCTACCATCGGCATATTCAAATAAATAGTGATTTAGAAAGGATCATGTCGAAATTCAGAAATGAAATTGAATTCATTTTTGAGACACTTAAAACCGAGGAAGACTTAATGGAGGAACTAAGAAACCGAGGTTCAAAAGCCATACGCTACAGCGCACAGCGCATGGATCAAGATATGATCGTTCCCACGCTGAAACTGATTGCATATTTCAAAAAGAAACCCCGCAGTAAACGCTGGTTTAATGCATTGAATGAGCTGGTTGAAATCACATTCCAAAAACGCGATCAAGTATTAAAAATAGCCTACAATAACGAACGATTACACCCGGATGATGTGAGTCGTCCGGTAGTGGAAGAATAACCTGAATTTCAGCAACAAACAATCAGCATATAGGGTATAAAACAATGAAAACCAACAAGATAAATACACTAATATGGAGCATCACTTTAATCATTTGTGGTGATACATTTGGTCAGTTTAAATATCAAGCACAACTTCCTGATTATCTGGAAGAAACCAGTGGTTTATGCCATTCACCAGAGGGATTATGGACTGTGAATGATGGTGGAAACGGTAATTTTATTTATTTATATCCTGAAACCCATTTTCAAAAATGGGTTTCCACTGGATCTTTTGATTATAAGGCCATTCGGACTTACCGATTACCCATTGCCAACGTAGATTGGGAAGCCATTTCTACAGATAGTATATTTTTGTATATTGGTGATTTTGGCAATAATCGTGGAAACAGAAAAGATCTGTGTATTTATAAAATTCGATTAACAGAACTTTTGCAATTGAGTATGCCTACACAAATGAATCGAAGTTCTGAAAATCCGAGCCCATCAAGCAAACAGAATACTCCCGTGTTTGATTTTTTACATTTAGATTTAATAGAAAAAATCGAGTTTGAATACCATGATCAAAACAAATTCAAGGAGCGTAAGTTGCACAATTTTGATTGCGAATCCATGCTCATTCAAAATGATCAGATCATTCTACTATCCAAAAACTGGAAAAACTTACAATCTACCGCCTATTCCATCCCCAATAAAAAAGGCAAACACCGCACGAGCACTTTAGGTAAATTGAATCCTGGATTTTTAATTACCGACGCAACTTGGGGCAAAGACGGAATTTATGTTTGTGGATATGGTCCATCTGGATTTCAGCACGTAGCTAAAATCGACACGAAGAAATGGAATATTACTGAACGCAAGCCATTACTTATTCAACCGGCCCAATTTGAAGGAATTTATTACGATCCAAAAGTGAAACGCTTGATACTGAGCACAGAACAAAGAAAAACCCAACCAGCCACATTATTTATGGCCGATTGGGTTGCTCAATAATAACAAATCGAATTTGTGCTATTGGATAACACCGTTAATTCAAAATAAATTAAACCTTAAATCCGATTCCGCCACTTGCTACATTGGGCTTCACCTCGGTGTTGAATTCTTCAACATCCTCATAGGTTAAAGTTTCTATGGTTTTGGCATCGCGATTCTCGGTGTCTAATTCCGATAAACGCAAGTGCTGATTGCGAATTGCCTCTTCAATAATTCTTCTAACGGTACGTCCATTTCCAAAATACTTATCACGAGTTTTGTACAAATGCTGAATGTATTTCATCAAATGATCTCCCGCTTTAGGTTCTGGTGTGATGTTGTGTTCTGCTAACTGATTGATGGCAATGGTGTATAAATCATCCACATTGAAGTCGCTGAAATTAAACACACGATCAAAACGCGATTTCAATCCTGGATTGGATTCCATGAAGCGTTCCATATTTTGGGTATATCCAGCAGCAATAACAACGAATTCACCGCGTTGGTCTTCCATGCGTTTGAGGAGAATTTCGATCGCTTCACGACCATAATCGTTACCACCACCATCGGTTAAACTGTAAGCCTCGTCAATAAACAATACACCACCAATGGCTTTATTGATTAATTCGGATGTTTTAATGGCCGTTTGTCCTACGAATCCTCCGACCAACGCTTGACGATCACATTCTACCAGGTGACCGCGCTCCAATATCCCCAAAGCTTTAAAAATTTGAGCTAAAATTCGAGCAACCGTGGTTTTACCTGTTCCGGGATTTCCAGAGAAAACAGAGTGCAAGGAGAAGGTTTTTCGAACATCTTTACCCAGACTCTTGTAGAAGCGCACGAGTTTAACGACTTCTTCAATTTCCTGTTTCACCTGCTCCAAGCCAATCATGCCTTTGAGTTTACCCAAAGACTCTTTCAACAATTCTTCATCAATTGGAATTTCGGGCAAAATGCGATTCTTTTCAGCAAAAATTTTCTCAAAATCTTCTTTTTCAAGGGTTGACAAGATGGAAATATCCAAATCTTGGGGATTTTCCATTTTCATGACCCTCAATCCCAAATTGATTTTGGCTTCATCCAACATAGAATTCACCAAACGGGCATTTCCGAAGAACTTATCGCGATCTCTGTACTTATCAACCAAGAATTTATTTAATGCTACACTCGCGGTTTCAGAAAGTGTCACCGAACGTTTTTCAGCCGCAAATTGAGCAATTTGAACCAATTCTTGAGGAGTGTAATCGGGGAAATCATATTGGACAATGAAACGTGATTTCAATCCCGGATTGGACTCCAAAAACACATCCATTTCAGCAGGATAACCCGCAACAACAATGGCTATATCGTCGGCATCCGATAATTCTTTCAACAAGACTTCAATGGCTTCTTTGCCGAAGTCTTTGTTATCGTCGTCTTGTCGTGCCAAGGAATAGGCTTCATCGATAAACAGCACTCCATCTTTGGCTTTTTTAATGGCTTCTTTGGTTTTAGGCGCAGTCTGACCAATGTATTCGGCAACTAAATCACCGCGATCTACCTCGTGGACATGTCCTTTTTTAAGTAGTCCCAATTCTTTGTAAATCTGTCCCAATAAACGAGCAACCGTAGTTTTACCAGTCCCCGGATTCCCTTTGAACACAGCGTGAAGATTGATTTTATCGGTTTCTGCAAAACCTTTTTCCTTTCTAAGTGCCACAAATCGCAAATAATCGGAGTACTCACGGATTTTTTGTTTAATGGGCGACAAACCAATCAAAGAATCCAAATCTTGCATTACGTGCTCAAACCCTTTTTCATTGGCTTGTTTTTCGGGGGATATTTTAGCAAGCGCTTCTTCCACCAAATGCTGGTTGTCTTCAGGCAGCTCAAATTGGACAAACGGCTGAAAATCAGTTTCTTGTGCTTCTACAAAATCATCACCCAATTCAAATGGAATATGAGCCATCATTTCGCTCATAAAGATAATTTCCACGAAGTACTTCCCTCTTGCCCAGGTTCCAATCACATCCGAACCGTACCCAACAGAGAACTGAATTTCATCTTCAGTGGGTTTGATAAAGAACAACTTGGTAACGCGACCTTTAAGATAGCCGGCCGAAGTACGGAAGTTAATCACTAACTCTATCGGCAGATCACGATTCATGCGCGTTAGATTTTGCGCGTTGATTTCAACCCAAATATACTTGGTATTCAACACGTTAAATACCGAAAAGTATTTTCGTTTTGCGAGGGTTACATCATTATTTCCGCCCTCATATAATTTAACGGTATCAATTTTGAAATAGGGATTGAATCCCAATTTTACGATTCCAATGTTTTCTACATAGAAGTTTTTAGAGGCCAATTTCTGATCTCCAATCCATGCTTCCCAGCGGTACACTCCTGCTTTCCAATAGGTAGCTGGAGTGCGGACTCCCCATCCCTCGCGACAATAAATAATGGGTTCATCTTTGGAAACAAATCGATCGCAATTGAGTGAGCAGATTTCGTTATTTTTTTCATCGAAGCACTTGAGAACCATGTTGATGTTCCAGTCTTCCTCATCATAGAGTTTATTGTACAATGTGACTTCCACATATACGTACGATAACTCTTGTTCATCGAAAACACTCCGGTACTTTTTGGTATTATCTGCCAGCCATTCGATGCTGCAGTAGGTTTTGATGTCTTTAAATTTGTAATATTTATTTTGGCTCATAGTAAAGCAATGAACCAAACTTAATGAAAAAGATTTTGAGTTCAGCAGTACCCGATGAAAATAGATAAAAATTTGACGAATTTTTTGGGGGATGGTATAGCGGATCCCTAACAATTCGGTTTGTTTACAAAGAGAATTGGGGTTTCAGGAATTGAAATTACAGCGTGTAATTGATTCCGGCATTCAATCCAATGGAGGTAGTTCCCACACCAAAATTAGCGTGGTAACCGAATCCTTTTAAATATCGCATGTAAAAAACTTGTTTGATTCCGATTAGCGTAACCTGCGCCGCAGAACCGCCACGGGAAATATTGACGGTAGGAACACCATTTCCCGAACCTTCCAATACTCGAGTGTTTACATTTATTACGTTCACACCCAAAGCCAAGCCACTATTAATTGCTAAGGTCGATCTTTTGAACGGTTTAATCCACCAATAATAATCAAAATTAGCAGTCAAACTATTCATGCTGATGCGATAATCAAATGTTGAATTTGTACCAGGATTTTGAAAATCCGGGTATTCCAAACGAGGAGTGGTAACAGCCGATGAGTTGAAAGAAAATCCCAAACTAATTTTCGGTTTTACATGCATTTGATAACCCAGTTGCCAGGGACCTGAAATGGTAATCTGTTCCAGTTTCAACTCTGTAAAATCAGGTGAAAGTTGCTTAAAAAGTTCTTGACGAACCTCTTGCTGAATTGCATCTCCTCCACTTCCATAATAAAAGGTAATGGCTCCAGGAGCAAAGTGATTTGTTCTGGCAAGTGTTACAACGGGTTGGATTTTATCTTGGGATTGGGCTTTGATTTCAAAAAAAACAGAAAAACAACCAAATAAAGCTAATCCATTCAAAAACATGGTTTTGCAAAGATTCGATTTTGTTTGAAGACTGAAATTAAGAGTGTTTTTCAACATATTTCTCAATTTTTTATGCAATTTAATGGAAATATTAAATAAAAACACTACTTTTGCAATCCGTTTCGGAAAGACCTCGTAGCTCAGCTGGATAGAGCAACTGCCTTCTAAGCAGTAGGTCACAGGTTCGAATCCTGTCGGGGTCGCACCGTGAATCGGCAAAACGGGAAGTAGCGCAGGCCGGT
>JACCDQ010654943.1_pt1 | contig 25371 bp, 18 predicted proteins | sample 7446031 | NCBI WGS metagenome assembly JACCDQ01 (sample SAMN15323442, study PRJNA562643) | freshwater metagenome | isolation source: river surface water | place: USA:Blue River Watershed | collected 2017-08-17 | reverse complement strand
CCGTCAACATTTTATAGTCATTAACTTTGTTGTATGCATCAGATAGTTCAGCGATAGTAGGTCTTAGTGGTTCTGCAACAGTATCGGTAGTGTCACGTAACCAGTTGTTATACTGAGTTAAGTAGTCTTGGGTCACTAGATACATATCAATGATTGTAGATGTTGAAGGGTCAACACGATGAGTATCTCCGGAGATATGTTTGTATTGGAAGAACAAACCTTGACGACCAATCTTCACTGAATAGTTTGATAGCAATTCCAAGTTAACAATAGTAGCTGACGTAGAATCATGCGCTGACTGATAGAACTTATCCTCTAAAACTGCATAAAATACTTGCCCTACTGGGAATTCGTATTTAACAATTGCAATATCAGATTGTGTACCGTAGTTGTATACAATAGAAGATGACGGTACCAATTCCACACGAGTTAACTTATTAACATCAGTTACAATTTTGAAGAAAGTAAAATGCAAAGTGTTACGTGTGTTAAACTGATATCCTGTAACTTGTGTAAAGAAATCAGGGTTCTTAAATGCATTGTTTGTTGTAATATCACCCAATGATACTTCAACGCTGAAGTCATCAACATAACCATCAGTCTCCGTTGTTTGTCCTACTACATTCAACATGATTTCATTAGACAATGGGTAGTTATTACCATATTGAGAATTTGTTTTCAATATAGTGATAGAGTCTTGTGCTACTTTACCTGTAGTTGGATCATACACAGAGCGGTTACGCTCAAATGTAAATCTAATGTCAGATACACTACCAAAGTAAAATGATAAGGATCTATGAGATACAATATACTTACCATATCCTAAGCATCTGAATCGAACAAAATAACTATCGGACAAATAAGGTTGAACTGACCAACGTTCCTGTGTTGACAATAATGTACTGTCGTAAGCTAAAGAAAAATCCTGAGACAAGATAACGTTATTAACTATTTCCTGTGTAAGTAGTGAGCTAAACTCGTTGGTGAATGATGGAATAACAGTAGCAAGAACTGCTCCATCAGGTATATAGTTTGTGAGAGTTATAGGCCCGTCACCTGTAGGCAAATTACCAACGCCGCTGTTACTACCGTCTCCTATTACACTTGCAACGCTAGTCCAGACATATGTAGTGTCACTTGGACCGGCGATGCCCGAGACTAACTTATTACCTTTAGTAAAGTATTTACCTGATGGTGCAACAAACTTAATCATTGACCCGGTAGTCAAGTACTTGATATTATTACCAGCAACAACTCCAACAGATACTGGTGCTTGTCCTTCGTTATAGAAATAACCAGTGCTAGAATCAGCATTGAATATAGTTTGATTCCAATATATAGTACCATCACCTGACTCAGTGTTAATCTGATAACGTGTATATGCTTGTGAGTAGTACTGATAAGCTCTATGACTGCCTAATGCCGATGACAAGTCACGAGTTAAGAATTTAATAATGTCGTTAGTAGTGGAAGCAGTAAATGTGACGAAATCATCATTTCTATCCATGTACAATCCACCATCTTCTGCGAAGTCATTTGTACTTGAATATTTACCTGTAGGGTCTGCTAAGTCAAAGTTACGACTTACACCAACACTTGAACGGTTGATTGCTTTAGACTTTACAATACTATTGAACATAGTAAATGGGAAGTTGTTGTAGTCTTCACCATTAACCATACGGTTTTGTGTATAGAATCGTTGAGGGGCACGAGTCTTAATGTCAGTTAATGTTTCACGTGCTTGCGCCGTTGCGTTCGGCAACATTAATTCCAAAGACAATGTTAGTTTTTCAGTTCTATTATTTTTACTGATGTATGAGATAGTAACAGTTGTTCCTTGCATCTCGCTAGGGTCAATAACATATGACAAACCGTTGCTTGTTCTAACATATGCAGCAAAGTTACCAACAGGAATCTCACCAAATACACCGTCACCAAAGTTACATGTAATCTGGTCATTATATCCAGATGTTACACTGAATAATTTTTTTGATGCGGATGTAGATTGGCTTGTGAATACGCTTTCTACTTTTTTCCACTCAGATGGCAACAATGTGATTGGATCATATTCATATAACCAAACGTCTTCGTTGTTGATACCTTGAATACTAATATCAATGTTTTGATTTTCAATACGAGTGTCGAATGCAAACGGGAATTGCTGTAATGAACCCTGTTTAAAATATACAAAGAAACCAGTGTTTGCACTGCTATATCCTAGCTTATCATTTCTGTACAATAAGTTGAAAATGTTACTTGAACCGGGGGAGATTTCATAAAGTTTATCCGAACCAACACTAGTCATACTAGTGCATTCAAACGACATAGTGTTACCATCAACTACTGCCCCGAACGGAGCAACGGGTGATGCATTCTGAGGGATTCTCAATGAGTACTCGTCAGTTTTAATTTCTAAAATATTAGCAGAGTTACCTGGACGACCTACACGTTGACCGTCAACAAGTGCAGCATTGATAATTGCATTGAATTGTTCTTGCCAATTTACGTTGGCTGGGTCATTCCACAATACAGTAACGTTGTTCAATGAGAAGTTATTAACATCCTTGATTTGTTCTGTTGTAGAAATAGCAGTAATTTTCAAATAACCCTGAGCAGCAGAATTACGCTTAGGTGTGTACCCTACAAGTTTAGCTAGTTTAACAACTGAGTCACGGCGTTCAGCGGTGTCAATGAAGTTTTCACGTGTGTTCAAGTCGTTGCGGAAAGCAAGACCTTGTCCCATGAAAGCGATAACATCAAGTAACGCAACGTATTCTGAACTCTCAACATAGTCATTGAATGTCTCAGGATAGTTGGTACGTAGATAATCGACCATCGATTTTCTAAGAGTTTCATAGTCGTAGCTTTGGAAGTCTGCTTGACTATAATTCTTATAGATTGATTTCCAATCGTTTACGCCGAATAAAGATGTTTGTCTTGAACTGTTAGCCATAGTTGTATGCTCTCTTTATAGTATTTATCATACCAAAAAAGTGCATTTTTTAGCTTCGTACAGTGGCTGATCCAGTATTTTGGTCGAATATAACTTGCAGTAGTTGTACATCATTAAATGGACTTACTGATACTTGCATTTCTACTACAATCCCAGTGTCAATCGCATATAGATTAACTTGTTCCAAAGTCAAACGAGGATCCATCGATGCAAGTCTAATTAGTTCTTCTTCGATTTTTGCTGAAGTTGTAGGGTCGTTTGGTTCAAAGATGTACTGCCAAACTGTTGTACCGTAACTCGGATTTCCGGGTTTCGATCCTTGCGGTATGTTCATAGCATTAGTGAAGTCTCTAATCACTAATTCTCTGTCGGTTAATCGAAATTTTCTGCCAGTAGCCATAGCTGGTCCAGCCGACATGAATCCTGACGTGCCCTGTGGCTGTGCTGCAGGTTTAATCGCATCTGCGTTTTGAGTGTTGAAGCCGAAGAATGTTGCCATAATGATATTTATCTTAGCTAGATGTTGGTCCCACTTCTACAGCTTTCATAGTGTCAGCTAATTTAAAGACGGGAACTGGTGTGGCTGCTGGAGAACCTACGTTATCCATGTCAGCTAATGCTTGCTTGTATGCAGCAAATGCCGCGACAGTTGCAGGGTCACTTCTGCTTCCGGTTGATGCAAGAGATTCTTCATATGCTTTTTGTGTCTCTGAAACTTTGTCTGCTGCCGCCCTGCGTTGTTTGCTCAATTCAACTAACGAAGCAGTATCAACTGGTGGTGCAGAATCACCAAACTTCAGTGCAGGAATCTTAGGATCACCTAGCAATTCTTTACTCTTTGCTGCAATCGAACCTGCGTCAAAACCACCTTCAGATATAGTAGGAAGTTTAATGCCCAAGCCGCCGCCTGTACCCAATGAGCCGATTGCACCTTTGAGTTTAGCTGCTGGATCAGGACCAAGCATTGATAGTGCTTTACCTGCGAGACTGTTTCCACCTAATGCAGTTTTAGCCATACCAATAGCACCGTTGATTGAACTATTTGAAGTTGATCCTACTAGATTCTTAATTGAAGACCCGATAGAATCTAAACCAGGAAGTTCCATCTTCCCACCCTTTAGACTATTTGCCAATCCATCTGTAGACGAACCACTAGATGAAAGCATTGCGGAACCTTTTGACATTAACGAAGAAGCAGAGTCTCCTAACTTTGACGCTGATGACATTAGACCTTTAGCAGAGTCTAGTGCTCCCTTAACATCATTAGGGAGAACTGATCCAAGACTTGTAGTTGCTTTGTTTAATGCATCCATTGGGTTTAGTTTCTTAACCGAATCAAGCAAACTAGAACTTGATGGTGCCGCATCCGCTGCGTCATTCTTTAATTTCTCTGCTGATAAACTCACTGGTTCACCTGCTTTGAAGTCTTTAAACTTTGCAGTGACAGAAGCAAACGCAGATTCGGCAGAATCTTTCATCGAAGATAATCCATCTTTTAGTTTGTCTCCCAAGCCACTTAATCCAGACAATGCTTTATCAGCTAATCCAGTGGCAAAGTTACCACCTGCGATTTGCTTACCAATATCACCACCTAATGGGTTTGGAATCTTATCAGCACTTAACCCCAAGCCTGAAGGCATTGACGGTAAACTGAACCCTGAAGGTGTTGCACCTTTGACGAAATCCATCGTTGCTTTGATGCCACTGGTAGCTGCTGCCATAATCAGCCCACCTGATTGTGTTGGACTTTCTTTGCCTGACAACAAACCAGTTTGCTTCAACATGCTTTCACCTTTGGCAAGCAATGATGTTGCCGCACCAACTTGAGCAGGAGTACTCTTTAAGAAGTCTGATGTATTATTGACACCATCTTTACCAGTAAACATGTTTGGTGTTAGTGATTGTTCGATTGACTTACCGCTAGCAATAGCGGCTGAAACTGCGGCGCCTGCGCCTGGTTTCAATGTGCCGGCATCTTCCATTTGCTGTGGTGTCATACCAAGTTTGCCAACGGCAGCAGTTGTGCCTCCATCAGTTTGTACTACTTTTGCTCCTTCTTTAACTGCATCTGCTGCAGGACCAGTGGCTGCATTCACAGCCATTTGTGAAACCATTGTAGTTGTACTTGCTTTGTCAAGTGTTGGTGATGCTGCAGGTGAAGCCGGTACTGATGCACTCAATGCAGGGCTTGTGACATTATCAGGTGCAGATGGTGCAGTTGCATTTGCTGCTGCCACTGCAGGAGACGGTGGTGCTGGGAAGTTTGCGGCTGCGTCTAGGTTAACTTTAACGTCAACCCCTTTGCCTGCACCATCCCACGGCGCATGAGCCGGTGCTCTGCTTGTAATACTAGCAAGTTTACCCGGTGCGGCTGCATAACCTTTTGCTGAATCGTTTAGTGTGTCGCTATGCTTTGTTTCTTTCAACGGGGAAACGTCTGCAGGGGATAGTGGCATGCTTCCAGTATTCAAATTCACTTTTGCGCCGGTGATATACGCATCTCCGCCGGCAGTCATACCAGCATTGCTGCCTGCTTTAACTGCATACTGTGAACCTACTTTAATCGAATGATTAGCTTTTACTTGTTGCTTCAAGTCAGTACCAACAAGTTGTGTTGTTTCTTTGGTACTTTCAAAGCGCATGTTTTCTGCACGAACGTTTAAATCCTTAGTTGCATTAATGTTAATGTTATTATCAGCGTGAAGATTCAAATCACCCATTGTTCTAATGTTCACTGAGTTGGTTGAGTACATATCGATTGTACCCTCTTTGCCCAACTCAACATAGCTTTGTCCGTTTGAATGAATGATGAACAATGTACCAGCACTGTCGTTCATCATAATCATGTGACCTGATGATGTGCGTAGTCTTAGTAATTGGTCTCTACCCTGAAGGTCACCGTCATCCATTACAAATGAATGCCCACCTAATCTACCTGTAACTTTAAAATTACTGTCAGGTGCCGAAGTGTCTTTCACTGCATTCTTGATAGAACTGTCATCGTATCCTCCGCCGTAGATAGGGCGTCCAGGCGTGCTCATACCAAACACACGACTAGGGGTTTCACGTGTGCTACTTGATCCAATAGTTCCCCTATCAGGATCACGTAATAAACCTTGTTTGTTTAAGATAGCCGCTTGATAGCTGTGAATAGGTCTAGGCTGACTCGACAAGTCAGGTGAGCCACTCTGTTTGTCGTTTGCATTATTAAACTCAGCTACAGGTAATCTTGTTGCGCCGCCGTAACTCTTTGATTCAGGGCCGTTCGCAATGATATTATCAGTTGATCCTATAGCAGGAACCATATGATTCAACCCTGTCTTAGGGATTGATCCAATGTAGTACCCGAAGTTAGGATCCCCGTTTTCGAACACGCACAATACTTCTGTACCTATATCAGGTGGTGTAGCCCAGAAGCCATAGCTGTTAGGATTGCCTGAATACGTGCCGTTCGAATCTTTACTACCAGTATTAGGTGTGTACCCGAAGAACGGACTTAGATAGTTAACAGTAACCCAACTATTCTTATCATCAGCGTTCGTCCCTTTGTACTTGTTGATAAAGACCTGAATTCTACCAGTACGTGTGCTATCGATATTGTTTTTAACGATGCCCTTCACAGGCATCTTCAATAATGCCTGACCGCCGCCGCCGTCTTGCATGTTACTGGGAGCACCTTTGGGTTGTAAATTGTCTTCCATTTATTTTTCTACCTGTTAATTTCTTTTCGGTAATAATGTTACCGGATCACGCTGTACTGCATCTTTATTAAACACTTGCGCCGCGGTTGAATACCCTTTGCCAACTAATTTTTTGTTAGCGTTTTCATCTTCTGCTGTTGCAGGTGCTAATATGGGTTTACCGTTATCGTGATGAGTAGGTTTAGGTAAATCTAATCGTCTAGGGTCTGTTTTAGCGAATGCTGCTGAGGATCTTCCGCCGGGTATAACACCTGGTGGTTTACTAGTACTCTCTCTTGTTTGTGCATCTTGTGTTACAGTCTGCTTCATCCATTCAGTCGGTGGGATTCCCAAATCTGTAAATTCTTGCGTGAACATACCTTTGCTGAATTTACTTTTAACCGAGTTGACCATATAAATCATTCGACCTTGCAATTGTTTTTCTAATTCTTCGTTGAATTTTGCAAATTGGTAGTTAGCCAAAGGAGTCATTTTACCGGACTCGTCATAGTCATGTACGCTTTTCAAGTCAACCTCAACATACACAACTCCGTTTACTGGGTTAATTGGGGCTTCTTCTGAAATATTCGTAGATGACATTTCATCAAAGGTACCGTAGGCTGCTGTCATCAAAAAGTCAGGATCACCATAAATTACTATGTGTGCTTTTAACTGGTCATCGGGTGACATTAGCCATGCTTTGAGTGATGCAACTTCTTCAGATGTACCTGGGAGTTTGCCAGCAGTGTCTTGTCCCATAGACGTAGTTAAAACCATAGGCACGCTACTATTATTTTTAACTTCTCCGGTCGAGTACAGGCTACCTACAGTATCATACAATGCATTGAACGTCATGTTAAATGAAATCATTCCTTCATTCTGTCCAGTATACCAGTAGTTAAATATCTTCGCAGGACCAGTGTATCCAGTTTTGTTGGGAAAATACTCACTTCTGATGAAGGGGATTTCATAACTCTTTACATAGAAAGTTATTTCATATGCATTAGAGTTAAGTCGGGTATCAAACTCAGGTAAGTACTTTACTTGAGGCACAATCGTAAACCATACCAACTCTTTGGGCTTTGGGTTTGTTACGCTAACATCCTCACCATCAGTTACTGGTTCTAACACTTCTTTGTTAACGACTGACAAGCAATCAGTTATGTAAGTACTCTGACTAACAATTTGTTCAATTGCTTGAATGATTCGTGTACCTGCAGGTATCTGTATCGCTCGTTTATTTTTACTAATACTCGATGCGCCACCTTTGTTTGCTTCCCTTACGTTTACTGCACCCGGTAATCCATTCAATGGTGATTGACTCGGTACATAATGGTTTTTATCAACTAGTAACGCATCACCAATACCGCTCCTATCCTCAAACACAATCTTGTATTTGTTTGCAACATCTTTTTTCTTTGCTTTTACAAGTTCTTCTTCTTTTTTGTTTAAAATTTTAATAAGACTAGACGGATCATTAATTAGAATGTCACTAACGGTTGCCCCTGAAAGATTAATGTTTTCTTGAATCACAGAATAGAACTGACTCATACCGATTCGTTCGTTGATTGGTACTGCGGTAATTTGATATTTTGTTACTTTGTTATCTAACTTAGTTGATATTTGTTGGATGGTAAACGGAAAGGTTCGTTCAAACAATCCAGGGTCATTTGTTTTGTTAGTAGTACCAGGTGCTGACGATGATGCAGTAACTAAATTACCTTTATCGTCATATCCATAGAATCTAATCACCATAAGATAATGTTGACTAACTGCTTGCCCCAAAGTCCCAGTTGGTTGAGGGGCGCGGTTATTGCCTACTTTTTCTGCGGCGCTAATTAGATTCTTTAAGAATGTCATACCATAAGGTTCAAAGATTTCAAATTTAAAGTCGTCTAATAATGATCCACTAAAGCCTGATTCCTTAGGTGTCAGAGATGTGAGCATTTCTAAATTGTCGATAAAGAAATCAAACTCAAATCCAGGTGCACGTAATCCATCTGCACCTGCAGACTGTGCAACTACATACATCCCGCTTTTGTCCCAAACACCTGTATCTAAATACGCAGAAAACGTAGCAGGTGAAATCATATACATTGTCAATCTATAGGTATAGCTAGAAAATTTACCTAATGGATTATATGTTCGTCTGGGTGTTTTAAATCTGTTTCTCTTTGCAACTGTTTCCATAGGGATACTGTCATCCGCAGTTGCTGGTTTTTTAGTTGGCTTGGGCTTGGGCGGGGCGGCAAGCATTTCTTTTTGATGTTTCAAATCTGCCAGCTTCGCTTCTAATTCTTTAATAGTTTGCTGATAACCTTCAGAATCTTTTTTAAGTTTCTCGATGTACTTTTGGTTCATCTGATACTTCGGATCGATGTTCTTCAAACTTTGTGTTGCGATTCTTAAACTATCTTTAGCTTTGGCAAGTTCTTTTTCAACTGATGCTATCTCAGTGTCAATGGATGATGACGGTGATTTCGCACCATCAACGTTTGTTAAATCTTCATCAGGAACCCAATCGCCGGCTGCGTTATACCCCATATTATATTCCTAATGCTGTTTTAATATTTTCAATCTTAGGTACAAAGATTTTAGTACCCGTAGTAAAGTCAAATATAGGATCTTTTAAACGATTTGGATTTCGTTGTGCGAATACCCACCACAACTTACTATCATCATACAAGTCGAACGCCAACAGGTCAGGTCTCAAATGATAAGTTTGGTTAATCTCCCATTCTTCGTCATCTATGCTAGGTGGAATTTCTCTATTTTCCATCAAATCTAAAAATGAATTGTTGTACACAGGTGTGAATGCGTACGGGCTAGTGTTTGGATATTTTACCATATTCCGCTTCCTCCTCGTTGTGACCCTCTATATATAGTTCCTTTTGCATACTGTTCTAAACTAAAGGTTTGACTAATATCTCTACGTGTAACGATAGGGTACGCTGAGATTGTTAATTGTATTTTTGTAGGGACGTATGTAGTATCGAATCTATTAGCTATTCCCTTTATTGTACCGACGCTGGCAGTAGTGCCGCCGCCTTTACTTAATCCAGAACTAGCTAATCTGTTGATACTACTGAACATATTACTAATGCCACTAAGACCAAATTTAGATGCAGTTGATGCGAGTCCAGCTAAGCCAGAAGTCCCAGATGCTGAACTTGTACTTGTACTAGAATAACCACCATTGGATGTAGTTCTGATATAATCAACATCGTTAGGTAAAGTATAACTGAAAGCTGATATTAATACAGGGTGATTGTCATACTGGTATGCACCGAAACCATTTAAGAACACTAACGGCGGAGGCGTTCCCGCAGTCGGTGATTTATCTTGACCGTAGAACATCTTAGTAACTGACTTAAAGAAATGCATAACTGCTAGTAAGTATCGTGCTTCATCTTGATCCTGTGCAGTAAAATCAGCAGTGATTGTCAAATCTTCTACTGAACTGTTTTTGTAAAAATAATTTTTATAGTTAGTATGAACTAACTCGCTCACTTCATAGTTAGCTTTGTAACCTGTTTGAATTGTTGGGGTATAAGGGAATATAACTCCACCGGTTGCTTTCAACGGGGTCAATATATCATCTTTAGCTGCAACGTTATACAAAGCCTGAAGTGTTGGGGCGATGCTCATACGCACACGCCAATCTTTCATCGGTGGCAATGGTACTACTTTACCTACAGGTTTTTGTGGGTTTTCTTCTGCACGTAATAATGCTCTGTTGTCAGCTTGAGTTCGTGCTAATGCTGCTTGGTCACTTGCTAAATCTGTCCCACTTAGTGCTTCGTCTTTTGACGCATCAATGACTGCCTGTTCAGTGGGTCCCGGCGTGTCTTCTGTCGCAGGCATCATGTTTCTTAGCTCATCGTCAATTTCTTGTTCTGACTTAGGGACGATTTCTTCGTTAGGGTCAAGTCCAGCTGCTTGGGGTAACTTTTCATCAGTAGTTGATGCTTGAACTTCCGGTAAATCATTAGCTTCGCCGTAAGGGCTGGTCTGCTCCGACGGGTCGGGCGTTTGTTGAGGTGCGATAATATCAGCCATGTTCGTAGTTATACCTTTACTAAATATATTTATCGCATAAAAAATCACCGTTTTTTACCGTTTCTGTTGTAATCGTACAACGAAAGTTGTATAATTATGTCATTATAACTACGGAACAATATGTCTCTAATACCACAGAAAAAACCAGTAAACTACTTAAACAATAAGGACATTCTCAAAGAGATTCATACAAGCAAAAATGCTTATTGCTCATTCTTAGACCCTGCAACGGATCATAGATATGACTTAATCATTGATATGCCCACAGAATCAATAGAGAAATCATTAAAACAAGCAAGCAAACGTGAAACTATACAAGAAGCCAGAGAAGTCAGGGCTGCACGTTTATCAATCGAAACAGGCGAAAAGATTGACCCAAAGTCTATCCCGGTAACTGATTTAGTATTCAGAGTAATGACTTGGGATCATGTTCCAGTCGCACCAAAAGCACCACGCAAAGTGGACAAAAAGAAAACTGCAAAAGATATTTTTGAGTTTGATGAAGAAGGTGAAGAGATTTTTGCTGAACTAGAAGATAAAACTACCGCAGGTGAAATCGATGACATGGTACATGTTAAAGTCAACTTCCCACCGTTCCAACATTTTAGAATGGATGAGAATAAGAGTTTTCAGTGTATCGGTAAGAGTCATTGGAAAGGTGATTTAGTAAACGGTGAATTCAGTAAGGATCACGGACAAATCACTAACAAACTTGCCCGAATGTACATTATGATGTGTGAGAAATACGCCATGAAGTTCAACTGGCGCGGTTACACATACAATGATGAAATGCGTAACTCAGCTATTCTACAACTTACATACGTTGGGTTGCGATTCAATGAAGCTAAATCAGCTAACCCATTCGCTTACTACACAGCCGCTATTACAAATAGTTTCTGCCGTGTCTTAAACTCTGAAAAGAGAAACCAAAACATTCGTGACGATATCTTAGAGATGAACGGGTTGAATCCATCATGGACTCGCCAGGGCATTTCGGCTGGTTCATACGAAGAATAATAATTCAATTTGACCAGAGGGGTTGTTTTTACATCCCCTCTTCCTGTATACTAACGTTTATGAGTAACCTTTTTAAAAAAGCCGCTGTCTTTACTGACATTCATTTTGGTATGAAGTCAAACAGTCTACAGCATAACCAAGACTGTTCAGATTTTGTTGACTGGTTCATACAAGAAGCAAAGAAAGAAAACTGCGAAACATGTTTCTTCTTAGGTGACTGGAATCATCATCGTGCAACTATAAATATTCATACACTGCAATTTGGTTTGCAGGCATTGGAGAAACTAAGTGCAGCGTTTGATGTGGTCTACTTTATTCCTGGTAATCACGATTTGTATTACCGTGACCGCCGTGACATTCATTCTGTTGAGTGGGCCAAGCATCTCCCGAATATTCGAATCATTAATGACTTCTTCAAAGAGGGCGATGTAGTTATTGCACCTTGGCTCGTACAAGAAGATTACAAAAAGATTAAAACAATGTCTGGACAATACTTGTTCGGTCATTTTGAACTACCACACTTTCACATGAATGCTATGGTTGAAATGCCGGATCACGGTGAACTTAACAGTGAGCACGTTGACGGGTTCGGTCTAGTATTCTCAGGACATTTTCACAAGCGTCAAGCAAAGAAAAACATCTGGTACATCGGTAACGCATTCCCGCACAACTTTGCTGATGCAGGTGATGATGCTCGTGGCATGATGATTTTAGAATGGGGACAAGACCCTGAGTTTCGTTCTTGGCCTAAGCAACCCTTATTCAGAGTTTACAAACTATCTGACATTTTAGAAAACCCTAAGGCTTTGCTTTTGCCTGACAGTCATGTTAGAGTACATCTTGATATTGACATTAGTTACGAAGAAGCAAACTTCTTACGTGAAACATTTATTCCCGACTATAAGCTAAGAGAAATGGCACTCATCCCAATGAAAGTAGACCAAGTTGAACAGCAAGGTCCCGATGGTTTGAAGTTTGAGTCAGTAGACCAAATCGTTATTGACCAAATCAACTCAATCGAATCTAACAGTTTCGACAAGAAAATTCTACTAGAAATCTATAACAACCTATGATCCAATTTAAGAACATTACCCTTCGCAACTTTCTATCTATCGGACAAGTAACACAAGCAGTATCATTTGACAAGCAAGACTTAACACTGATTCTAGGTGAGAACTTAGACTTAGGCGGTGATGGTGCTCGTAACGGTACGGGTAAAACCACGTTGATTCAGGGATTGAGTTATGCGTTATTCGGCAATCCTATCAACGACATTCGTAAAGATAACTTGGTTAACAGAACGAATGGTAAGAACATGTTGGTTACATTAGAATTCAGTGCAAACGGTAAAGACTACAAGATTGAGCGTGGTCGTAAGCCGAACGTTTTGAAGTTCTATGTTAACAACGAACTACAAAAGCAAGAAGATACTGCACAGGGTGAGAACAAAGAAACGCAAGCAGAGATTGAGAAAGTAATTCACATGTCACGTGACATGTTTACTCACATTGTTGCGTTGAATACATATACTCAGCCGTTCCTTGCATTGAAAAACAACGAACAGCGTGAGATTATCGAACAGTTGTTGGGTATTACTTTGCTTTCTGAGAAAGCTGAAGGTATCAAAGAGTTGATGAAGTCAGTGAAAGATGATATTTCGCAGGAAGAATTCAAAGTCAAGGCAATCGAAGAAGCTAACAAGCGTGTGAACGAACAGATTAGTAGTTTGAAACGCCGTAGTGGTTTATGGAAAGCAAAGTACGATAGTGACTTGGCATATCTAATTGATACATACGATACTTTGGCTAAAGTTGATATCGGTGCCGAATTGATTGCACACAAAGAACTTTCAATTTGGAATGAACACAAGAAACAAAAAGACACATATGATGCATTAGTTGCTCGTCAGATTGCTTGGCAACAAAAGCAAGACTCTGATATTCAAAAATTAGAGAACGATGCGATTAAATTGAGCAAGATTGACATTGTGGCTGAGATTACCGCACATCGTCAACTAGCAGAGCACACACAAAAACAAAAAGAGTTAGATGACCGTGACAAAGAACTTGCACGTTTGACTAAGGACATTGACAAAGAAGACAAGTTAATCAAAAAACTAGAACTTGAAGTCGAGAAGTTAGAAGCCCACACTTGTTATGCTTGCGGTCAAGATTTCCATGACGATGCACATAAAGAAGTTTTAGATAGTAAGCAAGATATGCTACGTGAAGCACGTAGCCATGCTACAACATTATTAAATCAGTGGAACGAACTACGCAGTATTGAAATCTTTGTGCCTGAAAAGCCAAAGACACATTACAAAACAGAAGCAGAAGCAATTCGTCACGGCGGCGACTTAGAAAACATTCGCACAAAGATTTTAGAAAAAGAAAAAGAAGTTGATCCATACTGCGACCAGCTCAAAGAAATGAACGTTGTTGAATTAGGTCCTCAGCCAAAGACTCACTATGATACAGAAGCTAAGGCAATTGAACATCGTAGCAAAGTAGCGACCATTGAACAACAGATTGAACAAAAGGCAGCTGAGACTGATCCATACACTGAACAAATCAATGAGATGGAAAGTCAAGCACTACAAACTATCAACTTTGACAAGATTAACACATTGACAAAGAAGATGGAACATCAAAAGTTTCTACTTGACTTGCTAACCAGCAAAGATTCGTTTGTTCGCAAGAAGATTATCGACCAGAACTTGAGTTATTTGAACTCACGACTAACACATTACTTAGATAAGATTGGTTTACCACACAATGTCGTGTTTAAGAACGACTTGAGTGTTGAGATTACAGAATTAGGTCGTGAACTTGACTTTGATAACTTGTCTCGCGGTGAACGTAACCGTTTGATTCTAGGATTGTCATTCGCATTCCGTGATGTTTGGGAGAACTTGTATGTTCCTATCAATACGTTGTTCATTGACGAATTGATTGATTCAGGTATGGACACAATGGGCGTAGAAAACTCTATTGCTATTCTAAAAGACCTATCTCGTACTCGTAGCAAGAGTGTTTGGCTCGTTTCACACCGTGAAGAACTTGCAGGCCGCGTCCCTAGCGTATTAAAAGTCGTCAAAGAGAACGGTTTTACTAACTACGCAACAGCTACAGATATAGAATAATTTTGGGAACTGTTCTTTAGTATAAGTACTTATATGTCATCACCACAGAAAAACAAAGGATCAGGCTACGAGAGAGAAGTTGCAAAATTTCTCTCCGAGACTTACGGGGAATCGTTCATTCGTGCCCCTGGTTCCGGCGCTTATGTTGGTGGCAAGAATCAAGCAAGAACCCAATTCTTGCACGAAGGTCAGATTCGTTCATTCAAAGGAGACATTGTTCCAGGACAAAGTTTCACAAAGATGAATATAGAATGTAAATTTTATGCTGACTTTCCGTGGCACTTAACTCTTACGGGTGAGTGTAAACAACTTGATTCGTGGCTAGAACAGTTACTAGACGTAGAAGACGAAGGTGACTTGAACATTCTTTTTATGAAGTTCAATCGCAAAGGTCAATACGTTGCTGTCCAAGGTAAACATACTTGGATCACCGATAATTGCATACTTTACAGTAGCAAGAAATGGGGTGATTGGGTAATCATGGAACACACTAGCTTTTTCAAACACAACACAGAATTAGTGAAAACTTATTCAACATCAGACACCACGTCAAAATCAAATCAAACCAACATATCTTAATACATAGTAAAAATTTGTCGTCAGAGTTTGTCTGACCTCCTTGAAGATGCTTAATAGCTGATGGAACTGGAGTATAGCGTGTGATAGCAATATCACTCGGAACACCGAGAAGGCAATCGACAAAAGCGAACCTTCAATGAGTCTACAGGATACTCTGTCTTGATGCCTGTAGAACATGCGTTGCTGAATCGAAACACTAAAGTGCGTACATTCAACTACAGACCAGCAAACCTTATAGGGCAACCGGTGGCGTTAAGTGGCAATAGTAGCCGACTTAACGGGTATAGACGGCAAAGGATGACGGGCATGGCAAATCCCTTTTTTTGGTAGTGCTTGAATAGCACTACCATGGCTTCAAAGCGGCAATGTATTTCCCATGAATTAAAATAAAGATAAAATTAACTTTCCATACAAAAGAATCTTAAACTCTATCCGAACTTAACTTCTGAGCGAAGCGAAGAATTAAGTGAAGGAAGATGAGCTTCGCTCATCAGTAAATGTATCCCTTAGATAAATGAACAGTTACGGGTATTAGAAGAAAGGCAATTGAGAATTCTTAGTTGTTTCTAAGTTATCCTCAATAATCTTACTTATGGCTTTTCGTTCTTCAATGGATAGATTCAATACATCAGTGTAACTGATACCGCCGCGCATGAACCAAGACATTTTAAGACTATCATTCTTAATGTCTATACAATCTTTCTCCATTGAATCTAACAGCTTCTTAATGCCCTCGGAGTCAAGGGCAAGAAGCCTTATCCGAAAAAATCAGATACGTTGATACTAAATGGTTGCTCGTAATCGTGCTGGCAACTAACACATTTGATTTTTAGTGGCTTTGACTCAGTGCTTTGTTTCAACATGATGCCGTGATTCTTAATTAAGTCAAACGCAGAAACATCAATGTTGTTCAAGAATTCAATCAAATGAGACTTATCCATTACAGTGGCTGTTGGTACTTTAATGTATTCAATACTCTCAGCTAACATTTGGATTGATAACGTGTTTAGTTCGAAAAGAATTTGCTTAGACTTTTGGTTTCTTTCTTCGTCATCCGTAATTAGAGCTAGACCTTGAATTCCCTTTTGGAATTGAAATTGCTTCATGCTAGTTTCATTGATGAGTTTAAAAGATAACGGTTTGAACTTAATCTTAATATCATTACCTAAACTTAGTGGGGTTTCATAGTCACCCGGAGAGAAGGAACCTAAAACTCCTGACAAGTTGATAGTATAATCTGAGGTTTCATCACACTCGGGGCATGTTGAACTCAACTCCATACTTCCGCCGTGTGTTGCTGTTTTGATTGCAACTAAGATTGGATCTAAGTCAGCATTAGACACTACCCATGGATCTTTGATATTCGGTGCACAACTTTTGATAATCTCAACTACAGCGTTCCCGTTAAACAACGCATCAGGAGTTCTTGCTGTGATTTCGTCAATAGCGGTCATAGGGTATATAGGGATTTCACCGTTCTCTGGTAAATCTAACGCACCTTCTGGGTATCCTGCTCCCCCTGATGGGAGTTTTAAATATACTGATGGTCTACGGAAATATTGTTGTAATGGATTTTGTTGCATTTTTGCTCCTAAAAACGCACTTCTAACTTGTGCTAAATATATGTAATGCCCATTATTTATAGTTGGAACCCATGAGTGAAAATATAAACCTAGAAGATATTAGAAAACTATCAGAAGAAGTTAACTCGCTAGTACAAAGCGGGATGATTCCACTCAACGATGGTACCAAAAAAGTTGTCGATAAGTTTACCAACTTAGCTGATGCAGTCAGTAAAGTTGAAATGCAAAATTTCGGCAAGTCAGTTAAAAAAGTATCTGAGGCTTTAGACGAAGTAACAGATGCAACTAAAGATTTAATTGAAAAAGAAGAAAAATTAGCTGACGAGTTTGGTTTACTTACGGGCGGCGCATTAAAGAAGTTTGGTAAAGAATTATTAGGAGCCGCAGGAGAATTCTTGTCGGCAATGAATGGTATCAGTAATGGTACTGGCAAATATGCTAGAAGTGTTGAGCACGTTGGACGTGCTACTAAAGACTTAGCAAGTAACTTTGGTACATACGGCGAGATTGCAGGATGGTCGGCTGAGAAGATGGCTCAGTGGACGGCAGAAAGTTTAAAGCAAAATGATGTTTTGAACAAAGCATTTGAAAATCTAGCTAAGTTTGGACAGATTGATACAACTAACTTTAGAACAATGATTGACCAGTTTCATCAAGCAGGATTTGGCTTGGTGGATGCTGAAACATATATTCAATCAGTTAACAGAACCGCATCCGAACTTGCAATGTTTGGGTCAACTGCTGCACAAGGTAGAAAAGCCTTTGACGGTGTACTATCAGAGTTAGTTCTAAATGAAGAAGAACGAACCCGTTTAATGAGAATGGGTTATAGTGTTCAGGACATTATCGATAACTCAGCTTCGGTAATGGCTAGTGTATCTCTTTCAGCACGAGGCATGAAGTTAGATACTGCTGCATTGCATAAGATTACAAGTGAATATCTAGAAACTCAAGCAGAACTAACATCGTTGACTGGTGCAAATCGTGATGATGCGATGAAGGCAAGAAGAACCCAAGAAGAAGACGTTGGGTTTCAAATGCACTTGGCAAACTTGTCTAGAACACAGGGTGGGCTAGAGAAAGCAGAACAGCAACGTAACATGTCTGCGTTTGCTGGTAACATGTTTGGTAAAGATGTCCAAACAGCAATTCAGCAGTTTTTAAGAACAGGTGGCAATTTCTTTGGTGCTGAAGCCGCTAAACTGTATCGAACAGTTGGTCCAGAAGCAATGCAACAGATTCTTAGAGCATCTAACGCAACTGGCGCTGATAGAAATAAAGCATTGATTGATGCATACTCAACTGTTGGTAAAGGTATTCAAGCAACTGGCAAAATGTACGAAACAAACGTCATGGCGTCAAAGACAGGTACAATGCCGGGGTTATTACAGACACCTGAAGCATACCGTGGTGCAGTAAAAATGAGCACTATGGATTCAAGTGCATTGAACGAGTTTGCTAGAATGCAAGCTGAGAGACCTGAAGATGATAGAAGAAAAGCACTTTCAGAATTATACAGCAAAGAACTTGAATTTAAGCAAGTAACTGATAAAGCAACCTATGCAATGGGTGAAATTGCAGTTAAGTCAATTACCGCAATGGCAGGTGCAGCAGACAATGCAACACAGGCTTTAGCGAAATTAGCAGATAAAGCTGGCTTCACGGATAACTGGAAAGCTAATAAAACGACCGGCGGAAAGACACAAGATACAACTAGTACTAGAGCTACTTCTAGTGGTCAAAATGCAGCAGTGGCTTCTCTTCAGGGCATACCGATGAAGGCAGGGGCACATACTAGAGACCAATTAGATTCTAGATTAGTCGAAATAATGCAAAAGGTTTCGAAAGAAATTCCAGGGTTTAATCGAGTAACATCAGTCAATGATAGAACTGATCCTAAATCAATGCATAGTCAAGGGAAGGCATTTGACTTTACAATTAATAACCCAACTCCCGAAAATCTAGACGCGGCTATCAAAGTGTTAAGAAGCCATGGTCTTAAGGTGGCAGATGAGTATCGATATCCTATCCCAGGTAAGACAACCGGTCCTCACTTACATGCTGCACTTCAAGGAAGAACTGGTGGAATTTTCTCTGGACCTAATACAGGTTACCAAGTTGAGTTGCATGGAAAAGAAGCAGTTATTCCTATGAGTAGCTACAAATCAATGCTAGGTGATAAATCTAAAGGTGATGATTCTGTTACTAAACACATGTTATCTAACCCAGGGACCGCTGCATCGTCACCTATGACTCATTCTGATTCAGGGATGTTGCGTCAGTTAATGAATCTGTTGGTCGGTCGTTTAGACGATATGATTTATGAATTGCAATCAGCAAATAGTGCGTCAGCTAAGATTGCTAAGAACACCAAGAAGAAGTAAATCGATTACAGAATAACAGATAAATATCACTATGTCTTATAAGAAGCGTTTTTCCAACACAACGGGGCAGTCTAGCCCAATTTCAGGTGCTAACAGTAACCACGGTGCGTGGAACTTCGGCAGTGGTTCCGACTCATCTGTCGGTACACAACAATTTGGCTATCGTAACTATCAAAGTCGCTTGCCGGAAGTTTACACAGGTCATCCAAACCGTATCGAACGATACAATCAATATGAGATGATGGATGTTGACGCAGAAGTTAACGCATGTTTAGACATTATTTCTGAGTTCAGTACTCAGAAAAACGAACAAAACAACACACCATTCGAAGTGTTATTCCACGAAGAGCCTACTCCCCATGAAGTAGAGTTAATTAAGAAGCAACTACAGCAATGGTGTAAACTAAACGAGTTCGAAACTCGTATGTTTAAGATTTTCCGTAATACTATCAAATACGGAGACCAAGTATTCATTCGTGACCCAGAAAACTTCAAGTTATACTGGGTTGACATGACTAAAGTTAGTAAAGTTATCGTTAACGAGAGTGAAGGCAAGAAGCCTGAGCAATATGTTGTTAAAGATATCAACCCAAATTTACAAAACTTATCAGTAGCACAGAAAGTATCTAACGACTTTGCCGCAAATCCAAGCACAGGCTTTGGTGGTACAGGTGGCGGCATCGGCTCACAGGGTTATAATGTTCCAAGTATGCCAGCAGGTACCACTGGTTCACGATTTGCAATGGCTCAAAACGAATCAGCTATTGATTCTAAGCACGTGATGCACTTGTCATTGACTGAAGGTCTTGACCGCTTCTGGCCGTTTGGTCAATCTGTACTTGAAAACATTTTCAAAGTCTACAAACAAAAAGAATTGCTTGAAGATGCGATTCTAATTTATCGTATATCTCGTGCTCCTGAGCGTAGAGTATTCAAAATTGACGTAGGTAACATGCCATCACATATGGCTATGGCTTTCGTTGATAGAGTTAAGAACGAAATCCACCAACGTAGAATCCCATCTACGCAAGGTGGCGCATCAATGATGGATGCAACATACAACCCATTGTCAATGAACGAAGATTACTTCTTCCCGGTGACAGCAGACGGGCGTGGTTCAGACGTTACTACATTAGCAGGTGGTGCTAATTTGGGTGAAATTGATGACTTGCGTTACTTCAACAACAGACTAGCTCGTGGTTTAAGAGTACCTGCTAGTTACTTACCGCAAGGTCCAGAAGACAATCCTACTCCATTGAGTGATGGTCGTGTTGGTACAGCGATGATTCAAGAATTCCGCTTTAACGAGTACTGCAAACGCTTGCAAAACTATGTAAGTCAGAAATTAAATGACGAATTTAAGTTGTTTATGCGTTGGAGAGGCTTTAATATCGATAGTTCATTGTTCGATATTAAGTTTAACAACCCGCAAAACTTTGCATCGTATCGTCAATCTGAACTAGATACAGCACGTGTTACTGTATTTCAAACAATGGAACAACTACCTTACATCAGCAAACGTTTTGCTATGGAACGTTTCTTGGGCTTGACTAAAGAAGAAATTGAAGAAAATAGCAAGTTGTGGTTCGAAGAACGTGAAGAACCAGAAACAGATGATGCTAAGGGCAGCGATTTGCGTAGTATCGGTATTTCAGCAGGTGACCTTGACACTGATACCGAAGATGCAGAATCTATTGAAGACATGCCAGATGAAGGTGGAATGCCACCTGAAATGGGTCCTGCAGTTGCAGGTCCAGAAGCAATGCCGGCAGGCGGCGGCGTACCTCCCCCTCCTCCAGTCTAAGAGATAAATAATACTATGAAATTATTTGAAATGTACGCTCAACCAATTGAGGGTTATCAAGATGTTAGTCAAGATAACAGTAAAATCAAGTGGAAAGAGACAAGAAAATCTAAGTTAACTTTACGTCAAATACGTAAGTTACGTAAGATGATGGACGTTCGTAACTACGAAAAAGTATCCAACCTTAAGAAAGTTCGTACACAATACAAGCCGGTAAATCCAGAACAACCGACACTATAAACGCATATTCTAAGTGAAAATGCAAAAAACTAGCACTTAATGTGCTATTTTTTTGCATACCCGCTAAATATTTTTACAAAAGCCATTTCTAATCAGGAGACAAAATAATGGATAACAAAAAATTTGAACAACTTATTGATTTAATCATCAATGAGAATGAAGAACAAGCTCGTGCTTTGTTCCACGATATCGTGGTAGAGAAGTCACGTGAAATCTATGAATCAATCATGGACGAAGAATTCAGCCAAGACCAAGTCGGCGGTTTAGTTGACGAAATCGCTGCTGAAGAAGAAGGCATGACTGAAGAAGAAGACGAATTTGCAGACATCGATGATGGCGAAGGCGAAGAAGAAGTTTCTTTAGACGCTGACGATATCGGTGGTGAAGAAACAGGTGAAGAAAATCTAGAAGACCGCGTAGTTGACCTAGAAGACAAACTAGACGAATTGATGGCTGAATTTGAATCTATCATGTCTGGTGAAGAAGGTGGCGACATGGGCGGCGAAGAAGAATTCGGCGGCGACATGGGCGGCGACGAAATGATGGAAGGCGAAGAAGAAGATTTGGAAGAGTCAGAAGATGACGAAGAAGAAACTTTAGAAGAAGCCGTTCAATTGCAAAAAGTTTCCGTAACACACGGTGACAACGGTGTTAACACAAAATCAATCGTATCTAGCGGCCCTAAAGTCGGTGGTAACGGTGCATCAGCAGCTAACTTGAACAAAGGTTATGTTGATAGCGGTAAAGGTGGTACACAAGGTGGTTTGTTAAACCCAACTACTAAAGACTTGAAAGGCGCTGGCCAATTCAAGAACGCTCCAGGCAACAAGAATGTTGACCCAACAGCAGCACCTAAAGCAAAGCACGGTGATGACGGCGTAAACACAAAATCAATCGTTGGCGAGTCTCGCAAGACTGCTAAGAAGATTGTTAAGTAAGGATACCTGAGAAAATGGCTTTGTATCTCAGAGAAAACCTAACATTCGACAATGCTAATATCATTGTTGAAAGTGAAGGTGAAGGCGGTAAGAAGTCCCTTTACATGAAAGGGATCTTCATTCAGGGCGGGGTAAAAAACGCTAATGAGCGTGTTTACCCTGTTTCCGAAATTGATAATGCCGTCAATACTCTCAACGAGCAAATCAAAACAGGCTATTCCGTACTAGGTGAAGTTGACCACCCAGATGATTTAAAGATTAATTTAGACCGTGTATCGCATATGATTACTCAAATGTGGATGGACGGACCTAATGGTTTCGGCAAATTAAAGATTTTACCAACTCCAATGGGACAGTTAGTGTCAACTATGTTGGAGAGTGGTGTTAAGTTAGGCGTTTCAAGTCGTGGTAGCGGTAACGTGAATGACTTAGACGGCAGAGTTAGTGACTTTGAAATAGTCACGGTTGATATTGTCGCTCAACCTAGTGCTCCTAATGCTTATCCTAAAGCAATTTATGAAGGTATGATGAATATGCGTCATGGTCATAAAATGCTTGATATTGCAAAAGAAGCGCAAGCAGACAGAAAAGTACAGAGATACCTACAAGAGGAAGTAACTCGCCTCATCAAGGATCTCAAAATTAAATAAGGGGATACAAGCATGTTAGATGCTATCAAACCATTACTTGAATCTGGTCTTATCAATGAAGAAACTTCTACTGCTTTGAATGAAGCATGGGAATCTAAGTTGAATGAAGCTAGAGAACAAGTTCGTGCTGAACTACGTGATGAATTTGCACAACGTTACGAGCATGATAAATCAGTTATGGTCGACGCCCTAGATAAAATGGTAACAGAAGGTCTATCAGTTGAAATTCAAGAATTCAACTCTGAAAGACAAGCAATGAATGAAGACCGTGTAAAAGCGCAAGTAAAATTGCGTGAAAGCGTTAGCAAGTTCAATGATTTTATGGTAAAACACTTATCAGAAGAAATCAAAGAACTACGTGCTGAACGTAAACTACAGTTAGAAAGTCAGCAAAAGTTAGAGCAATTCGTTGTTTCTGCTTTGGCACGTGAAATCAAAGAATTCTCACAAGACAAACAAGCTGTTGTTGAAGCTAAGGTCAAGTTAGTTGCAGAAGGTCGCTCACAACTACAAGCATTGAAGGCAAAATTTGTTGCCGAATCTGCTAAACGTGTGAACGAAGCTGTTACATCACATCTAAAGGGTGAATTGACACAATTGAAAGAAGATATCCAGACTGCACGTGCAAACGATTTTGGTCGCCGTATTTTCGAATCATTCGCAACCGAATTCTCTGCCACTCACTTAAATGAGAAAGCCGAGACACGCAAGCTAATGACTGCATTAGCTCAAAAAGAACAGCAATTAGCTGAGTCTACAAAACAAATCGCTGAAGCTAAGAAATTAGTGGAAAGCAAAGAACGTGAAGTTCGTATTATCAAAGAATCTAATAGCCGTACAAAAGCTATGGATGAATTGCTAGGTACTCTAAATGAGGAAAAAGCAACAGTAATGCGTAACTTACTAGAAAGCGTACAAACTGCAAAATTGCAGTCTGCTTTCGATAAGTATCTACCAGCAGTGCTCAGTACTGGCGCAGAAAAGAAGGCTGCAAAGTCTATGATTTCTGAATCAGTTAAAGAAGTAACTGGGGATAAAACTGCCATCAAACAAGTTGAAGCCGAAGGACGTGATAACGTTATCGACATTAGACGTTTGGCAGGGCTCTAAACAAGACATAAAAATTAGGAGATTATAAAAATGTCACAAGTTCTATTAGAAAGCCGTTGGGACGAGACCAAAGATACCCTGCTAGAAGGTTTAAAAGGTACTCGCCGCTCAACTATGGGTGTTATCTTAGAAAACACTAAAAAAGCATTATTGGCAGAATCTGCTGCTGGTACAACAACTGCTGGTAACGTAGCAACACTTAACCGTGTTATTCTTCCAGTTATCCGTCGTGTAATGCCAACTGTTATCGCTAACGAGTTGGTAGGCGTTCAGCCAATGACAGGTCCAGTTGGTCAAATCCATACTCTACGTGTACGTTATGCTCAAGGTCTTGACGACCAATCAGCAGCTCAAACTTCTGTTACAGCTGGTGAAGAAGCATTGTCACCATTCAAGATTGCACAAGCATATTCTACAGTTAAGAATGACGCTTCTGTTGCAAATAGCTACCGTGGTGCTAATACTGCTGCCTTAGAAGGCAACGGTGGTAAGCAAATCAGCGTACAAATCTTGCGTCAAGCTGTTGAAGCTAAGTCACGTAAGTTGCAAGCACGTTGGACATTTGAAGCGGCTCAAGACGCTCAAAGCCAGCATGGTATTGACGTTGAAGCAGAAATCATGGCTGCTTTGGCACAAGAAATCACTGCTGAAATTGACCAAGAAATTCTATTGTCATTGTCTTCATTGGCAACTCAAGAATTCACTTACAACCAAGCTACTGTATCTGGTACAGCTACTTACGTTGGTGACGAACACGCTGCCCTAGCTGTTCTAATCAACCGTGTTGCTAACTTGATTGCACAACGCACACGTCGTGGTGCTGGTAACTGGGCTGTTGTTTCTAGCGCCGCATTGACAGTATTGCAATCTGCAACTACTTCTGCTTTCGCTCGTACAACAGAAGGTACATTCGAAGCTCCAACTAACACTAAGTTCGTTGGTACATTGAACGGTGCAATGAGAGTTTTCGTTGACTCTTATGCTCCAGACACAACACCAGTATTGGTTGGTTACAAAGGTTCTTCTGAGACTGATGCGGCAGCTTTCTATTGCCCATACATTCCATTGATGAGCAGTGGTGTTGTTCTAGATCCATCAACATTCGAACCAGTCGTGTCATTTATGACTCGTTATGGCTACATCGAATTAACTAACACAGCGTCATCTTTCGGTAACGCTGCTGACTACGTTGGTGAGATTGCTGTTCAGAACTTAACATTCCAATAATCATT
>JACCDQ010403902.1_pt1 | contig 25392 bp, 28 predicted proteins | sample 7446031 | NCBI WGS metagenome assembly JACCDQ01 (sample SAMN15323442, study PRJNA562643) | freshwater metagenome | isolation source: river surface water | place: USA:Blue River Watershed | collected 2017-08-17 | reverse complement strand
GGTGGCACGGCCGAAAAAGCGGTACTGCTGGCCAAGGAAAGCCTGATGGACGACCTGGACATGTACCAGCTGCTCGAAAAATCCAGCAAAGGCGAGAAGCTCGACCAGGTCGAAGAAATGCGCCTGGAGCTGTACCACAAGGTCAACGCCCTGGGCATTGGCGCACAAGGCCTGGGCGGCCTGACCACCGTGCTCGACATCAAGATCAAGATGTACCCCACGCACGCGGCCAGCAAGCCTGTGGCCATGATCCCCAACTGCGCGGCCACCCGCCACGCGCACTTTGTGCTCGACGGCTCCGGCCCCACTTATCTTGAAGCGCCGTCGCTCGACCTGTGGCCCAACGTGGGCTGGACGGCCGACACCGAAAAGAGCCAGCGCGTGGACCTGAACAGTCTGACGCCCGAGCAAGTCGCTGCCTGGAAACCCGGCCAGACCCTGCTGCTCAACGGCAAGATGCTGACAGGCCGCGACGCCGCGCACAAACGCATTCAGGACATGCTGGCCAAAGGCGAGCCGCTGCCTGTGGACTTCAAGAACCGCGTGATCTATTACGTGGGCCCTGTTGACCCGGTGGGCGACGAGGCCGTGGGCCCCGCAGGCCCGACCACCGCCACCCGCATGGACGGCTTCACCGAAATGATGCTGGCCAACACCGGCCTGATCGCCATGATCGGCAAGGCCGAGCGTGGCCCGGTCGCCATTGAGGCCATCAAGAAGCACAAGTCGGCTTATCTGATGGCCGTGGGCGGCGCGGCCTATCTGGTGTCCAAAGCCATCAAACACGCCAAAGTGGTGGGCTTTGCCGACATGGGCATGGAAGCGATTTATGAATTCGACGTGGTCGACATGCCGGTGACGGTGGCAGTCGATGCGGGTGGCACCAGCGCCCACATCACCGGCCCGGCCGAATGGCAAAAGCGCATCGCCACGGGCGAGTTCAAAGGCATTGGCGTCACCGCCGCCTGATGCAGGCTTTGCCCGAAAGGCCGCAGCAGCGGCCTTTTTTTCAAGCCTGCCAAGCCACCACCGGCCATCCACGAAACCACTGACATGAGTGCAGCGTCCCACCCCATCGGGGTTTTTGACAGCGGTATCGGCGGCCTGAGCGTGTTGCAGGCACTGCAAAGCGCCCTGCCGCATGAGCACTTTGTGTATCTGGCCGACAACGCGCACGCGCCTTATGGTGAAAAAACCGATCTGTTTGTGCGGCAACGCACGCATGCGATTGCCGACCATCTGCTGACGCAGCACCACATCAAGGCGCTGGTGGTGGCCTGCAACACCGCCACGGCAGCCGCCATCCATGAACTGCGCACACGCCACCCGCAGCTGCCGCTGGTGGGGGTGGAGCCCGCCCTCAAACCCGCCGTGGCCCTGAGCCAGACGGGCCACATTGGTGTGATCGCCACACGGGGCACCGTGGCCAGTGACAAATTTGCGCGTTTACTCGACTCAGTGCAGGGCCAAGCTCAATTCACGGTGCAAGCTTGCAACGGCCTGGCCCTGGCCATTGAGCAAAGCACCCAGCCCGGCTCAGCCGAAGCAGCGGAGCAGCGCATCACCGAATTGCTGGCGCACTACACGTCTGCCATGGGCGCGTTTGGCCAAGGCCCCGGCCAGATGGACACACTGGTGCTGGGCTGCACCCATTACGTGTTTGCAGAAAAGCCTTTGAAGGCCTTGCTGGGGCCCGATGTGCAATTGGTGTCCACCGGCGAGGCGGTGGCACGGCAAACCCGGCGTTTGCTGGAATCGGCAGGTCTGCTGCGCTCTGGCCCTGCACCCGCCTCAGCGGCTGAGCGCGTGACGCTGCTGACCACGGGGGATTTGCAGGGGTTGAAGGCGGCGGCCCAACGCTGGCTGGCACTGCCCGCATCGGCCTGTCACAGGGCCGCGGTACACCACACGCCCAGTTGATCAGTCGCCAGCGCCCTGCCCTTGGGCCATGCGCTGACCGCGCTCAACATTGACGGGCCGCAACAACACCAGCCCCAACACGAACATCAGCGATGTGGCACCAATGGCCAAGCGCTGGTTGCCGCCGCTCAGCCACGTGATGAGGCCATAGCTCATGGGGCCAACGATGCTGGCTAAGCGAATGGCAAAGGTCCACAGACCAAAAAACTCGCCCAGCCGGGCGGCAGGCACCATCAGCCCCGCCATGGCGCGACCCGAGGACTGGCTGGCCCCCATGCAAACACCCGCAATGGCCGCCGCCCACCAGAACTGGCCTTTGGTGCTGGACAAAGCCGCAATCACACAGGTCAACACCCAGCCCCACAAGGTCAGGGTCAGCGAGCGCTTGTGGCCCAAGCGGTCTTGCACATAGCCAAACACAAAGGCCCCCACGAACGCGGCGATGTTGAGCGCGAAAATCAGCACCATGGTTTCCTGGGGCTGAAAGCCGATCACTTGTTCGGCGTAAATCGCGGCCAGCGAAATGGCCACCGCCACCCCGCCCTGGTAGGCCACCGCACAGGCCATCAGCTGAATGAAATCTTGGTAGGGGCGTGCATCGCGGAAGGTCTGGCGCAGCTGCCGCAGGCTGTGCAGGACACCCAATGCAGGCGCATCTGGCCGGGGCTGAGCGTGTTCACGCATGAGGGCAAAGGTCACACAGGCAGCCAGGCCATAGACGGCGGCCGTGATCAGCATGGTCACCGGCACAAACTGGCTGCCGCTTTCACCACGGGCTTGGGCGGCCAGCACATAGGCCAGGCACACACCCAGCGTGAGCATGCCGCCCAAATAACCCAGCGACCACCCCCAGCCGCTGACGCGGCCCATGGCCTCGGGTTTGGCCAACTCGGGCAAAAAAGAGGCCGTGAGCGACTCGCCATAAGAGAAGAACGTGTTGGAGACGATCAGCAACGCCAGACCCAGCGCCACCTGACCCGGCCCGACCAGCGCCAGCGCGGCGGTGCTCACCACGCAGCCGGCCGTGACCGCCATCAGCAACCGTTTTTTGCCCGCGCTGCGGTCGGCCCGCGCCCCCAGACCCGGCATGGTCAGCATGACGATGGCGTATGAAATGCTCAGACCCACAGTCCAGGCCAAGGTGGCCCATTCGGCCCCTTGCGCCACGCCGCCCACAAAATAAGCCGCAAACACCGCCGTGATGACCACCGTGGTGTAGCCCGAATTGGCGAAGTCGTACATCGCCCAACCGAAGACCTCACGCAGACGAACGCCGGGGTTGAGGGCGTCACGCGAGAACAGGGCTTTCATGGCTCGGCAGGTGTTCAGTGCAAGTGACGTGGACGGCGACCACCGCCACCATGCCCACCATTGCCGTTGCCGCCCGATCCCTTGGGCGGCTTGCCCAGCTCCAGCGAGCTGACCAGGTTTTCAAAGCGCTGACTGAACAGCTTGTCGATTTCAGCGACCACGCCCGACAGCTCAGAGCCGTCGAAATGGCGTTCCATCATGTTGACCACATCATGGATCAGCAAATCGCGCTGGGCCTGCATGATGGCCCCTGGGTCGGGCCCCACGAACAACATGACGAAATCGTCACGCGACTCGCCGCCATTGGCCTCGTCTTCTTCATCAAACTCGGTGTCGTAAAAAGTAACTTCAATTTGAGTGCCTGCGGATGACACCTCATTGAGGTTCATGCACAGGTCATCGAGCACCATGCGGAAATCGTCGTCCCCCCGCACTGTCCAGCACATGTGCAGGCGGTGGGTATTGGCATCAAAACGGATGCCGGGCTCTTCTTCGTAGAGGCTCATCGCGCCTTCGCTCAGAGTGCGCGCCCCGGCGTAATGCCACAGGGGCTTGAGTGACTCCTGAACGGCCTTGATGTCGGTGCCGGGCTTGATGGGCACATCACCATGCACATGGATCTCAAACGGTGCGTTGTCGTGTTTCATGTCGGTGCTTCTTTACAAGGGTGCCCGGCTGAGGCTGGCCCGGCGCACCTCAAAAAGAAGGAACGCCGGACAGTCCATGCTCAGGACCGGACAAAAGCACATGGGCCTGCCAATGGTCCCGACACCTACCGGGACTCGAGAAGGGCCCATTATCCGCGACAAATGTACGCCCGGAACGTCTTTGACAGCGGGGTCATGGATTCGAAGGCGGCTGCGCCGCGACAGACTCAAGAAACATACCCCCCGACCGATACACCCTGACATCGCTCCTGAGATTCACCATGTTGACCGTTGAAAAAACAACCGATAAGTATTTAATTCCAATCCGGTCACGGTACGTCTTCTGTGAAATGATCATTGGCGACTGCATGTTTTTTGAGGATTTCAAAAATGCAGAAAGTGCACGAGTCGCCGCCATTCAATATGTCAGACGCAAAAATCTCCAATGGAAATTCAGCATCCGTAAAATGAACGACGGCTGGCGTTTGTTTCGGGTGATCTGATCAACGGCCCGAGCAGGTGGTAGTGTTACAGGGGCAATCGTACAAATCAGCCACGATGGACGTCAGATAACGGGAACTGCCTATTTCTGTCCCATCCTGCAAAATCAACTGGTCATTTTCAAGCTGATACGCATTTTCAAATTTATCCAACTCTGAATGCTGCACTATGGTGATCCATTTAGCCCCCATCAGTGCTGCACGGTATTTCATCAGATTCAGGGAAGCCGTGAAGTCGGCATTGGTGCGAACACGGTAACGCTTGATCAGCTGGCAACTGTTAACCGAGGCATAAACGGCAGAACCCACAATCACCGACTTTGATTGAGGCGTTTCTGAAAAATGAATGCTGGGTGCCGACAATGTGATGTCTTTGAAAGTAGGACTGTTGGAAGCTGTCGCGTTCAATGGCACATGATGGCAAGCCGTCAACGCGGCACATGAAACAAAGAGGGCGAAGATTTTTTTGATCATGGTGTTCTCAGTGGCGGTGGGTTTAAAAATAAAGATTTACAAGGCATTCAACGGCTGCAGACATCTTGGCAATATTGAGTTCTGAGATGCCTAACTTGCACACTCTGAACTTCACTCACCGTGCCGTCTTCCAGCCATCTATCAGCGGAAGGCTCAGTGTGATCATAAAAATGACGCCGCTCTTCCAGATAAATCTCTGCAGCATATAAACCAGAATGCACGGGTTGGAAAAAAGAATACGGACTACGAACGGCACAGCCCGTCATCAGCATGCTGAAAATAAAAAAGACAAGAATTTTTTGCATGGCAGAACCCTCATCTCAATTCTAAATTCGAGAGGCTTCAGCAGCATCAACAATCGCCGTAACATCCGTAACGTCAAATAATTAAAATAAAGTATTTAATTAATTTTAATTTAATAAACATCAAATACAAACAACACCAATAAAAAAGCCTCCCAAACAAGCATGTGCTCTGGAGGCTATTAAGCAATGGTGCCCCGGGCCGGAATCGAACCGGCACGCCCCTGTTACGGAAGCAACGGATTTTAAGTCCGGTGTGTCTACCAGTTTCACCACCGGGGCCCCAGGGTCGCTATTGTGCCTTGAGAACTCGGTTTTTCTGGCTCAACCGATCTGCAAATTCATCATCGCCAGCACGAAGAGCGAGATCACCGTGCAATAACCCAAGGCCCAGAACAAGGAACGGAACAAGGCCTTGTCTGCGAGGTAACAGGCCACATAGGCAACCCGCGCCCCAATGAACAGCACAGCCAGGGCATTGACGACCCAGGGCTCGACGCCGGTCAACAAGGCCAACACCACCCCCACGGCAAAAAACGGAAACGCTTCAAAGCAATTGGCCTGGGCCGCATTCGCCCGAGCCCGAAAACCGGTTTGACGCGCCAACCAGGCACGCGGGTCGTGGTTGTCATAGCCCTTGAAACCGGATTTGGCGATGCCGGCACAAACCACAGGCATCAGCCCAGCCACCAACAGCGCGACATAAGAAATCAGCATGGTCATGTCCTTCAAAAGATTCCGCCCAGGGGCAACAAGCCCCCCAAAAAGCAAAAAGCCACTGATGGGCATCAGTGGCTTCGGGAGGTGTCAGCGCCAATCATGTGACTGGCTGCCCCAACGATCAACCGCCTTTTTTGGAGCGCTTGCCAGGGTTTTTCTTGCTGCGTGTGGCCACGCCGCGCTCCAGGCTCACGCGCTGGCCACGGCCTGGGGTGCGCAGGGTCACGCCTGGCAAAGTGGGCAGTGGGGGAGTGAATTTACGATCGGCTTCGGTAACGATTTTGTTGCCCATGGCTGGCTCCAGAAAAAATGCAAAAGCGTTATTAAGCCACAAGAATCAGGCGCTCTTGGGCTCTGGTGCCGCGATCCGGGAAAATTCTTGCCACCTGATCCTGACCGTCCAAGCCTCCTGCCCGTCAGGATCGGGTGACAATCCCGTCTGGCTTGCCCCCCCGAAACCCCATGTCACTTACCGTATTGCCTGTCGACTACCACCTCCCATTGCACCGTGCGGCCCTGGTGCAGCTGCTGGACGCTTACGCCCGTGACCCCATGGGCGGCGGCGAGGGACTGAGCGAAGAGGTCAAAGCCCGTTTGTGCGATGACCTGGCACAGCGCGCCGGAGCGGCCAGTTTCATCGCCTGGCTGGGCGACGCCCCAGTGGGCCTGGTCAATTGCATGGAAGGCTATTCGACCTTCAAGGCCCGCCCTTTGCTGAACATCCACGACATCGCCGTGCTGTCTGCATACCGGGGCCGGGGGATTGGTCAGGCACTGCTCAACGCGGCCCAAGCCCATGCCCGGGCCAGAGGTTGCTGCAAGCTCACCCTGGAAGTATTGACCGGCAATGCACCTGCCCTGCGCAGTTACCTGCAGTTTGGTTTTGAGCCGTATGCGCTCGACCCTGCCGCCGGACAAGCCAGCTTCATGCACAAGTGGCTCTGACCGGGCACCATCAGCCCTCGCCGTCTCGCGCTTGTTGTTTGAGCCAGACACCCTGCTCCTTGAGCCATCGTTTGAACTCGGCTGGCTGCTGAATCCGCCGCCAGTCGGCGCTCAGGCTGTCTACCTCATGGCGCTGATCAGCCTGCAAGCGCTGCAAAGCCAGCGTCATGACGGCCTCATCGGCACTGGCGCGCACGGAGATGCACAACTCGCGTGACAGCTGCATTTGCAACTGGTCCAAGTCGTCTTCCAGCGCAGTGACCTGCTCTTTGAGCAAGATCGACATGGCCTGCAATTGGGCATCGGCCATGCGCGATGTGCTGGACACACCGGCATGGGTGACCTGCATTTGCAAGCGCAACAAGGTGGTCAGGTCATTTTTTTCGTAAGCGGCGTTGACTTCACTCATCAGCGCAGTCTTGCGCAGGCGCTCTTGCTCATCCGGCTCACGGTCAGGGTGCAAGGCGCTGGCCAGTTGCCGATAAATGGTGCGCAAGGACGCCGGCGCATCGACCAGCGGGGTCTGCGCCTGCGAATTTTGGGGCTCGGTCGATTTTTTCTTTTCCTTGCGAGCGGCGCGTTTGGCGGCTTTGCGGGCATCATCGGCCTGCTGTTGGCGCTGCCACTGGCGCATACCGGCGGCCATCATCTCTTCGGGCGTGTTGTACAGGCTGGGGTTGTCAAGCGGCTGGCCCAGGGCTTCTTCGATTCTTTCACGCAGGCGCTGGGCGGCCTCGGCCTGCTCTTGTGCAAGCTCTTCATCGTCTTCGGTCGCATACAGTTCGGCCAGAGCTTGCACCTGCGGGTCGGCCCCCGAAGCCAGCTGCGCAATCAAATAACGAATTTGCTGGCGGGCGATGCGTTGCTGCTGCGCGGTCAGCGAGTCGGACATCTCGCCATCGTGCAGGCGCTCATGCACAAACATCAACAAGTTTTTTTGCAAAACCAGGGCTTGCTGGCGTGTCTCGCGCAGGGCCTGAATGTGGACATAACGGTGTCGGTCTGACCATGCTTGCAAGCTTTGCAACTGTGCCGTAAGCCATTCGATGCGGACCAGCAACTGGTTAAAGCGCTGCTGAGCAGCAGTCAGTTTGTCCCGGGTGGCTGCCTTCACCATGAAAGCGGACAGGGCCTGTGCGGCATGGGCAGGTTGGTCAGACAAGGGCGTACTTTGAAAAAGGAAAAGGTCAATCAGGCGATCACGGATCAGGCAGAGGATGGTAACGCGGCAACGGAAGGCCGCCCCTGCCGCACGGGGTAGCGAAGACTCTGGCCGTTGATAATCACTCACCTCCTCAAAAACAGCGCCCATGCACAGCCCCGCCCCGTTCAAAGTCCTGAGCCTCATCCCGCCGATGACGCAGCTCAACACGCCCTACCCGTCCACGGCCTACCTGACGGGTTTTTTGCGTTCGCGGGGGGTGGATGCCGTGCAGGAAGACCTGGCGCTGGCCACGGTGCTGGCTTTGCTCAATCGTTCAGGGCTCATCGCCTTGCGTGAGGCGGCGCTGGCATTGCCAGTTGAAGAACGTTCGGGCCCGGTCAATTTCTTTTTGGACCACTTCAGCGCCTACGCCCAGACCATTGACCCGGTGATCGCTTTTTTGCAGGGCCGCGACAGCACCTTGAGCCACCGCATCGCAGGCCGCGGCTTTTTGCCCGAAGGCCCGCGCTTTGCTGCGCTCGATGCCTATGACGACGACGGCACGGGCGACCCGATTGGCTGGGCCTTTGGGGCCTTGGGCCAGACCGACCGCGCGCGCCACCTGGCCACGCTGTACCTGAACGATCTGGCCGATGTGCTGCGCGACGCGGTCGATGAAGGTTTTGAGTTCGTGCGCTACGCAGAGCGCCTGGCCGCGAGCCAGCCCAGCTTTGACGCGCTGGCCGAGGCGCTGGCGCAGCCGCCGAACCTGATTGACACAACGCTGGAACGTCTGGTGCTGGAAGCCATCGAGCGGCACCAGCCCCAACTGGTCTTGCTGTCCGTGCCCTTCCCCGGCTCAGTCTATGCGGCTTTTCGCATCGCGCAGAGCATCAAGCGGGCACACCCAGCCATCCGCATCGGTCTGGGCGGCGGCTTTGTGAACACCGAGCTGCGCGAGCTGAAAGACGCCCGCGTGTTCGACCATGTGGACTTTGTAACGCTCGACGGCGGTGAACGCCCGCTGCTCAGCCTGATCGAGCACCTGCAAGGCCAGCGCAGCGCGCAAAGACTGCAACGCACGTTCATGCGCAACGATGCAGGCGAGGTGCAATACGTGAACCTGCAGGAACCCGACATTGCCTTTGAAGACGTGGGCACGCCCACCTGGGACGGCCTGCCGCTGCACCAGTACCTGTCGCTGCTGGACATGCTCAACCCCATGAACCGGCTGTGGAGCGACGGGCGCTGGAACAAGCTGACGGTAGCGCATGGCTGCTACTGGAAAAAATGCAGCTTCTGCGATGTGAGCCTGGACTACATCAGCCGCTACGAAACCGCGCAGGCCAGCACGCTGGTCGACCGGATCGAGCGCATCGTGGCCGAAACGGGCCAGACCGGCTTTCACTTTGTGGACGAAGCCGCGCCCCCCAAAGCGCTCAAGGCGCTGGCCGAAGAAATCCTGCGCCGGGGCGTGCAGATTTCGTGGTGGGGCAACATTCGCTTCGAGAAAACCTTCACCCCTGAGCTGTGCGAACTGCTGGCGCAAAGCGGCTGCATTGCCATGTCGGGTGGGCTCGAAGTGGCGTCTGACCGCCTGCTGAACCTCATGAAAAAAGGCGTGTCGGTCGAGCAAGTGGCGCAGGTCACCAAAGGTTTTGCCGATGCGGGCGTGCTGGTGCATGCCTACCTGATGTACGGCTTTCCCACGCAGACGGTGCAGGACACGGTGGATGCGCTCGAATACGTGCGCCAGCTGTTTGAAAACGGCTGCATCCACAGCGGGTTCTTTCACCGCTTTGTCTGCACTGTGCATTCGCCCGTGGGTCAGAACCCCGAAGCCTATGGCGTGAAGCTATTGCCCCTGCCCACAGGCACGTTTGCCAAAAACGATGTGGGCTTTGTCGACCCCACCCCCATGCCCCCGGGCGTGGACCACGACCTGCTGGGCCAGGGCCTGAAAAAAGCCATCTACAACTTCATGCACGGCGTGGGCGTGGACACGGATGTGCGCCAGTGGTTTGAGCTGCCCAAAGGCCAGTGCCCCAAACCCACGGTGCCCCGCCACAAGATTGCCAAGGCGCTGGGCTGATCCTGGGTGTCCCGTAGGTCGGCGGCTTTAGCCCCGACATGGACCTGCGTCACGGTCAGCAACGTCGGAGCTAAAGCTCCGACCTACACACCGAACCACACATCAATCCCCATTTGGGTCACTGCTCATTTTTCAAGCACCCCCTGCCAAGCCAGCAGGCATGCTGCTTTCAAGGCTTGTTCAATGGCTTATCCACAAGTTGGCACACAGGCGCTGTGGATCCATCAACGGCCCCAGGCCATCACCGCTGCAAAAGCCACAAACACGCCCCCGGTCACGCGGTTGAACAGGATACGCACACGGTCGTTTTGCAAAAAGCGCGACAACTTGTGCCCACTGACCGCATACACGCCATACCAGGCCACCTCGATCACCGTGAAAGTGGCCAGCAGCACGCCAAATTGGGGCAAGGCGGGTGTGCCAGACTGGATGAATTGCGGGAAAAACGCAGCGGCAAACACGATCGCCTTGGGGTTGCTGGCCGCCACCGCCAGACCCTGACGGTACAGGGTACGGCCCGAATCCGAAGTCAGCTTGACCGCAGCCTCTGCGTCAGGAGCCAAAGGCGCGCTGGCCATACGAAACAACTGCACACCCAAATAAGCCAGATAGGCCGCCCCCAGATAACGCAAGGTATTGAACACAGCCGGAAAGCTGCTGAGCAAAGCCCCCAAACCTGCCGCAGACAAAGTCATCATGGCGAGCAATGCCGTCATGCAACCAGCCATGGTCATCACGGCCCGACGCCAGCCAAAACGTGCGCCATGGTTCATCACCAGCAGCATGTTAGGCCCCGGGGTGGCTGATACCAGAAAGGTCATGCCCACAAACAACCACCATGTGTGCCCATCCATCGCCACCCCTCTTTTTTCAGAAAAAACACCGCCCATTGTGCCGTGCGACATGACACGACCCTGGCCAGCTCCACCCGCCAAATTCCCCAAATCATTGAAAGATTTTTGATGTAGCATTTGGTATTCATTTAAATGCCAATGACCGCATCACTCAACCCCATCAAAGCCCGTGCCCTTACCTGGTGGCACACCTTGCACCGATGGATGGCGCACCCAGTGCAAAACGAGCGAGAACTGCTGTTCTTCTCTTTCCTTGTCATCCTGATGCTGGGCTACGGGGCGTTTGCCCTTGTGGCCTGGGGCCTGCATTTTCACGATGGCCTGTTGACCAATATGCTGAGCATTGTGGCCATGCTCGTGTTGGGTGGCCTGCGACTGGCCAAAATCAGGCTCAACCCTCTGATAACGGGCCTTCAAGTGGTCACACTGGCTCAGGCATTGGCCATCACCTGGCTGACCGGCGGCATTTATTCAGCCACCATCGGGTGGTTGACCCTGGCCCCATTACCCGCCGTGTTGGCCCCGACTCCGCGGGCACGCATCGCGGGCCTGATCACGGGTTGGGGGCTGGTGCTGGGTTTGTACCTGTATGCCATGCTGGGTGGCGAAGTGGCTTTGCAAATCATGCCGCAAGACCTGCTGCACTGGCACCTGATGATGGCCGTGGTGATTTTTGGCATGCAAATGGCTTTGTTTCACCGCATGAACGTGCTGAGGATGAAACGAATGCAACGCATGCAGCAGCACAGTCGCAAATTGCGGCAGATTCACCAGAAACTCAAACACACGCAACAGCAAAAAGACCTGTTTGTCGCATCGGTCAGCCATGAATTGCGCACGCCCATGAACGCCATCCTGGGCCTGGCTGACCTGATTCACCATGACAAGCGACTGCACGATGAGGCCCGCGAAAAAATCGAAGACATCCAGAAGTCGGGCGAGCACCTGCTGACCATCATCAACGACTTGCTGGATCACGCCCAAATGGAGGCGGGTCGGCTGCAAATTGTCAAGGAACCCTTCAACCTTCATGACACGCTCAAAACCAGTTTTCAGCTGCTCAAACGGCGTGCCGACACCAAACCCCTCAACTACATCCTGAACATCGATCCCGGAGTCCCCGACTGGGTGGTGGGAGACAGCCATCGGCTCACACAAATCCTGGTCAATTTGCTGGGCAATGCCCTCAAGTTCACCAGCCAGGGAGAAGTCGAACTGCGTTGCACAGCAGAAACGGTCACCAGTGCCCAACCCGCCATGGCCCTGATTCACATGGAAGTCAGGGACACGGGCATTGGCATTCCCCAAGACCGCCAACACCGCGTCTTTGAAAGTTTTTCTCAGGCCGATAACTCCATTGCAAGGCGCTTTGGCGGCAATGGCCTGGGCTTGTCCATCACCCGGGGCTTGGTGATCGCCATGGGCGGGCAGATTGGCTTTGAAAGCCAGGCGGGTCAGGGCACGCAATTCGGGGTCGACCTGCCATGCGAACTGGCAAAGGCTCCCTCTCATATTCAGGCCATGGTGGACGAGCAAAGCAGCGAACAGGCTGTTCGCATCCTGATTGCCGATGACAACCCACTCAATCGCCAAATCGCTTCATTGCAACTGCGCAGGCACCTGCCCCAGGCTCGGGTGACCGAGGTTGAAAACGGTCTGGCGGCATTCGAAGCCGTGCGCGACAGCGAAGAGAATTTTGATGTGATCCTGATGGATTTGCTCATGCCGGAAATGGATGGTCTGGAAGCGTCGCGCAAGATCCGCAACGAACTGCCTGAACCCCAACGCAGCACGCCCATCATTGCTCTGACCGCCAACACCGACCGGGAAGAACTGGCTCGCTGTCTCGACTACGGCATGAACGAATGCATGCTCAAGCCCTTCAACAGAACTCATCTGGTTCAACGGGTGCTGTCCTATGTGGCCTGAGCCGGGGCGCAGCACGACCCCGGCCCCGAGCCGCAGCCGCATCGCAGGCCTCACTCTTGTGTGCGTTGTGTTCTGGCTGACACCATCGCATGCAAGCGAAACCGATCTGCCCGTTCAGTGCAACATCAGCACGATCTCAGACGTCAAAGCCCCTGAAGTCACTGAAGTCACTGAAGTCACTGAAGATTGTGTGGAGTTCGGAGCCGCCGTGGGTGAATTGGGGCTGGACTGGCGACAAAAATTACCCGCCAAGGTGCGCTGGCTCACGCGCAAAGATGCCCAAGCCCAGTGCGACCAAAAAACCAGCGAATGGGGACAACGCGTGGGCAAACCCCTGGCACAAGGCTGTGTGTTCCTGAGTGACAACGAATGCACGATCCTGACATCCAGCTACATTTCGCACGCCACGCTGGGCAATGCGGTCAGGGACTGCTCCCCCTGAAGATCTGTCGGCCTCACCAGGCAATAGGCCGCCCCAAGTGGTCCACAAACTGGGCACGCCCCGTGGGGGGCAAATCATCGAGCACAGCCAGCAAAGCCCGCGCCGAATCCTCAGGCAGCATGGCGTTGTCCCCCACAAAAGGGCGACTCAGCGGTGAGCGCACCGTGCCCGGCTGCAAGGCGGCCACCACGGCCAGCGGCCTGCGGCGGGCGACCTCGATCGCGGTGGTTTGCAGCAACATATTGAGCGCCGCCTTGGCGGCCCGATAGCCATACCAGCCGCCTTTGCGGTTGTCTTCGATGCTGCCCACGCGTGCCGACAACTTGCCCCAAATCACGCGCTGCCCCGAAGCGAGCAAGGGGACAAAATGCTTGAGTAACAGGCCCGGGCCCACCGCATTGATTTGCAGCGCGGCCAGCAAGTGCTCAGCGTCCAGTTCATCGAGCCGTTTTTCGGGGCCATGCCCGTTCACGGTGAGCGCACCTGTGGCGTCCAGCACCAAATGAAAAGGTCCCTGCGCAGCCAAGGCCTGGGCGCAGGCCTGGATGCTGGGCTCGTCACACAAGTCCAGCCCCGGCGTGCTTTGGCGCGACACGCCCACCACCTGCGCACAACGCGGATCGCTTTGCAGTTGCTGAAACAAAGCGCTGCCCATCGCACCGCCGGCCCCTACCACCAAGGCCAGGTAGCCTTCGGGCAAGGAAGTCATCATGGCTTGGCCCTGAGCGGACTGGACGCCGCCGATGCATGGTCATAGGCACAGCGAAAACCGATGTAGACCGCATAAAAATCAGCAGGCTTGAAGGCTTGCACGTCGGCCTTCATGTTGAATGCCCCGTACCACCAAGAGCCGCCCACAGTGCGGCGCTGACTGCCCTGTGCATCGGTAGTCCACTCCCAAACATTGGCCCCCATGTCGTACAAACCATTCACGCCGGGCCGAGTCGCTCCGGCGGGTGCCGCACGCGGCCATGGGTCGGCGTCACTGGTATTGGCCCCTTGTGGACTGTCACCAGTGGTCCAGGGATAAGTGCGCCCCCTTACCCATGGCGCAGGCGGTTTTTCACGCAGCTCGGTGAATCCGGCTTCTTGCCACTCGGCACCGGTGGGCAAACGACCATCCGCCCAGCGGCAATAGGCTTGCGCCTCGGCAAAGTCCAGGTGTACGGCTGGCAAATCGGCGCTGACCGGAGCCACGCCATCGGGCCTGCGCCAGGACCAACCCGGGCGGCGTTCCCAGCCAGCGCCGTATTCAAAACCCCCGCCTTCTTTTTCAGCACGGGTCACAATGCCTGTGGCACGCACATAGCGATCAAATTGGCCAATGGTCACTTCGGTGCGGTCAATGGCCCAGCGGCCCAATACCACTTTGTCACCCACTTGGGCTGACGCGTCAGACAGACCGCACAAGGCCTGCCCCCACATCGCGATCACAACGCCGAGATTCCTCGTTTTGACTTTGAACAGGATCACGCCTTGCCCTCATCCCATCTGCGTCGCACCCACGCTTGGATACGCGGACGCAACGGCAAAAATAAACGGTACGCTCCTTCAAAGCACCACGACATCGGCGGCCAAGCCGACAGCCACCCCAGCCAGCGCCAGCCTGGAAACAGCCGCCACAATTGTGAAAACGCTGCCGCTCCGCTGTACAAACGACCCTGACTGTCGCGCACATGAAAGCGGGCCATGGCCTGAGCGCAACTGAGTTGGCTGCCCAATTCGGCCCCGGCACTCACATCGACCCAACGGATGCTGGCCGCTTGCGGCAAGCGTCGGTACACCGCGATTTCGCGCCGACACAGCGGGCAAGAACCGTCGAAATACACCGTGAGAATGGACTCAGGCTTCATGCGGCCAGATCAGAGCGCAGGCGCAGACGACTCTGACAGTCCACCCAAAAACCTTCGCCAAAACCAGGGTACGCCCCCGTCAAGCCGGTCATAATGACTTGGTGCGTGACCCACACTTCCGTGCGCCCGGCAGGCATCGCAGCCAAACGCTCGCGCAAAGCCTGCAGCTGAGCCTGCGGGTTGCCCTGCCCCCCGAAGGTGCTGTTCAGGGCAGGCCAATCTTCAAACTGACCAAAGGCCAGCCCTGCCGTATCCTGACAGCGGCACCACTGGCTGCTGCGCACGGCATCGGGTTTGAACTGTTGCGCCTGCAGCCACTGCCCCAGGGCACGCGAAGCTTGCCTGCCCGCCTTGCTCAAATTGCGCTGGGTACCGCACTGTCCGATGACAAAGCCAGGTGGGTCACCCAAGCCTGACTCGGTGGCCGCATGGCGAATCAAAAGCACACCGCCTTCTTGCCGCCAGGCCGAAAGCAAGGCCGCAGACGACAAGGCGACGCTCGACTGGGCATGGGCCAGTCCAAAAACACTTGCGCCTGCCATGGTCAACCCGCCAACCCCCAGCCCAGCCAGAAAGGCGCGTCGACGCCAATGGACGCGCGTGCTTGAACTGGCGGTGTGCATGGCACTGGTTTTCATGGGCTCGGTCACCCCCCGGAGTCAGACCAACTCGCCCGAAGCGATGCGGGCCAGCGCCTGCTCGAAGACCTCGATCGGCTGACCACCCGAGATCAGGTGTTTGTCGTTGATGATCACCGCTGGCACCGAGCGGATGCCTGCCTGCGTATAAAAGTGCTGCTTCTCACGCACGGCCAGAATCAGGTCATCGCTCTCGAGCACAGCACGGGCACCGGCCACATCCAGCCCCACCTCGGCCACGGCCGCCAGCAAGACATCGGCCTGCGAAATGTTTTCGGCACGCCCTTGATAAGCCTGCAAAAACGCTTTTTTGAGGGCGCGCTGTACGCCGTCACCTTGGTCTTTTGCCCAATGCAACAGGCGGTGGGCATCAAAGGTGTTGTACACGCGGCCTCGGCCGCCCGGGTGGAATGCAAAACCGACTTCGGCGCCGCGTGCCGAGATAGTCTGGCGGATCTGTGCTTGCTGCTCGGGTGTGGAGCCATATTTCTGCGTCAGGTGCTCGCCCAGGTCCTGGCCTTCGGGCCCCATCTGGGGATTGAGCTCAAACGGCTGAAAATGCAGATCGGCCTGCACTTGCCCATCCAACCGCTCCAGCGCTTTTTCAAGTGCGCCAAGTCCCACGGCGCACCATGGGCAGGCAATGTCGGACACAAAATCAATTTTCAACGTGGTGGTCATGGCGGGCTTTCGCGGATTCAAGACCCGTGATCTTGCCGCAAATCAGGCGTATCGCTTTGGTCACCGCCGCAAAACCCCAGGCTCAGGGAGGACCCAGCACCTGGGCCAGCGCCTCATCAAAAAGGGCGGCCGCCTCGTACTGCACCCAGTGCCCCGCGCCCGGGATGGTGTGCCATGCCCCGCCATGCGGAACCCAAGCGGCCAAGGCCGCCTGCACCTGCGGCAAACGCCCCCGGTACAAGGCATCGTGCTCGCCATAAATGGCACTGACACGAACCTGCAGCCGTGGCAAGACCTCGGCCACGATGGGCGTGCCCGACAGGCGGCGCCTGGGCATGCGGTCACGCCGCACATTGGCGGTGTGCAGGTCCAGCGCCAGGGCATCCAGACGATCCGGCGCTTGCAACATCAACACCTGCAAGTTGTGCCGATGCACCTGGGCTTGTGCTTCGGGGGTGGGCAAGTGTCGCCAGCCCTTGAGCGGGATGCGCTCGAGTACCGTCAAACCGAGGCCCGGTGCGCCCACCAGCACCAATTGCCGGGCGTCTTGTGGAAAGGCGTCCAGCCACAAGGCCGCGGTCATGCCGCCAAACGAGAACCCCACGAGACTGACCGGCCCCACGGGTGCGAGGTGAGCCAGCCCGGCGTGCAGGTGCCCCGGCAAATCGTCGGTGTCGGTGCAGCCCGCTGGCAAATCCGAATCGCCAAACCCGGGCAAGTCAGGCACCAGCACGCGCCAACCCGCATCGCGCAAAGGCGCGATATTGAGCACCCAATGCGTCCAGCTGCCACTGCCGCCGTGCAGCAACACCACCACGGGCCGCCCCAGATCACCCCAGACATGCCAGACCGTATCGGCCCCATCGTGGCGGGTCACGCAGCGCTGCGCCCCCGCCAACTGATGGGCCAATTCGGGCAACAAAAATGCAGGCAACTGGGCCGGGCTGCAGGTGAATGAGCTCATGAATTCAGGCCAACGGTGTTTTCGGATGCTGCAAACGCCAGACCCGGTAGGCGGCTCCCGTTGCGATCAGGCTGGTCCACACGCTGGCCTGGTACACCGAAGCCAGGCCAAAGCGCTCACTGAGCAAGCCGCCCAGCAAGCCTCCCAGCACCCCCGGGAAGCCATAGCCAATCACGGTGTACAAAGCCTGACCACGCCCGCGCAAACGGCCCGGAAAGTGGTGCGACAACAAAGCAATGCAGGCTGTGTGGTGGGTGGCAAAGGTCAGCGCGTGCAGGCACTGCGCCAGCAACAGCACCCCCAGCACATCGGCCCACCACGTGGTCAGGCCCATGCGCAGCGCCATCGCCGCCGAACACACCACCAGCCAGCCTGTCAGGGGCAGGCGGGGCAGCCAACGTGACTGGCTGTAGAACCAACCGATCTCGACCAACACCGACACGGCCCACAGCACCCCGATCATGGTTTTGCTGTAACCGAGCGCATCGAGGTAGAGCGAAAAAAACACATAAATGCCGATGTGCGACAGCACATGAAAAAAAGCCGCCGCAAAAAACCAGCGCACCTGTTTTTGGCGCAGCACGGGCCACACCGGCACATGAACGTCGGTGTGGTGCGCGGCCTCTTTCAGATCAGGCAGAAAAAACACACTGAGCAAGACCGCGCCCAGACTGAACACCGTCCAGCCCGGAAAATGCTTCATGCCAAATGCCTCGAACCAGGCCCCTGCCACAAACACCGTGACCAGAAAGCCGAGCGAGCCCCACAAACGCACACGGCCATAGCGGCGGGCGTCAAAATCGCCGCCCTGACTGACCAAATGGGCCATGGCCGCCTCGCTCATTGGCATCATCGAACTGGTGTGGGTGAACATCACCAGCAACACGATGCCCAGAAACACGGGGCCTGCGTCGAGCCACAAAAACAAGGCCGAGACAAAAGCCACCGACGCGCCCAGGCGCAACAACTTGACCCGTTCCCCGGTGCGATCACTGACCGCCCCCCAGACATAAGGCGCAAACAAGCGCGTGGCCGCCTGCACCGAGGTCAGCACGCTGATGGCCAGCAGGCCCAGCCCCATGTCCTTGAGCCACAGAGGCAGGTAAGGGTTGAAAAACCCGATGTGCGCGAAATAGCTGGCCGACAGCGCCGCAAAGGGCAACAACTGGCGGCGGGTCTGTGGCATCAGGGCTTGGCGGCAGCGATCGGGGCCATGCCGTGCTCGACGTCACCGCACTGGGCGCGGTGCTGCAAGGCATGCTCCATCACCACCAGGGCCAGCATGGCCTCGGCAATCGGCGTGGCGCGGATGCCCACGCAAGGGTCATGGCGGCCTTTGGTGATGACTTCGGTGGGCTGGCCATTCGAGTCGATTGACTCGCGGGCGATCAAAATCGAGCTGGTCGGCTTGACCGCGATGGACACCTCAATGTCCTGCCCGGTGCTGATGCCGCCCAGCACGCCCCCCGCGTTGTTGCCCACAAAGCCTTCGGGCGTCAGCGTGTCACCGGCCGTGCTGCCTTTTTGCGTCACGCAGCCAAAGCCCGCGCCGATTTCCACGCCCTTGACGGCGTTGATGCCCATCATGGCAAACGCGATGTCGGCGTCGATCTTGTCAAACAGCGGCTGGCCCAGGCCCACGGGCACGCCACGGGCCACCACGCGCAAGCGCGCACCGCATGAATCACCCGACTTGCGCAGGGCGTTCATGTAGTCCTCCAGCGCCGACACATCAGCCATCGGGGCAAAAAACGGGTTGTTCGGCACATGGTCCCAGCTCTCAAAGCCAATCGGCACATCGCCGATCTGGGTCATGCAGCCCACAAAGGTGGTGCCAAATTTTTCCTTGAGCCACTTCTTGGCCACAGCGCCCGCAGCCACCATGGGGGCCGTCAGGCGCGCCGACGAACGGCCACCACCACGCGGGTCGCGCAGTCCGTATTTGCGCCAGTAGGTGTAATCGGCATGGCCAGGGCGGAAGGTTTGCAGGATGTCGCCGTAGTCCTTGCTGCGCTGGTCGGTGTTGTTGATCAACAGGCAAATCGGGGTGCCGGTGGTCAGGCCCTGGTACACGCCCGAGAGGATCTGCACCGCATCGGGCTCGTTGCGCTGGGTGACGAATTTGCTGGTGCCGGGGCGGCGGCGATCCAGATCGGGCTGGATGTCGGCCTCGCTCAAGGGCATGCCCGGGGGGCAGCCGTCGATCACGCAGCCAATGGCCGGGCCGTGGGATTCACCAAAGTTGGTGACCGAAAAAAGGGTTCCGAAGGTATTGCCGCTCATGGACTGGGATTATCCCAGAGCGGCACGGCCCGATTTCAGAGCTTGACGTCTTCGGCATCCGGGGCCGAGCCATCGGGCCAGTCGCGAATGTAGGCCTTGAGCATCTTGTTTTCAAAGTTTTGCCCATCCACCACGGCTTTGGCCACGTCATAAAAGCTGATCACCCCCATCAACACGGTGCCTTCCATGACGGGCATGTAACGGGCGTGGTGCTCCAGCATCATGCGGCGCACCTCGTCGATGTCGGTTTCGCCGGTGCAGGTCAGCGGCTTCGCATCCATCGCCTCGCTGACCAGCGTGTTGCCCACCTGACCACCGTTTTTGACGATTTGTTTGATCACCTCGCGGAAAGTCAGCATGCCCGCCAAAGCACCGCGCCCCATGACCACCAAAGAACCAATGTCTTTTTCGGCCATGTCGTTCATGGCGCGAGACAAGGGTTCGTCAGACTGAACAGTGAACAAAGTGCCGCCTTTGACGCGGAGGATGTCGCTGACTTTCATGGTGTGTCTCCTTGGGGTCGAATGTTGTCTGAAATGGCTACCAATATAGCCCACAATGAAACCCGAGCGTAGCGATTGAAGCTTGCCAAACACTTTCTTTTTCTGGAGATATTCCATGGCTGGCTACAGCGACCCTGGCTTTGACACCCTGGCCCTGCATGCAGGTGCCGCGCCCGACCCGGCCACCGGGGCGCGGGCGGTGCCGATTCACATGACCACCTCGTTCGTTTTTGAATCGAGCGACCAGGCTGCGGCCTTGTTCAACCTGGAGCGGCCCGGCCACGTCTACAGCCGCATCAGCAACCCCACCAACGCGGTGCTGGAGCAGCGCATCGCAGCCCTCGAAGGCGGCATTGGCGCGATCACCACGGCCAGCGGCCAGGCCGCCCTGCATCTGGCCATCGCCACGCTCATGGGCGCGGGCTCGCACATCGTGGCCTCCACCGCTTTGTACGGCGGCTCACACAACCTGCTGCACTACACCCTGAGCCGCTTTGGCATCAGCACCACCTTTGTCAAACCCGGTGATCTGGACGCCTGGAAAGCCGCCGTGCAACCCAACACCAAATTGTTTTTTGGCGAAACCGTGGGCAACCCAGGCCTGGACGTGCTGGACATCCCCGCCATCAGCGCCATCGCGCACGAAGCGGGCGTGCCGCTGCTGGTGGACTCCACCCTCACCTCGCCCTGGCTGATCAAACCCTTTGACCACGGGGCCGATCTGGTCTACCACTCGGCCACCAAGTTTTTGTCAGGCCACGGCACGGTGGTGGGCGGCGTGGTGGTCGATGGCGGCAGCTTTGACTGGGACAAGTCGGGCAAGTTTGCCGAACTGAGTCAGACCTATGAAGGCTTTCACAACATGGTCTTCAGCGAAGAAAGCACCGTGGGTGCCTTCTTGCTGCGCGCCCGGCGCGAAGGCTTGCGTGACTTTGGCGCCTGCATGAGCCCGCACACCGCTTGGTTAATCTTGCAAGGCATCGAGACCCTGCCCCTGCGCATGGCCCGCCACATGGACAACACCGCCAAGGTGGTCGAGTTTCTGGCAGCGCACCCGCTGGTCAGCCGCGTGGGTCACCCCCTGCTGGACAGCCACCCCTCGCACACGCTGGCGCAAAAGCTGTTGCCACGCGGTGCGGGCTCGGTGTTCAGTTTCGACATCCAAGGCTCACGCGCCCAGGGCCAAAAATTCATTGAAACCCTCAAGGTCTTCAGCCACCTGGCCAACGTGGGCGACTGCCGCAGCCTGGTGATCCACCCGGCCAGCACCACGCACTTTCGAATGAGCGACGAGGCCCTGGCCGCCAGCGGCATTGGCCCGGGCACGATCCGCCTGTCCATCGGTCTGGAAGACCCGGCCGACTTGATCGACGACCTGAAAAAAGCGCTCAAAGCCGCGGAGAAAGCAGCATGAACATCACCGTCCAAGGCCACCTGCTTTACGCCTACACCGGCGGCAAGCCCTTCAACCCTGCGCAGCCCACGGCGGTCTTCATCCACGGCGTGCTCAACGACCACAGTGTCTGGATTTTGCAAACCCGCTACCTGGCCCACCACGGCTGGAACGTGCTGGCGATTGATTTTCCGGGGCACTGCAAAAGCGAAGGTGCGCCACCACAAAGTGTGGAAGAAGCCGCAGACACCGTCATCGCCTTGCTCGACGCGATGCAGATTGAAAAAGCCACACTTATCGGCCACAGCTTTGGCTCGCTGATCGCGCTCGAAGCCACTGCCCGTGATGCTGCCGCGCACCCGGGCCGCGTGAGCCACCTGGTGATGGTGGGCACGGCCTACCCCATGCGCGTGTCGCCCGCCTTGCTCGACCTGTCGGTCAGTGCCCCCTTCAAGGCGATTGACATGGTCAACAGCTTTTCGCACTCCACCCTGGCCCCACCACCTTCGGCTTTGGGCCCCGGCACCTGGCTGTATGGCGGCAGCAAGGCGCTCATGCGCCGTGTGCTGGCCAGCAACACGCAGGTCAATGTGTTCCACACCGGCTTCAAGGCCTGCGACAGCTACAGCGGCGGCGAAGCGGCCATGTCCAAAGTGAGCTGCCCCACCCTGTTTGTGCTGGGCAGCGCCGACCAGATGACCCCGCCCAAGGCGGCGCAAAGCCTGATCGATGAGTGCGCTCACCCCCATGTGGTGAAACTGCCCGCCGGTCATTCGCTCATGACCGAGGCCCCCGAAGGCGTGTTGCAGGCCCTCAAGGACTTTTTGAAACCATGAGTTTGAACATCACACCCGCCATGGATGCGACCCGGGCACAAGAAATCGCCCAAAACCTCGACCTGCGTGCCCTGCCCGCCGATTTCCTGAACAACCCCTATCCGGTCTATGCCGCGCTGCGCGAAACCGAGCCCTTCAAGCGCATGCCCGACGGCTCGTATTTCCTCACGCGCCACGCGGATCTGGTGGCGGTGTACCGCGACGCCAAGGTGTTCAGCTCCGACAAACAGGTCGAGTTCGGCCCCAAATACAACCACGCCCCTTTCAACCAGCCGCCCTACACCACGCCAGGCGGCGTGGCCCCGCTGTTCGAGCACCACACGAACAGCCTGGTCTTCAACGACCCGCCGCTGCACACCCGGGTGCGCCGCCTCATCATGGGCGCGCTCACCCGCCGCGCCATCGAGGCCATGGAACCCGGGCTGGTGTCGCTGGTGGACAGCCTGCTCGACAAGATCGAGGCCCAGGGCGGCGGCGACCTGATCGAAGACTTTGCCTCGGCCATACCGGTCGAGATCATTGGCAACCTGCTCGATGTGCCGCATGTCGACCGCGAACCGCTGCGCGGCTGGTCATTGGCCATCCTGGGCGCGCTGGAACCCTCCCTCACGCCCGAACAGGAGGCCCTGGGCAACCACAGCGTGAACGAGTTTCTGGCCTATTTACGCGAATTGGTGGCCAAGCGCCGCCAGCAGCCCGGCGACCCGGAGCACGATGTGCTGACCCGCTTGATCCAGGGTGAGGAAAATGGCGACGCCCTGAGCGAAGTCGAGCTGCTGCAAAACTGCGTGTTTTTGCTCAATGCCGGACACGAAACCACCACCAACCTGATCGGCAATGCCCTCATCAGCCTGCAAGAGTGGCCTGAGCAACGCCTGCGCTTGCTGTCGGACCTGCACCAGGCCCCCGACGAAGACGCCGCCCAAGGCATTCTCGGGCTGGCCGTGGACGAATTTTTGCGTTTTGAATCGTCCAACCAGCTGGGCAACCGCCGCGCCCTGCATGCCACACAGATCAACGGCGTTGAACTGCCTGCGGGCGCTTTGGTGACGCTGTGCATTGGCGCAGCCAACCGCGACCCGGCCGTGTATGACAACCCCGAACAACTGGACCTGCGCCGCACCGGCAACAAGCACCTGGCTTTTGGCTTTGGCGTGCACCAGTGCGCGGGCCTGAGCCTGGCACGACTGGAAGGCCGCATCGCCGTTGGGCGTTTTTTGCAGCGCTTTCCCGACTACCGGCTCACTCAGGCCCCGGTTCGCGGTGGTCGCGCCCGATTCCGGGGATTTTTGCAAGCCGCCTTCCGCACAACATAAGCCAGCCCCGAACCGTCAACAGGAGACCACGCCATGACCGAAGCCATTCGCCATGCCAGTTTTGCCGAGTTCTATCCGTTTTACCTGAGTGAGCACAGCCACCGCATCTGTCGCCGCCTGCACTTTGTGGGCAGCAGCCTGTCCCTCATCTGTCTGACCATGCTGGTCATCACCGGGAAGCCTCAGTACTTTTTATATGGCCTGTTGTGCGGCTATGGTTGCGCCTGGATTGGCCATTTTGTGTTCGAGAAGAACAAGCCCGCCAGCTTCAAACGCCCGCTCTACAGCTTCATGGGTGACTGGGTGATGTACCGCGACATGTGGCGCGGTCGCGTGAGTTTTTAAAGCTCACGCCTTTTCAGGCAACAGGGCAGACACCCGAATACGGTCCAGCCCTGTGTGCAGCCACAACGGGTCGGCCCCCTCTTCCCGCCAGACCAACAAGCGGTCAGCCAGTGGCGCCACAGCCACCTGAGCCGGGTCCACCAACAGCACTTGCCGGGCCTGGCCTTGTGCATTTTGTTCGGTCAGGCGGCCCACCCAGTCCAGCTTGTGCAACACCTCGAGCACTTGCCGCAGCTCGCCGGGTTCCACACGCAATCGCAAGGCCAGATCGTCGGTACTCAAGCCCCGTTGATCCGAGGCCTTGGCCGCGTTCAACTCGGCCACGATCTCAAGTGCCAGACGAAAGCCCCAGCCCGCGCCTTCGGGCTTGCGCCATTCTTGCCGCCCCAACTGCGGTAGGCTGGCGGCCAGCACCGCGCCCAGCAACACCAGCAGCCAAGTCACATAAATCCAGACCAGCAAAATCGGCAGCGCCGCAAAAGCGCCATAAATCAGGGAATAGGTGGGCACCTGAAGCAGGTAAACCGCCATCAGTTTCTTGGCCAGCTCCAGGGCCCCAGCCACCAGGAAACCGGCCGTGAAGGCATGTCGCCAACGCACACGCGTGTAAGGCACATAAAAATACAAACCACTCACACAAGCGGTCAGCAAGACAAATTCAAAGCTGTCGAGCAACCAACGGATGGAACCGGGCAACACATCGACCACATCGCGCGAGGCCGACACCACATAAGACGTGATGGCCAGGCTGGCCCCCAACAGCAAAGGCCCCAGCGTGATGGCCGACCAGTACAGCAGCACCCGCTGCGGCAAAGGCCGCTGGCGCTGCAAGCCCCAGATTTGCCCCAGCGTGCGCTCGATCGTCACCATCAAAAACACCGCCGACAGCAGCACTGCCACCAAACCCGCAGACCCCAGGCGGCTGGCCTTGCGTGAGAACTGCGTCACATAACTGAGCACCTGCCGTGCAATGCTCTCGGGCACCAGGCTCTCGATCAGCCAGCGCTGGATCGTGTCCTGAAACTTGCCAAACACCGGAAAGGCCGCAAAAACCGCCAAACCCACTGCAAACAAGGGCACCAAGGCCAGCACGGTGGTGAAGGTGAGCGAGCTGGCGCTCACGCCCAAACGGGCATCGCGAAAACGCTCGGCTAAAACACCTGCCATTTGACGCCATGGGAAAACCGACAATTCTTGCCACCAAAGCGCGACTTGCGCACGCCGTGTGGGTGTAGAGGAGGAAACTTGCATGCCCGGTATGATGCCACCGCATTGAACACCAACACAGAAAACAACCCCG
>JACCDQ011851146.1_pt1 | contig 25396 bp, 23 predicted proteins | sample 7446031 | NCBI WGS metagenome assembly JACCDQ01 (sample SAMN15323442, study PRJNA562643) | freshwater metagenome | isolation source: river surface water | place: USA:Blue River Watershed | collected 2017-08-17 | reverse complement strand
CACGGATTTTCAGTCCGATGCTCTACCAACTGAGCTAATCCACCTCAATTGCCCGTAGGGTAACGGGACTGCAAAAATAGGAGAAAATTTAGTTAATCCCAATCACCCTTCGAAAAATTGTCAAAAAATCTCCAATCAGACCAAATCAAGCAACAAATCCTCCGTTCACTAAACACCGTTTGATAAATTCAAGTAAAACCCCGTACTTTAAAGTTAGATTGAACCAAATCCAATGATTCTTAGCATACTCGTTAGCCTTTTCACTTCACTCGTTACTCCGGTTGACACCAGCATTCACACCACAGTAGAAGCTCAGGCCATCGTTTCCGATGCAGGTGTAACTCCTTTCTGGATGCGCAGTTTGCAGTATGGTTCGGTCCCCATGGAAAATCCAGGCTTAATCTTGCGGGCTTGGAATGGCAAGGGCTATAATCTCAAGAAAAAGTATGATTGGAAATACGAGGTCGAAGCGACCGGCTGGACAGGAAAACAGAATGATTTCTGGCTGACCCAAGCCTACGTCAGTGGCCTTAGAGGCAAATGGGAGCTCTGGGCGGGCAGACGAAAAGAGGTATATGGATTAGGAGATACAACGATGACTGGCGGATTCTACGCTTGGTCAGGAAATGCATTACCCATGCCAAAAGTTCAATTAGGCACGCGAGACTATCTTAATTTTGCCAAAGGATGGCTGGGAGTGCATATGACCTACTCACATGGCTGGTTTGACAATCAGGGCCCTACTTTAAATGCCTATTTGCATCAAAAATCATTGTATGGTAGAATTGGGAAAACGGAATCTAGGTTTAATTTATTTGGAGGGATTAATCATCAATCATCATGGGGAGGCAAATCCAATGTTGACAATAATCTGGTTTATCCTTCAAGTTTGCGGGCATATTTTTATGTAGTAACGCTCTTAAAAGATAGAACAATTGTTGCCATTGATGAAAAATCAACTTGGGAGGACATCAACAATCAATATGGGAATCATTTAGGCTCAATTGATTTAGCAATGAGCATCAAAACAGCTATTGGAAAAATATTAATCTATAAGCAAAATCCATATGAAACTGCCCGATTAATTAATTTGGTAAATGCAGATGATGGTATAAGGGGGATATCGTTTGAAGCAAAAAATAATCAAATAATTAATCACCTTATTTATGAATATCTTCAAACAAGCAATCAAGGATTATATATGTCTCCATTGGGAGAATTCCTTAATTTGAAAGATACACATTATCCCGAAACAGAAAATTATTTCAATAATGCAGAACGTGGAGGATGGGCATATTGGGGTAAAGGAATCGGAACTCCGCTGATAGTAATTAATAAAGAAAGAACCAACAATGGGGAAGTAAATGCTTTTAGAAACAATGCCGTAAAATCTCATTATTTCGGCATTAAAGGTCAACTAGCCTATGGTTTGACATACACATTAAGAAGTACATATTCAAAACATGGATACATTGCTAGTAAGTCCAATGATCCACGGACGAGATTCATTGAATCAGTAGATCAATTTACTTCAATGCTAATTATCGGGAAAAAAATAAGAAGAAATTTAGGCGCAGAAATGTCTTTAGCTGCTGATTTGGGAAATGAAATTCCTAGGACAAGTGCCTTTTCAATGAGAATTAGGTATATATTATACTAATTCTGCTTTTTCAGCCATTGTACAAAATTATAAATACCTATTTCAAGGGAAGTATTAGGTTTGTAACTTATCAATTTAGATGCCTTATCCGTGTCAGCAAATGTTCGATCAACATCCCCAGGCTGCATTTTTTCCCAATTTATATGCGCTTGCTTCCCAATGACAGTTTCCAAAGTTTTAACTAGATCTAATAAAGTAATCGGAGTTTTGGAGCCGAGATTTATGGTTTCATAGACTCCATTATTGGAACTTAAATATCGAATTGCCCCTAAAACCCCATTCACAATATCACCAACATACGTGTAATCTCGCGATGTTGTCCCATCCCCATATAAAGTAATTTTTTCACCATTAAGAATAGATTTTGCAAATTTATGAATGGCCAAATCTGGGCGCTGCCTTTCACCATAAACAGTAAAAAACCGTAAATTAATTACATCAAAGTGATACAAATGATGAAATGTATGTGTTAACAATTCCCCGGACTTTTTTGTAAATGCATAGGGTGAAATTGGGTAATCAACCGCATCTTTCTCAGAAAAAGGCACTTTTGTACTATTTCCATAAACAGAGGAGGAAGATGCGAAAATCAGTTTCCTGATTTTACGCTTCTCCATCCAATTATACAGGGAGTAGGTTTGATTAATATTATTTTCAATGTAGTCTTCGGGTGATTCAATCGAGGGCCGCACTCCTGCCTTAGCAGCCAAATGTATCACAAAATCGATATCTTCAGATAAATTAAAGTTCGAGATATCTCCCAGATTTCCTTCGACCAATGAGAAAAGTGGATGAGAAAGCAATGACGAAAGATTACTATCTTTAATTTCTCGGGAATAAAATGAATCAAAATTATCGATTCCAATAACTTCAAATCCTTCACTTACCAAAAGTTCGCAAAGAGAACTACCGATAAAACCCGCAGCACCCGTAACTAAAAACTTACCCATCTACAACGATTTTTTCAACCTCAATTTCACAAATTTACAAATTAATATTTAGCTAGACCGAGATCATTTTATTATTTATTTATAGGAGGGGTATGTCCAACCAACCAATTAATCGATTTAGATAAGCCTTCCTTTGTGGTAAGTGGTAAAGGCTTTCCAATATATTCCATTATTCGCCTATTTGACACAACGAAGTCTGAAACAAGTTTATCTAAAAAAAATGAATTCAGTGGAAAATGAAGTAGGTCACCTAATTTTGCTATAAATAGAATGAACTCCTTAGGCAGAGGTAACATCTGCACCTTACGTTTAGTTTCTTGAATTATCAGATGAATAATTTCATTTGTCGAAACAACCTCGCTATCAGCCACATGGTAAATCCCTGATGGAATATTTGGGCGGCTTAAAAGTTCATTTAATATAAAAACCAAATTATCGATAGAACAAAATGACCTTTTATTATCAAATTTCCCCAATGGCCACGGAATTCCAGACTTGACAAACCTGACTAATGAATTTAGATTACCTTTATTGCCTTCCCCGTGTATCATGGACGGCCTTATTATAATCACACGTTTATTTTCAGGAACCAATTTACTTAGTATATATTTTTCTGCTAATAATTTTGACTTCCCATAAATGGTGAGTGGATTAGGTTTTAATTCCTCCGTTAACTCAACTTCAGCATGATCGGTTAAGGCCTTTATGGAACTAAAAAATATAAAAGTAGAAGCAGACGATAACAAAAATTGATCAAATAATTCCTGCGTCCAAATGGTATTTACTCGAAAATAGTCTTCTTCTTTATACGAATGATTAACATCGTGCGCTATGCCGCCCAGGTGAATGACATGTGATATTGCATTCGGAATAGTTGAATTCAAACGCGAAATGGGAGTAAACTCTGCATCTAGTAATTGTCTTAAATTACTGCCTACAAATCCATTACTCCCCGTGATAGCAATCTTTAATTTCAACTTTCCAATAGGTTTTGATAAAGTAAATTAATTTGACCCACTATTACATCCATAGAAAATCGCTTTACTGCAAGTGTTCTACTTGCTTCGGACTTTGAATGAAGCAAATCTTTTTCCTCCAAGAGTTGCGTGATAACACGAAGAATTTCATCAGAAGACCCTGGTTCAAATAAATAACCATTCACCCCTTCGTTAACTGTTAAATTACAACCCGGCGTATTCGTAGTTAAAATAGGCAGCCCAATTGAAAGAGCCTCAAGAATAGACCTAGGAATCCCTTCCCTATAGTAGCTGGGATAAATATATGTATCCGAACCAGAAAGGATTGAACTTATGTCCTTCCTTTTACCAAGAAAAAACACATGCGTTGAATCTTTCCAAGAATTAAAATATGATAATGGAATATGTTGCGGATTATCTATATCAGGCCAACCGACTAGAATTAATTTACATTCAGGCTGTAGCTTAATTAGTTTATCGAATGCAACTAGTAATTCGCGAATCCCCTTCTCCCAAATGAGTCTTGTAATGCAAGTAAAAATGATCGCATCTTTCGATATTCCTAATTCGATGCGAATATTAGACTCCGACTTAACAAACTTTTGAATATCAACCCCGCTTCCTTCAATCAAATGAATTTTACTAGGGAATAATAAGGAGGCGAAAAGTGTTTGTACATCATCAGGATTTTGAACAATAATGACATCGCTAATGTAAAATTTAAAGAGATAAATACATTGACTAATGAATTTGTAAACTAAAAATTTAATTTGGCTTGAAGAAAAAGCAATTCCAAGTCCAGTAATATGTATAATCAATTTTGATTTCCTAATTCTTAGTTTAGCAAAGCAGCTAATCAAATTAGGTTGAAAACGAAAGGAGTGAATGATATCAAATTGTTCGCGTCGAAATAACTGTCGATAAAATAAAATCAACTTCAAAATTTGAATAATACCTTTATTCGAACGATCTAAGTTATAACTATTCACATGAATTCCAAGTTCAACTAATTTATCTCCAAAACCATCATTGGGGATTAAGGCATGAACCTCATATCCCTGATTAATTAAGCTTTTGGCAAGTGCTGTCCTACTTTGAAAAAAGTCAGCCCCAAAATTTTCAACAATCAGAATCTTCCCTTTACTCACTTATAGAATTAGATAAATATTGCTTAAACTTTATGGAGTCCCTTTGATGGAAATAATATAAAAAAACAATAATGATATGGAAATAAGATGAACGATAGCGGGTGGCAGATCCAGGATTAAACACGCCAAATGGATAATTTACAAATAGGATCAATAAGAATAAAAATATAAAAAAAATGGTAAAATTTGGATTTGCTACTTTCCGTTCATGCTGCCTTAAAAAATGAAAAATCAAATAATAAAACACAACGAACCAAAATGCAAGCCCCTCAAAAAAATAGGGTAAAAATTGAGGTTTAGCGAGCGATTCAAATAGCGTTGGCCCTAAATTAGCTAAAAAGATGCCATAAGGAGCCTTCAAAAAAATATCCCACTCACTTAGCCAAAAATCACCTGATCGCGACGATTGCGTATCGTAATATTGATGATTAAAATATTCTTTAGCTAAGGGTAGAAATTCATTTTGAATAAAATCTGCCGCTAAAATATATACAACAATAGCTCCCAAAATAATGCCAATTATCATACTTACATAACGAATGTATTTATTTATAAATGATAGATTATTTACAAATAGAGCTGTTATTGCCAAAACTACACCAATTCCCACAGGTGGTCTTAAAATTATCAAGAAATAGACACAAATTATATTCCATAAAATGGAATAGGAACGTTTCTTTTTTTCTATAAAATCCAAAATCCAAATAATGACAAAACTCGAAAAAAAACAGGTTAGTGATTCTTTAGAAACCACTGAGGTCCACATAGCAAAGCTTGGGAAGCTCAATAAAACTACAAGCGTAAATTCGTTTTTGGGGGGCAAATTTAAACGCTTAATTAATTTAGATAAACCCCAAAACGTAAATGCTAAATAAACTAAATGGACAAAGAAATTAACAACTAACAATTTCTTCAAAAGAGCAGTAATAAATCCCACTAACGAGGTGTTATTATAAAAAACAGCCAATGAAAATTCTAATGGAGTAGCTAAATAAGTTTCAGAATCTCCTAAATAGGTAAACTTCCCAAAAATAAAAACTCCATATATACAGAATAAAAACTTAAGCCAAAACAACCACTTTAGAGATCTACTCATTTCCTAACTTGATAAATTACCTCACTCCAACTTTTAATCGCATAAATAAGATCAAATGAATTAATTTTTTCCAAATATTCCTTTGATTTCAACTTTGAAGTTGGTGACTTTGTGATCACTTCATTAATCGCACTTTCCCAAAAATTTGTAGCATTCAAGGGGATTGGCAATAAAGTGCCTATTAGATTCAATTGTTCTCCATCTTTAAGTGTTTGATTGTAGTCCGCCTCTCCGAAACTTAATATTTCACGAGGACCAAATGGACAATCAGATGCAAATAGTGGTGCTTGACAAATCAAGGCTTCAATTAATGCATTTGGCATGGACTCAAATGATGAAGTCAATAAAAATCCAGCTGTATATTTATAAAGCCTAAATGGATTATTTATGAGCCCCACAAAATAAATGTGGTATTTATCAGTTAATAATTGGCCACTATCAGAGTCAAACACTAGGTTCCCTTCTAATTTGGCAAGACGTATCAGCTGTTGTTTTAAAGGCCCTTGCCCTGCAATTATTAATTTTAATTGCGGATGTTGAATTTTTAAATTTGTAAAAATTTTAATCTGCTGATTCACTAATTTTTGTTCTTCCAAGCGATTCACTGAAAGTAAAAATTTGTGATTCTTGATCAAAGACTCTAAACTTGGGTCGCTCAACGATTCATTTGACTTAGCTTCAATTAGCTCAATATCATAGGCATTTGAGACATAAAAAACCTTTGATCTAGGGATCGAAAATTCATGAATAATTTGAAATACTAAACCTTTCGAATTGGCAGAAATACGATTCGCCCGTCGATATAAGTATTTGATAATGAATAGAAACCAAGGATATCGTTTGTATTGAGCAATTAAATTGATACGTGCACTAATAATGGTAAAATGTCCCGAAAAAAATGAGGTAATAATATTAAGTACATTCGACTGCTCTAAAAAAGAAACAACCACCACATGTTTTGATTTCGATTGCTTTTTAAGTACCCAATATAAATTCCAAATGTTCCTAAAGTATCGAAAAAGCTTTTGAAAAAAGGCCTTTGCTACTTTTTGATTTAAAGCATGGATAACAATATCCGAGTCAACAAAATATTCAATTGTATTTTCAAGCAAAATTATTTCTCCTCCAAACTCTTTTTGCAAAGCCAGGACCTGGCGCTCTGCTCCTCCTTTGTTTAAAGAGTTTATTAGAAAAAAGAATTTTCTATCTTTTAACTCATCCATTTATTATGCCACATTTGAAACATTAACAAATTCCATAATTTGAAAACATTTTGGGAATTATTTTTTTTATAATCTGAAACGACCTGGATTATCGCGCTATAGTTAAATATTCCTTGATTTTCAATAAACTTTTGATTCAGATATTCATGCATGTAGGCTTGAATTTCAGATTGAAACCATTCGACCAGAGGTATCCCAAATCCCATTTTGGGCCGATCCATTATTTCTTTTGGTATATATGAATGAGTTATTTGCTTGAGAAGGATTTTTTGGCCTTTATCTGAAATTTTATACTTATTGGGCAATTGTGCTACCCACTCAGCTAAACGATGATCAAGCAAAGGCTCCCTGCCTTCTAAACCAACACGCATAGTTGCCCGATCTACTTTGGTTAATATGTCCTCAGCCAGGTACGTTTTAAAATCCGCACACAACATGGCACTTATTAAATCTTCATATGGTTCATCTATTCCTGTATGAGTAAATTTTGTATGATTGGAGAAGCCGGGATTTAACAACAATTCCGAGATTTCATAATCAGAAAAATACTTCGAAATATTTAATTGTGCCTCCTTTGAATTCGTAGATTTTAAAAGAGAAATTCCTTTAGAAAATCTAGTTTTAAAATTATATGTTTTGTTAAAATAAGGTATAGAATTGGGGTCAATTTTTGATAAAACATCGGCAACCCTTTCCCGAATGGAAATAGGTATTCTGTTTAATTTAGGGAAGGTATTTAAGACATATTTATATTTTGAATACCCTCCAAAAAGCTCATCCCCAGCATCTGCAGAAAGTGCGACTGTCACTTCTTGCCGGGCCAATTCACTTACCAGCATGGTAGGTATTGCAGATGGGTCACTAAACGGCTCATCATAATACGTCGGAATTTCTAAAATTTTCTCCTTGGCATCTTTTACGCTGCATATTTGAGTCACATGATTCGTACCTAGAAAACTGGCAACACGATGCGCATATTCGGATTCGTCATATTTTTGCTCCTCAAATCCGATCGTAAAGGTTTTTATTTTTTCGGATTGTCCCGATTGCAAGATAGACGTAACTAAACTGCTGTCATATCCTCCACTAAGAAATACGCCTACCGGGACATCTGAAACCATTCGATATGAACACGCAGATTTTAATAACGCATGCGTGTGATTCAGCGCTTCTTCTTCGCCTATATTTAGTTTGGGTTTATTATAATAATCCGCAATATTCCAATATTCAATTTCCTTAAACCCAAGAGTCTTTACGTCGATCTCTAAATAATGACCTGCATTTAATTTATACGTATTTTGAAATATAGAGTCGGGGGCAATAATGTAGCCAAATTGCAAAAATTGAGCCACACCATTCAAATTAATCTCTTTTTTAAAGCGAGGATGAGCATGAAATGACTTCAATTCCGAGGCAAACAAAAATATTCCATCCTGGCAATAATAATAGAGTGGTTTAACCCCGGCTCGATCTCTGTAAATAAAAAGTTTTTCTAATTTCTGATTATACAGGGCGAATGCAAACATCCCTATAAATTTTTCTACTGCCAGATTTCCCCACTGTTCAAAAGCATGCAAAATTACTTCTGTATCAGAATTTGTTACGAAAGCGTGCCCAAGATCAACTAGCTCATGCTTAATCTCTTTAAAGTTGTAGATCTCCCCATTGAATACAATTACCCAATCCTGAAAAGTCATCGGCTGACCGGCCGTAATCTGTAAATCAATAATACTTAACCTCCGATGACCTAAACCAATCGAAGCAAAATCTTTTTCGAATAATTGATAATCTCCTCCATCAGGACCACGATGAAACAAAGTTTCAGTCATATCCTTCAAATTCTGCAGATTAGAATTTCGAGTAAAATCAATAAATCCAGTTATCCCACACATATACTTTAGGCTAGCCCGAAATGTTCCAAATATTTTTGTGCTGCAATCTCAACGGAAAACTCATTTGCGCGTTTTTGAACTTCCGGAGTATCTTTTTCCATTAAAGAATCAAACATGGCATCTGCGAGTGCGTGCTTGTTGTCTAATGGCACCAACTTCCCCCATAAACCATCTTCTAAAATCTCTCTTGGCCCGCTGGGACAATCTGTACTTACGACCTTTGTTCCACAGGCCATTGCCTCAATTAAAACTGTGGGTAACCCTTCATATTTAGATGATAAAACAAACAAATCAGCATTGCGCATTAGATTATATGGATTTGATAAGAATCCAGTAAAAACAATATCGTCAGTTAAAGAAAGATCATTAATAAGTTTGACATAATTTTTGTACAGCGGACCTCCTCCAACAAGAATTAAAATACAAGGAATTTTTGTTTTGAGCAATGCGAAACTAGAAATCAAAAGCTCAAAATTCTTTGCCTCTACAAATCGACCTACAGATATGATCTTTAATTGATTAGCATTTGAAATGTTTTTATTTTCAAGTTTAAATTTTGACAAATCAATGATTTCTGAACTAACTACAGGATTATAAATTACACCTGCTTTATACTTAAATTTATAAAATTTAGAAAAATCATTAGCAACACCTTGAGATACGGCTATTATCGAATCGGCAACGCCATACAAATAAGAGAGTAAAAATCTAGCAAATCTTGCTTTCAATGAATTTTCAACTTTACTATTCTGTGTCAAATTACTATGAATAGTTACATGGAATTTAGTCTTATTAGAAACAAAAAATTTTGAGAGCAACAAATACAAGTTGCCATTATCCAATGCAGAAATTGCAACTGAAGGAGATTCATTTCGGATAAACGAAATTAATTTAACGATATTTAAAATTGGGCATTTAACGGAGAGGGTTTTAAATTGAATTTGAGAACTAATTAAAAACCCTTCACAGACGTTTTCATTCGAAACAACAAAAACAACTTCATAACCTTTATTTGCGAATTCATTAGCAAGAGAGACCATTACTCTTTCAGCCCCCCCACAATCTATATTAGGAAGATAAAATAAAATTTTAATCATTAATTACGGCCCGGTAAACCAATTTTATATTGTTTACTAAAAAACTACGAAACACTTGCATTTTATCTTTTTTTGTTAAAACGGTATTCTTTAGAGCATTCCTTAAATGTCGCAGATTAAATACGGATCTCCTAAAAATTTCTGTTGAAACCTTTCTAATCCAAAACATGTCGACATTAGTATGCTTGCCAATATTATAAATTTCTAAAAGGCCCAAATTTAATTCCGTGATAGTAATTTTTGGACCAAGATCATTTAAATACTTTTCAAAATCTAGGTTTGTGTTTTGAAACTTTGAGAAGAAATATGACCCACGAATTTTATTCGATAATTTATTCTGAAGTAAATATTTCCTTTTAGTAATTTGTCCTTCCGAAATTCTGTATTTGAGCAATACTTCAGGAACATTCCCAATTAATTTATCACTTAAAATACATCTTATCCATAATTCCAAATCTTCTATATATTCGAAGTCCTTGCAATATTTAAACTCTTTAAATAACTCACTACGTCCAAATACCGTTGAATGTATAAGTGGACTGAATAACAAAGTGAAAAAATCTATATTATTAGAGTTTAATGGCAACTGCAATAAAGAATTCGAATGTTTAGAAGAAAAATTTATTACCCACGAACCCACAATATCTAATTTCTTTTTTTTTAAATAGAAGAGTTGAGTTTCAAGTCTACTTGGCAATGAAATATCATCAGCATCCATTCTAGCAATATATAGCCCTCTGGCTATTTCAATTCCAATATTTAATGAGTCAACAATGTTCTTGTTAATATCATTTTTTACATATACTATTCTTGGGTCATTAAATTTCTTAATTATTGATTCCGTTTTGTCTACACTCCCATCATTAATAATAATAAACTCAAAATTTGTAAATGTTTGATTTAAAATACTTTGAATTGCCTCAAAAATAAAGTTTTCTGCATTGTATGCAGGCATTATAACAGAAATATGAGGAAAGTCTAGATTCTTATCCATGTACTAGGAATTAAATCTGTGGTATCAATGCTTTCATCATTAAACCATTTCTTGGGTGCAATAACGATTTTATCTTGATTCTGATTTAGCCAAGCACCCCACCAACTAAATGAACTATTAGCTATTATGTTGTGCCTGCAAATACTCATCAGATATAAATCTTCCTTATTGCTGATGGATTCAACAAAGGCTACATCTTCTAAGGAAGAAAATGTAGTCTTTGCCCATTCTAAATCATCAGAAAAAAAGAAAAAAACACAATTGCCAATTTTCCCCTTTATAAATTCAATTGCAGATATGTAATATTCCAATGAACAAAATCCATGAAATTCATTTGCTAAGGAATTAGAAATATAATCCCCCCTTCGAATGTGAATTGATATTGCATTGGCACTATTAATTTGTGACTCCCACTTTTTAGCAACTATACTTAGTTCGTTTAACAAATTCAAATCATTTATTAAAACGCTTCGAATATTAGTAAAATATTTTTCAGTCTGCCAAAAACCATTTAAGTACATGGAGTTCGATGAGTTCATTAACAAATTAGAATCAAATGTAAATTTCGATTCTCTGAAATAAGATTTTCTCAAACCAATTTTAGTTAGAACCCACGTTTTTAATTTAAATGCTAAAAGTTCAAATTTAGTTGCAGATTGAACCTGAAATTTAAAATCTCCTAATTCAAAATCTCTAAATGTAAAATTCTGTCGAGGCTTTCTATCCAACAATTCGACTAAATCTACTTTTAATTTTACTCCATGTTTAATACTTAACTGCCTCCCAATGGCATATTGAAAAAGTTGATTCCCTAAACCACCAATAAGTTTAATTATAATCATTATTGACTATATAATTTTTCATATTTTATTAAAATTTTTTCCCACGTGAAATTATTTTCCCAAAATTTATTTCCTGATTCACCCATATTTTTTAAAGAATCAGAATCAGCAAGCATTTGATCTAATTGCGCTGCACCTTGTTTAATATCAGGGTATGTTAGACCGCCACGAATAGAAATCGGCTTCAAAATATTACCACAATTAGAATTTTCAATAATCTCTTTGACATTTCCAACAGGACTCGCAAGCACTGGCAATGAACTAGCCATCGCTTCAAAAATAACGACTGGGGAGCATTCAATTAATGAAGGGAAAAGCATGATATCAGATTGTTTAAATGCCGCGATTAACTTTTGCCTTGGTAGAGAAATTCCAAATATTTTTTTTCTTTTGCCAGAAATAAAAAGTTTAAAATATTTAATTAAAATTTTAAAGGTTCTAAATCGAAGTGCATTTAAGTCCCATATTTCTTTAAACCAATTAAAGTGCATCCTGTAAAATAGTCCAGAAGGTTCATTGAAATTCTGTCCAATAAAAACTAAAACAGCATTTGAAAATTTTGATTTCAAAAATATTTCTATTGCTTCATCATGACCTTTCAAACCGGTGTAAGATCCTACATGTAATATAACCCTATCAAATTCGGATAATTTTAAATACTCACGGATGCTAAAATTTAAACTCAGATTTTCAAATTCTGCCTTTGAAGCTCCGTTTGAAATGATTATTAGGTTTTGAACTGCATGTTTAACCGCGAATTTAAAATCCTGGTAATTCTCTGATAAAAAAATATTCGAATTATATTGTCGCATCCAATCAGTCATTTTTTCAAAATATAACTTATAGCTTGGATTATTTAAAGCCGAAAATCCAGTAGGGACAAAAAATGTTTTTGCTTTGATTTGAGAGAGTATAGGAAAACACAAATCTGTTGCCCATTGTTGTGCCGCAAAATTTGTCAAAACATCATATTTCTCATTAAGAATATATTGAATGTATTCATCTGCATCACCTTTAATTCCTTTAATTAAATTGCCGGATATATCAAATGAAATAACTAGTACTCCGTTGATTAAGACTGTTTTTTCTCTATGAGGATGCAGAGAAGTTAATACAATTACCTGATGACCTCTTTGAACCAGACCTTCCGAAAGTTGCCTAACTACTTCCGCCATCCCATGATGATCAGGAAGATAACTTTCTACAGTGTGAACAATTTTCAAATCCTAACGTTGTTTATAGTTATTATTTTAAAATATATAATACTTACAATTAAGTAGAAAAATTAGACATTTTTGAATTATTAAAATATTTCCCAAATGAATTTTAAACATTGATTAAAAAATGAACTTTTTTTAAGTCTTTCACCAATTTCTCTACCTTATTACGGGAATGTTCTTCATGATGAACATCATCTGGTAAATCAAATGGAAATACTTCTGCACTAATTTCAAAATGTTCTATAGTTTCATAAATATTCTTGCAGATTTGGCAATAAGCGTTCCCATTCGAATATATGAGTTAGTTTAAAACTACACACTGAGTCAACCATTTATTAATCTCAAACTCAGACGATTTGACATTTTTGGAAGGTTAAAAATGCTTTTTAATTTTTGATTTTAAAAAAACCAAAAAGTATCTAAGTAAATAACCCCTTATATTTTTGCTCAAATTTAAATGCGATTTCTATTCAAAATAAAATTATATCTAAATTTAATCCGTTTTTTTAAATTAGAAGATTAGACATGTGGCAATCCATTTTTATAGGTTTTCATTTAAAATAAATTAAAGTATAAATACGAAATTTAACTTAAATTTTTGTTATTTATTTCTAAAATGCAATTTTTAATACTAAGGATTCAAAGAATTGAAGATCATTAATTAAATAAAAGAACAAGTATTAAAATCATTGAAGTTTATTAACAAATCTATTTCCACCATGCCTATTAAAATTATTTACAAATTTGTCTTCAACTTAATGCGCTTATTTACTTTGAATAATATAAGATTCTACGTCAATAAGGATTCACATTTCCCAACAATCCTTCTTAACTGATTCTTTAAATAAAAAGTTTTTAACTTCCATTGAATAGCCTTATCTGAATTCAAAAATAAAGAAATTTCTAAAAGCAATAGTTCCGACCTTAAAGCATCTGACATGTTTATTAACAAAAGATTCCAAAATTCTGATATAACATCTTTTAGAATAACTTCATTATATATTCTAACTTCCCGATTATGTAAAACGATTTTCCATAAATGTTCCCCAGTTTTTTTTGTTAGGATTCTGTTATTGGGATCAATTAAGTTATAGCCTATTTTATGATGAAGATCAAGATCTAAGTCTGAAGCATCAATTCCTAACTCAAAAAGGCTTCTTCTATTAATAGAGTTAACAGTTTTGTGCATCTTAGTTTGACCAGATGCGGTCATACTAGTAGTGTTAATTCTATACCTTAGCAGTGGCTTTTTTATATTTATCATTTTTGTAATATGCCTAGCTCGCGTCCAAAGATCAAAATCTTCTGCCCAGTCGAATTCCTTATTATAATTTAACCGATTCTCAATAAAAATCGCTTTTCTGAACATTACCGTTGGATGGGCAATACAATTGTAAAACAACAAATTGGTAAAAATATTTTCATGGCTTTGGGGATAGTTGCTATTATATTTTTCACCTTCACCGAATGCCTGAAAGTTAGTGCCACAAACACCTAAACTACTATCTTTTTCAAAAGTCTCAATCTGCAGCTTTAAACGTCGAGGGTCCGCAATATCATCTTGATCCATCCGCGCTATAAACTTGCCTTTGGATTCTTCTATTCCTAAATTTAATGTCGAAGCTAATCCCATATTAGTAGAGCTAGAAATATGTATAATTCGACTATCATTAAATCCCCTTATAATTTTATCGCTTTCATCCTTCGAAGCATCATTAATTGCGATTAGCTCAATATCCGAAAAATCCTGAGCTAAAATACTACTGATTGCTTCTTGTAAATACGATGCTCCATTGTAAACAGGTAAAATAATAGAAACTAATGGCCTATTCATATATAGATTTGAGATATTTACTTAGGGTCCATTTGTTCTGAACCATCATTAATGCCTGAGACGAATCTAAAATAATATCAAAAATCTCTTCTTCGTTACTTTTTTCTGGCCAAGCTGTAATCTCACATTCGGTGTTGAATTTTGAAGCGATTAACTCTGCGAGTTCACGAATAGAATAATATTCTTTAAAACATGTATCCAAAAACTTGACATTACTACCTAAGACTTTATTTAACAAGAGCACAAAGTCATCGATATGAATAAATGACCTTATCTGCGATCCCGTACCATATACATGCAACTTTTGTCCACTTGTAGCCTCATTTATAAAAAATGAAACAATGTTGTTATAGCCTTCATTTAAATTAGGCTTTCCTCCATAAACGATAGGTACCCGCAAGATTAAATGGTTATCACCGGTCAGCTCCTGTATGTATTTTTCAAACTTGGTACACATCAAACCATAAAAATCTATAGGTCGGCCAAAAGTCCCTTTTTTCAAACTATAAACCAACTGAGTACTTACAAATACAAATTTTGGCTTAGCTGAAAAAGCATCATATAAATTATGTATTACTCTATTTAAGTTAGTATAGAAATTGATATCCTTTGATGCTGGATTGCCATAATAAGAGACTATAAAATAATCGGCTTTAAATGAATTAAGCATTTCAGTTAATAGCGGATCATATAAACTTTTGTGCTCATAAGTTAAATCTTGAAAAAGCTTTTCCTGCTTTCTACCTAAAGTCAGAAACTGGTGATCATTGCATAAAGTGGTAATTATATTCTGACCAAGATAACCCTGACCACCAAAAATTACTATACGTGCCAAACTATCTACGAAAAGTTAGTTAAAAGTTTGAAAAGGTTTTAGTCAACTGATCATTATACTCTTGGATCCAAGTAAAAAGTTGGCCTTGTTCGCTTAACGATTTATCAACCATAAACCTACCCAAATATAATTCAGCAGACTTTAAAGCAAATGCAGGATCAAGATTTACTCTTTTTGTTGCAATAACTTCGATATTATAGGTCCCATTCCATGAATTTGAAATAAATTTAGTTGGTTGAAATCCAAACCCTTCCAAAAGTAGTTTGAGATTTGATTTTGAATATCCGTCATAATGTACTGCCCAGTGTGCTTCCTGAGATCCGAAAATATGTCTCATCGCTACAGACTTTTGCTTGTCACTTTTGAATGGATTAAAGATTGTTTTGGCAGTAGCACTAAAATCCGGAACCTCGATTCGAACAACACCACCTATTTTGAGCCAAGAGTTCCAAGAGGCTAATAAGGCGGCTGCAATAGAGCGAGGAAAATGTTCAAAAACGTGATGTAGCCTAACTTCATCGATGCTATTTGCTGGGTACTTTAACTCAAGTAAATTGTGAAATTCATCTGCAACAGTTTCTTTCATTACAGTATGTTCCGATGGAGCATAATCAATATTTAAGTAGCCATCAAAATACTTTTGACCACATCCTAAGTGAAGTTTCATATAATTCTAATTTAATGTTAAAACAAAATTACCTACTTAATGGCTTTCCTAAAACCGAAAAACAGAGTATTCTGATTAGCTTTTTAATTTTTAATTTAAATTTAAGTACTGGTAAATATGTTTTTATATCATAGGGAATCATTGTATTTGACAAGCCAAAATTATTAAGTTGTTTTTGTTCTTCTATATTATAGATTTCGAGAAGATTTTTCAACAGTAAAATTGCTTTTTTTTTATCTAATAATTCATTTTCAATCTTATTAAAAAGATAAAAATTTTCAAATATTTGGACTTTTGCATCACTTTCACATTCCCTAGTGATTTGATGTACTCCATCAGAAAGTGTGGAAATAAGAGGTTTATTGATAAAGAAAAAATTATTGTCATTTAATAGAAATCTGATATAAAACTCCACATCAACAAGCCACTTTAATTGAGGGTCGAATTTCAACATGGATGACTTTCTAAAAAATGTTGCACTGGGAGCTCCAATTATATTCCCGAAAAATAAATACGTGGGATTTTCTCTTAACTCAACTATTTTTTTCTCATCAACTATAGGGTATTTTTCTCCTCCATCTTTATTTATAATACTCGTAGAAAAAACAAAATTGACATTACTTTTTTCTATGGCCTCTACAAAAAGACTCAAGCTATCTGGTCTACTAAACCAATCGTCGTGATGAAGAATTTTTACAAATTTACCTTTGCTTTGTTTAATACAATAGTCCCAATTACAAGGGCTACCTTTAGGTATAGTATTTCTAAAATATCTAAGTTTCCCATCGAACTTAATTCTATAATCCTCTAAAAATAATTCAATTGTGTCATCTGGAGAATCATCGGTTATGACAACTTCAAAATCGGTAAATTCTTGGGCTAATATTGAATCCAGATTGAATTTGAGATACTTTGTTTGAATGTAAGTAGGTATACAAATTGAAACTAGCGGATTTTTGTTTATCATGATTTTATTATAACTCCCTGGCAAGTCGGTAAAGATAAAATCTCAACTCCTTTTGATTTAGCAAAATTATCATGAGCAAGCTTTTGATCTTTACAACCTGGATAACCATAATCATCTAAAATAATTACACCACCTTTTACTATTTTATCCCAAAAAAAGTTTAACGCTTCAACCTCAGGTATAACGCAATTCATATCTATTGAAAGGTATGCTATTTTTGTTCCATTATAAGATTCAAGGGTATCTGGTATCGCGCCTTTTATAATCTCAACATTATATTTTTCAAATCGCTTTTTGACTTCTTCTAAGACATTTTTTTGCTTTCCATAACCAAGCTTTTCATGTCGTTCCATCTCATAAGAATTACTAAACCTAGGGTCCATTCCTTCAAATGTGTCAAAAAAATAATATTTTTTATTTAGATTTTGGAAATCCGTATACTTGATTACTGCCATAGGACAAAATCCCGTATTTACTCCACAATCTATAAAATCTCCATCTAGATTCTTTACTATATTAGCAAAATACGTAATGACATGTATTCTCCACTGAATATCATAATTATGGAGCAATTGGCCGCCAATCTGCTTCACTTCCTTGTATACTGCATCGAATTTAGGATTTTGTATAAAATCAGAATTATGATAGGTATATAGCAAATCATTCGCATAATTTATTTGCGATTTAGGAAGCAAATAGAACTTATCTGAAATCTTGTTATGGATTCTATTGTAGATATATTTTTTAATGGCTAATAGCATGTAAATAATGGTTTTTAATACGATCTGTAAATCATAAAGTTGAGATAAATTTAAAAATTATTCGGGAGTATATTCTACTCTTATAAACTAGTCTGCTAGGGTGATTTCAAGTAAAAAGTGGGAGACATTAAATGGAAAAATAAGCATAAAAATTCTATTTGAATGCTTTAACAACTATTTCTGATTTAACATAATATCTATGCTATATATCCCTAAGCTATTGGCAGACCTTAAATTATTTGAAAATGGCTCTATATGGTCAAGCCACCAAAAAGTTCCATTCATAACATTGTTTGTATTTTTACTAGCGCGAATAAGAAATCTATCAACCCGAGAATCTAGCACCATTGGATCCTTAAAAATACTATTCAATTCAATTAAAAGATTCTTATTTACACTTGACCGATTGAATTTATTACTAAAATATTGGTTCATAACTAAATGCCTTTCGTAATTCTTAACTGTAATGTTGTAATAATCAAGCTTTAATGGTAATGTCAAATATTGATAAACTTGAGCTGTGATAATTATTAGTCCTAAAAAAGAAATTGCCGGCCTAAAAAAAACAAACTTCTTAACATCTAATAAAGTCAAGTAAATTAAAACCAGAGAAAGAGTGGAATATATCGCATATCTAGAAGGAAATTCGATACTTGGTCGAGCATATCCTACAGCGATAGCATTCAAAATAATAAACAACATAATGGTAAATAATACTAAATTCTTAAGATAATATTTTGTAAGAATTAAATAAACAAAATACATAAAAATGATAACACCTATCGCGATTGAAATATGTAATCTATCAAAATAAGTACCCAAAAAGGAAAATATAGATAAAATATGTGCTTTCGGTGATTGAAGTATTTCTAAAATAGGGGTATAACCTTGAAATGATGATTCAAAAAATAAATTTGGAAGTAAAAGTAATGCTATAGATAATGTAGCCCAAACGAATGCTTTCAAGTAATCCCTATTTAATAGAAGTGCAAATAAACCACAAAATAAAACAATTTTTCCGTTACCCTGAGTAAAGACTGCTACTATTGCAAAAAGACATGACCAAATAAAATTGCCATATTTTTCTTTCCCAAGAAAAAAAATTGATGCTAAAGAAAAAGCAACCACTGATAAACCACTCAAAGACACCATTGCCCAAAAACTGGCTTCAAAATAAGCAAATCCAAATAAAAGATATAGAACAGGAGTGAAGTAAAAAAATTTGTGTTTCTCAACTTTAACAGAGCACCACAAAATTAATAACATGACCAATATTGAAATATTTCCAAATAAAATTAAATACTTAAAGTTTATAGAGCCTAAAAGATAAAATTGTAACAAGGATACAATATGCAAAAATCCTAATCTATGGTCATTGTGCTCTGCGAAAACTAATTTTATTTTACCAATAGTATCCGTTTCATTTATAAAATCAACAAGAAAACCTAAAATAGCGTCATAATCATCAAGAAACGGAATATTAGTTGAATAATACATTAAATAAAAGAAATAAACAGGAGCAGGTATAATAAATAATAAAAATTCCAAATACTTGCCTATAGTAAGATTCGCAATTCGTTTTAATACATCCTCGAGGTAAAACAATAAATTATAAATCATCACTTTTAATATAAGTAGGGTTAAACTGATTGAATCTTAATTTTATTTTAAGAACACACTATCCTAACCATTCGCAATTCCCAAATACGGCACCATAATCGTAGCCTCCGTGCTTAGACAATTCGGAATTATTGTCAAATATTTCAAAATGACAAACATTTTCTAATACATCTTCCTGTTTATTTCTAGGAATATGAATGAACGTATGAATTGAATATTTACCTCTTACCAAAAATGCAGGATTTATCTTTAATGTCATCTTTTCAGATAAATATTCTGTTTCTGTTGAGAATATCCTATTCATTCTATCGTTCAATATAATACAAAAGAGAGTATACTTTTCCTTATCTCGATTGATATGAATATCAAAAGATATTAAGATTGGATCATTAATAAAAAAATTACTCTGTAACGTCCCGTTAATATTACAGACACTAATTTGTTTAAAGAACGCATCCTTAGTTAAATTCAATTCCTGTTTAGCTATAAAGGTAGAACTCCCATTATCAATTGAAAGATACTTATTAATAACAGTGTCGATGTCCGAATCCAACTTAATGTTACCGTTTTTCAAAAAAATACCCCTACTACAAAATTGAGTGACAGCTGCCATATTGTGACTTACGAATAAAACTGTCCTACCCTCCCCTCGACTTAGGTTTCCCATTTTTCCGAGACATTTATTTTGAAACTCAGCATCCCCTACCGCCAATACTTCATCTACAATTAGGATTTCAGATTCTAAATGTGCAGCTACTGCAAAAGCAAGCCGAACATACATTCCAGAAGAATAGCGCTTAACAGGAGTATCAATGTAACGCTCAATACCTGAAAAATCGACAATTTCATCAAACTTACGGATAATCTCACTTTTACGCATGCCTAGAATAGCTCCATTCAAGTATATGTTTTCTCTTCCTGTCATTTCTGGATGAAATCCAGTACCTACTTCTAACAGTGAGGCTATTCGACCATTAACTTTAAATTGACCAGTAGTTGGCTTGGTTACTTTACTTAATAACTTCAATAGTGTACTTTTCCCCGCACCATTTCTCCCAATAATCCCTACCGCATCACCCTGATTGATTTCGAAATTTATGTCTTTCAAAGACCACACGTAATCACTCTTCCCTTTTTGAGTCCGATCATTACTCTCCCCTATTTTCAAAAATGGATCTTCATTCCCCCGAACTTTATGCCACCATCGGTTTAAGTCATGACTTATAGTACCAGTACCAATTTCTCCTAGCCGATATTGTTTTGAAATGTTTTCAGCTTTAATAGCAATTTTAGACATGTTTCTCTGAATAATATTAAACGGTATCCATAAAGTCCTTCTCCACTTTATTGTAAATTAAAGTGCCCAACAAAAATATACCAACAGCACTACAAATAGAGTAAATTAACATATTGGTCCGAAATGCCCCGGCACCTAAAAACCCAAAACGAAAACATTCAAAAATTCCCGTCAACGGATTAAGTTCAAAAATAAACTTAAAATTTGTCGGCAAAATAGATGATGGAAAAATCACAGGGGTGACAAACATAAACAACTGAATGCCGAATGTCACAAGAAATACCAAATCCTTGTATTTTGTTGTTAGAGATGAAATAATCATACCTAATCCTAAGGATTGCAAGGCTAATAAAAATATCAACAAAGGAATTGCTAATGCCCAAAGATTTGGTTCGACATTACCTTTAAAAAAGAAATAATAGGCTAACACAATTAAAAAAATACCAAATTGAATACCTAGCTTAATTAAGCCAGATACTACAATAGACATGGGCATAATTAGTCTTGGAAAATATACCTTCCCAAACATGTTGGCATTGTCCTTGAAGACCGTTGACACTTTATTAAGTGATTCCGAGAAATAGGACCATAAGGTAATTCCGGACAAATAAAATAAAAACTGCGGAACACCATCCGTGCTTATCCCTGCTATATTCCCAAAAATAATGACATAGGTAAATGTCATTATGACCGGTTGGAAAATAAACCACAATGGTCCTAATATTGTTTGTTTGTAAAATGTAACAAAGTCTCGTTTTACTAACATATAAAGAAGGTCTTTATAGAACCATATTTCAGACCAATTAATAGAAAACCACCTGGTTTGTGAACCGATTACTTCGGTCCAATCTTCATTTTCATGCTGATTTGATATTTCGCTCATTCCAATAATTCTAATTTATTTTCAACTTCAGCCATCATATCTTCTGTAAACTCTTCAGGCTTAAATAGGCCTACTCGTATTTTCTTTGAGATTAATGGTTCTACCTTTTCAATAAGTTGATATAGATATTCTCTATCTATCTTTCCAAATAAAACCAAATCTACAAATTTACTATTTTTACCTTTTGCCAAATCTCCTGTTAAATATACCTTATCCAAGTTTCCCAACTTATGAATGATTTGATCCATGATTTTATCTAACCCCACAACATTTAAAATTACTCCTCGTAAAGAATCAAATAAAGGATGATTAATGTTGACAGAATAGTGTTTAATCTTTTGTGCTTCCAAGGTATCATTAACTTGAATTAATTGCATCTCTAGCAATTTATTTAGCTCTAAGCGGACTGTATTGCTACTGACACCCAATTCTCGCTCAATCCCGCCAAGGTTTACTCTACTTGCAGGATTTATACATAATTTGGTTAGCAAAGCAAGCCGAATTTTACCTGAAAATAATATGTCTAAAACCAATAGATTACTATTAATCCATAAGAATGGCTTCGCCATCCTGGACTACAGGGTCGGTGATACAAAAATGAGTAGCAAAGGTAAGAAAATCGAAGAAAAAAGAAGAAGAAAATTATTAAGTGGAGGCTCGCATTTCAAAAACTTCCAACACTCCAATTGTCACCTAGCTATATTTTCCTATTTTTACCCTCATGATTCTTCGAACAGAAAATTTAGTAAAGAAATATGGGGCACGATTGGTGAATGACCATATCTCTTATGAGGTTGCACAAGGTGAGATTGTTGGCCTATTAGGCCCCAACGGCGCTGGAAAAACAACGTCCTTTTACATTGCGACAGGTTTGGTGAAACCGAATGAGGGCAAGGTGTATTTGGATGATGTGGACGTGACGGATTTGCCGATGTATAAGCGAGCACGTTTGGGCATTGGGTATTTGGCTCAGGAAGCTTCTGTGTTTAGAACCTTGTCGGTGGAAGAAAATATCCTCGCCGTACTTGAAATGACTTCGTTATCAAAAGCCGAACAAAAAGAAAAGACCGAAAGCCTCCTCGAGGAATTCTCCTTAACTCATGTCCGCAAAAGCTTAGGTCAAGTGCTTTCCGGTGGTGAGCGCCGCCGTACCGAAATCGCTCGTGCATTGGCTGTGGATCCAAAATTTATACTGTTAGACGAACCTTTCGCAGGAGTTGATCCCATTGCTGTGGAAGAAATTCAAAGCATTGTCGCGAAATTAAAATACCGAAACATTGGCATCCTCATTACCGATCATAACGTGGATGAGACTCTTTCCATTACGGATCGCGCTTATTTGTTGTTTGAAGGAAAGATTCTGAAGGCGGGGACGCCGCAGGAGTTGGCGGATGATGAGCAGGTGAGACGATTATATTTGGGGGCTAACTTCTCTCTAAGAACCAAAAAATAGGTCCCCAAATATAATCGTCAGACGTTGGACGTTAGACTCTAGACGTTAGAAAAAGAAAAAAGTCAAAGGGAGGGAGTCCGAAGTCAAACTAGACGCTGGACTCTAGACGTTTGACATTAGACGTTGATAAAAGACTATTCCTTATTAAGATTATTCCCCTAAATTTGGCATTTAATATGACCATGGTCTAAGGTCCAGCGTCTAACGTCTAGAGTCTGATTTTTCTATGAGAAAAGAAACCCAAGCTATACATGCAACCAACCTGGTGGATGAAACCGCCGGGGCGATTGCGACGCCTGTATTTTTAACGACGACGTTTACACGGGATTTGGATGGGAGCTATCCCAAAGGGCACATGTATTCCCGGAATTCGAATCCCAACCGCGATGCACTGGAGCAAGGACTTGCCGCTTTAGAAGGTGGCGCTAAAGCATTCGCCTTCGGGTCTGGACTCGCAGCGGTTTCTGCCGTATTTCAATGCCTCGCTTCTGGAGACCACGTATTAATGCCCGCCGTGGGTTATTACGCCTCAGTTAAATTAGCCGAGGAAATCATGGGACCCTGGGGATTGCAGATGACGCAAGTGAACATGGAAGATTTGTCGGCTGTTGAGGCTACAATTCTGCCTAATACCAAATTAATTTGGATCGAAACGCCTGCGAATCCTTTATTAAGCATCACCGATATTGCAGGTATTTGCGCTTTGGCACAGGCCCGCGGCATCCGCGTGGCCGTGGACAATACCATCGCCACACCCATCTTACAAAATCCCATCGCTCTAGGCGCTGATTTCGTCATGCATGCTACCACAAAATACATAGGTGGACATTCGGATGTACTTGGCGGCGCGATTGTGGTTCGTTCAGAAGATGCCTGGTCAGAAAGATTAAAGCGCGTTCAAATCCTGATGGGTGCCACCCAAAATCCATTGGATTGTTATTTGTTGGCCCGCGGCCTCAAAACCCTACCTCTTCGCATGCGGGAACATTCTGCATCCGCATTGGAACTGGCTTCACGCTTAGAAAAACATCCAGCGATTGAGCGGGTCCATTACCCGGGTTTGGCATCACATCCCCAACATGCCTTGGCTTCACGCCAAATGCCCCGTGGGTTTTCGGGTATGATTTCAATACAGATTAAAGGCAATGAAGCACATGCGCGGGCGGTGGCTGGGAAGTTGAAACTGTTCCAACAAGCCACTAGTTTAGGCGGCGTGGAATCCTTAGTGGAGCATCGCAGGTCCATTGAGGGACCTTCCAGCACAACTCCAGGAAATTTATTGCGGATATCCGTGGGTCTTGAGCACTTGGATGACCTTTGGGCGGATTTTGAGCAGGCTTTATGAAACGAATGTTAGATGTAGTGGTCACGCTTGTGGCCTTGGTTGTTTTTGCGATTCCGATGATTTTTGTGGCTTTGGCCGTGCGGTTAAGTTCCCGCGGGCCTGTGTTATACTGGTCGGACCGGGTGGGTAGAAATAATATCATCTTCGCCATGCCCAAATTCCGCACGATGCATGTGGATACCCCCGTTTTACCTACCCATTTATTGCAAGATCCTGCTTCTTTTTTGACGCCCATCGGCTCATTTTTGCGCAAGAGCAGTTTAGATGAATTACCCCAATTGTGGTGCGTGCTGATCGGCGATATGTCGCTGGTGGGACCACGTCCAGCGCTGCACAACCAACAAGATTTATTGGACGCCCGCACTGCTGCCGGAGTGCACGTGCTTTTACCCGGTTTGACTGGTTGGGCGCAGGTGAACGGTCGGGACGAAGTGCCCATGGAGGTGAAGGTGGGCTATGATGTGGAGTATCTTGCCAAACGTTCGTTTTGGTTGGACGTGAAAATTCTTTTTCTGACTTTCTGGAAGGTGGTGATGGTGAAGGATGTGGCGCACTAGCGCGTGCGCGTACTTTCTTTTTTAATTCGATTATAGATAATTTCGATACGAAGTTTGCATTCGTATTTGTCCCTTTTG
>JACCDQ012036389.1_pt1 | contig 25399 bp, 14 predicted proteins | sample 7446031 | NCBI WGS metagenome assembly JACCDQ01 (sample SAMN15323442, study PRJNA562643) | freshwater metagenome | isolation source: river surface water | place: USA:Blue River Watershed | collected 2017-08-17 | reverse complement strand
GGGGTCTTGCTGTTTTGTCCATGAAAGGGTGTAGCCCAACCAACCCGAGAAACGCCCTACTTTTTTCTGAATCATTAATTCATATCCATTCGACCAACTTGTTCCTTGGGTGATTTGCTTTTGCCATAAATCATTCGATTTTTCTCCTTCTAGCAAACTTGATAAGCCATCTTCATCCAATAGAGAACTCGTACCCTCTCGTAGATTCACCACATTTTTCATGGTTTTATAATACCCCTCAAAGGTCAAGGTAATTCCTTTTTCGGGGAAATCTTTTGCCATACCCAACGCAATTTGCCGAGATTGCTGAGGTAAGACACTTGCCGTACTTGGCACCCAACGGTCGGTTGGTAAGCCCACTCCTGTATTAGACAATAGATGTACAAACTGGTTCATAGTAGCATACGAAGCTTTAAGGGCATAATCTCGTGGAAGTGTCCATGCCACAGAAAGCCGTGGTTCTAACCCTCCATAGCTAGCTTGTCCCGACGAAAAGCTTGCCCAACGTAAACCCGCATTAATACGCAGATTACTTAAAGGACGATAAGTATCTTCTAGGTAAAGTCCTGTTTCTACGGCATCAATAGGGTCAATAGAGAGCTTATTCAAGAAAATATTAGCCGCAGAATCAATATCTACCGTCGAAAAAGAACGAGGTACAAAACGGTGATTGGTTACTTGAAAACCCATTTTTAGGCTATGCTCTGGATTAGGTAGATAGTCAATATCCACCTTAACACCCATATCACGAATACCCGACTGATAATCTAATTCATATTTCCGTAAAGACTTTTGATTATTGGCATCGTATTGATAAGTTTTCTTTGCTAAGTAAGTGTTAAAAAAGTAATCGCTATAAATAAGAGACGTATTGGCAAATAGACGCTCACTAAAAAGGTGATTCCAACGTAAGGTTGCCGTAGAATTCCCCCAATAGAGTTGCCCTTTGGTTGTTTCTGGCGTGGTATTATCTTCGACAAAACCTTTATCTTTTCCTAAATAACTACTCAAATAGAGCTTATCCTTTTGTCCGAAATCATAGTTAATTTTAAAATTGGCATCGTAAAAATAATAACCTCCGTCTTGATTGCTAGGGATAAAAGGGCGGTAAAACAAGTCACCATACATTCTTCTTCCCGAAAAGAGGAACGACATTTTTTTGTTTTTGGTTAAAGGCCCATCCAAAGCCAAACGAGCCGACAAAATACCGATTCCTCCTTCTCCACGCAATTTTTCACGGTTTCCCTCTTTCATCTGCATTTCAATTACCGACGACAAACGCCCTCCGAAACGAGCAGGAAATCCTCCTTTGGTTAACTCCACACTTTTGAGTGCATCTCCATTGAAAACCGAGAAAAAACCGAGTAAGTGATACGCATTATAGACAGGAGCATCGTCGAGAATCAGTAAATTTTGATCTGGCCCTCCGCCACGGACATAGATTCCTGCATTACCCTCCCTTCCTTTCTGAACACCAGGCATTAATTGCAATACTTTAAGTACGTCTTTTTCTCCTAAAAATGCGGGAATACTCTTGATTTGTTGAATAGGGACAGAAATTTGAGACATTTGAGCCGTCTCCGATACTTTTTGCTGTTCAAAGGCATCACTTACGACTTTGACCTCCTCTAAGACCTGCGATTGTGGTTGCAAAAACACATTCAGTTCTAAGCGTTTAGGAGGCTTTAAGGTTTTTAACACTTGCTGATACCCCACAAAGCTATACACTAAGGTCAGTTCTTCTGACTTACTAAAGCTAATGGAATAAAAGCCATACTTGTTAGTTTGCGTGCCAATAGTTTGCCCTTTTACATACACACTTACACCGGGCAATAATTCACCACTTCCCTCCTCTTTTACATAACCGCTAATGGTAAAACGCTCAGAACTTTGAGCAAAAGAAGAGGCAAAAATAGCTAAACAGGCAAAAAGCCCAAGGAGGTTCAATAAGGTTCGTTTCATACAAAAGAGGTGATGTATTTGATATTTAAGTTTAGTACGACGAAATTACGTGTTTAAAAATAAGCATTGTGCGATTTGCTGTTAATAAGTGTTAATAAAACAAAAAAAGGTATCTATTCACATTCGAATAAATACCCTTTTTACAATAACTAATATTACTTATTTCGTATCACATTGCCCGATTATGGCTCTGAAAAAGCTATTGGGCTGTGTTTCAAAATTGGGTTTAAGATCAATGTAATCTCCTGCCGAAAAGTCTATTTTGGTGTTAGGACTAATAATTACCGACGTTCCTTGCGAGTTAATATAGTTGAGGGCTTGCACTTTCTGTTTTGTTACAGTAATGGGCAACAAAATAACAGCGTTGGATGGGCAAGGGTTTGCTTTACGTGTCAAGATAAATTGTCCAAACGTGCTAATTGTTGATGCTCCAAACTTCAACGTTCCTCCTGCGGCTGCATCTGAATCCACCGCCTTACGATTCGTTAACGTCCAATCCGTTGTATAACTTGTAACAGGTCTGTAATGCAAGCTAAAATTGGCAGGATTACTTAAATCAGAACTATTCAGCCCAATACTTTTCACTTGAATAGAATCTAATGCCGTGAAACTTTTTGCCGTAGTCCAGTTTCGCCAAACCCAATAATGCTGGTACGTGCTATCCGTTGTTGGATAAGGTTTTTCGTGTAAGCGATAAACCGTTAGAGGCACTGCGGGTTTAGTTCCTGCTGGATTTTTAATAGAAAGTCCCGTGTTTGCAAAAGTAGTATAACCCGTTGTTAAAGCCGATGTTTGTGTATCATACTCCCCTCCCGAAGCTGGTACTGTCGAAACCGTTCTTGTTGCATTGACCAACGTTCCATCTTTCGTACCCATTCTGTCATACACCAAACCTCCGCTTTCATTAAACTGATAATATGCTACTAAACCCGCATCTGCCTGAGCAGGGTAGCGAGGATTATTTTTAGTTAAGTGCATCATATTTCGAATGTCCGTATCTGATAACGCTCGGTTATAAATGGCTACTTCGTCTATTTCTCCAATAAAGTTTCGATACCATTCTGCATCCAACATCGTACCCACATACAAATCAGAGAAGGTTGCAGGAGCGACACTCAAGCCTGTATGAGATACTCTAATTCCATCTTTTACAACCGAAACTTTAGTAGGTTCAACCACCAATGCTAGGTGCGTCCATACGTTGGGCTTGAGATAAAGTCCTGTATTGAACCACCATTGCCCATTGGGATGATGATACCCAATTTGAGCACTGTCTGCTCCAACATTTCTAACATTTAAATGTACATTTCCTGTAGATGTTCGGAAAGACATCATTCCAGCATAATCAACTTGTGTACCTGTCCCTTTTACCCATGCCATCATCGAATAGGTATTCGTATTGGTCGTCAGAGCAGGAATTGCTTTCATATACTGACTTTGAGCCGTTGTTTTCAGGGCATTTCCTCTCAGCGTATCAGGGCCGCAATACTTACTAGTTACCGTAATAAAATTAGGCAAGGTTTGGGATGATACGTTTCCTTGAGCATCGGTTACGGTTAAACTAACGTCATACGTTCCTGCTGAGGAATAAGTAACTTTAGGGTTTTCGAGCGTAGAAGTGGCTGGCGAACCTCCTGCAAAAGTCCATTGATATTGAATTCCTGTTGTACCTTGATAGGCAGAATAATCTCTAAAATAAAGCGTATCCTTGTTACAACTCGTCGTGGTAGTTTTATCTACCGAAATCAAGGCATCTGCTGTGGTAGTAAAAGCCAAAGGATGTTCAAAGGCACCTCTGGAAGTTCCCATTCGGTATGCACTTTTATTCGGCACGACATAAGCACTTTTCACATACCCTAACATCGGAAGCCCTGTACCTAACATTGACCAAGTACTCATCGAATTGTCTCGATACCAAATTCCTCCTCCGTCGGTAGCAAGATAAACGGCTCCGTTTGTACCTCGTTGACAAGTAACATTAGACGCAATTGGCGAAGGTAAACCTGTTGAATAATTCGCCCATGTAGTACCTCCATTTGTTGATTTTACGACCTTCGTAACCGTTTGTACTCCGCCATAGCTCAACCAAACGGTTTGCCCGTCGGCACTAACATCAATATCCGAAATATTCGTTTTATTGGACGTAACCGTTGCACTTGGGGTAATTTTTGTAAAGGTATTTCCTCCATCTACACTCTTATACACATCTATACTGTTCACCAATACATAAAACACAGAGGGATTTCGTTGAGGGATTTTCACCTTCGTAATGTTCGCAGGAAAAGTATAGAGTGTATCAATACACGTTGCCATATTATCGTTCGACTGCATCAAATATTGGTCTTTTGCAGGAAAAGCCCTTCCATAAATATTCGGATGAATAGCCAAGTAGCGATACGACGCATCAACTACTGAAAAATACTGGTCATAAGCAGCCTCCTTCGTAATCATTCGATACTTACGATACACATCTGCTGCATAAATCCATCTAGGTTGGGCAGGATTAATCGTAATATCGTGCGAATCGGCTCCTCCATCGTGTTCCCAACCGCTGTCACCATCAAACCAACGTACTTCTGTTGGCCCGTGGTCGTCGCCAGACGCAACAATATCTCCTTTAAATGCGGAAGAAAAACCCCATAAATCGACACCACTTATCCACTTACCCGTCGAGCGTAAGGTAGTCATTCCATCTTTTGAAATAGAAAGTCCACCATCAGAGCCAATCAATAATAAGTCGCCAACAGCAGACACACATCGTACGTCTGAGTGTACATAATTGGTACAGGCTGCTCCCGAACCATTATTGGTAAAAAAAGTCAATCCGCCATTCGTCGATTTATGTACCTCTCCCGAAGCATAGCCTCCCAAATACAGAACACTCGAATCAGTAGGCGAAACCGTACAATCGTCCAATAAGTGTCCAACTACAGGATACTTTAACGATTGAACTTTCACCCCAGAGGTATCGTATTTGATAATTCCGTCACGAGTTTGATTAGCACTTAAGTTAGGATATAACTCAAATAGATAAATCTTATTAGGAGCAGAAGGGACAACCTCCATTTTTAGGGTTTCGGTACGTCCTGTGTTGATAAATAAATTCCATGTTTGTCCATAATCTAAAGAGCGATAAATACTCAAAGTATTACCCGATTTTCTGGCTGCCAGATACGCAATGTTATTTTTTGTTGGGTGAAAAGCGATTCCTCCAAAATTATATTTTCGCTCCCAAATACCCGTAGTAGAATGTTGCCCTTGTCCATAGTTTGAGCCTCCTGCGGAATTATCAAACACCATTGTCCAAGTATTCCCTCCATCGGCAGAACGGTAAACTTTTCTCCCATAAGTAGCCAACATCATATTTGCGTCATGATTAGCCAATGCCAGAAAATACGAACGTTCTGTTGAGCGAGTGACATAATTCAAATCATTCACCAAAACCCACGAATCTCCGCCATTGGTTGACTTCAAAACACCCGCTTCGGTAGCCGCAAAAATCAGGGATGAATTCACTTTGGAAGCTTTGATGTCTCCGTAATAAACATCTCGATTGGCGTAGGTATTTTTTCCGTTCGGAAATTCAGCATCCGTTAATTTCCATGTTGTTCCTTGGTCTTTACTCACCCAAAGACCACCGTAAGATTGTCCCGAAAATAAATTCTGAGTGTTGTATGGATTGATATAAACACGGTCGTTAAATCCCCCAGACATTGTGGGTGTATTTTTACACTCTTTATCTTTCCCATGATAAGGGCCAATCATCCGCCACGTCCCAGTCATATCGTTCCAAGCTGCATACGGCGAGAGCATCGCCATAGCTGTTCTTGCACTTTTAGTAGTCCTTGGTCTATTCAAATCCATCAAAACTTTCGTTTCTTTAGGCGAGATGATGGTGGAATATACCTGCCCTGTTTCATCAATATTATTGGCATTGGTCACGAACCAACGGATGGCCAAATTTCGCTGTTGGCTTCGTTCAAAAGGATGCGTTTTAAAGTACGCATCGTATAAGGTTTTTACTTTGGTATAATTAGGGGTAGGTTTCTGCACTTCAATAAACCAGTCAGTCTCCGAATGATCAACTTTGGTTAATTTAGGTTTTTCAGGCATCTGTGCCAACAGAGTAAAGGTAGTACATAGCCACAGCATAGCGATGTTACCTAATAAGCATTTTATTTTAAAAACTTGTACAACTCTCTTCATAAAAAACGTTTAACATTAAAATTCATCGACAACACAATAAATACCCTTATCAAAGGGCTATTTATTATCGAAGTAGCAATTTAATAAAAATTAACTATTAATAAGTTATTAGCCCTCAATGACAAAAGGCATTCATAAGGTAAGCTCTCTTTTTCGTACTCAAATATTATTCCAACACATACTATTTATCAGTAAAAATAACTAATATTGAGTCGGTTATTTACTACCATCTCAAGAACCATTCATTCGCTTAATTAGCTATCACTATGACACTTCAATTTCATGGAGCAGCCCAAACGGTTACTGGCTCAAAGCACCTGATTACAACTGCTAAAGGCACAAAAATCTTGTTGGATTGTGGTCTTTTTCAAGGCTTAAATGTCCATCACTTAAACCAACAATTTGGGTTTGACCCTACAACGTTGGACTATGTAATTTTGTCGCATGCTCATATCGACCATACGGGCCTACTACCTCGTTTGGTTCAAAAGGGTTTCAAGGGACAAATTTTCTGTACCTCAGCAACCAAAGATTTAGCCCGCCTACTATTGGGAGATTCGGCTCGAATTCAAGAAAGTGATATTGAGCGTGTCAACAAACGAAGAGCCAAACGAGGAGAAACATTACTTGAGAATTTATACACACAGGAAGATGTAGAAGCAACTATTTCCCAAATGGTGGCTGTCAACTTTCGTGAACCAATAGCCATCTGCGAAGAAGTAACAGCATTCTTCACAGACACGGGACATATTTTGGGTTCAGCAGCCATTTCACTCACCATTAAAGAGGATGAAAAAGATATCCATCTCTTCTTTTCTGGCGATATTGGTCGTCCAAATGATAAAATTTTAAAATCACCCGAAGCCTTTCCTCAAGCCGACTATATCATTTGTGAATCCACTTATGGAGCAAAATTGCATGAACCAGAAGTGGATGTAAAAGGACATTTACTCGATATTGTACAACGTGTTTGTGTACAACAGCGTGGTAAATTAATTATCCCGGCCTTTTCGATTGACCGTACTCAAGAATTAGTTTATGCACTTGACCAATTAGAATTGGAAGGTAAACTCCCCAAAATAAAGGTATTTGTAGATTCTCCTCTTTCTGTGAATGCAACGCTGGTGATGAAGCAACACCCTGAATGCTTCAATCCTGATGTATTAGCTTACTTGCAACAAGGTGACGGCGATGCCTTTGGCTTTCCGAATTTACACTACATCACGTCAACAGAAGATTCTAAGAAACTGAACGAATCAAACGAGCCTTGTATCATCATTTCTGCATCTGGTATGGCAGAAGCAGGAAGAATAAAGCATCATATTGCCAATCACATCGAAGACGTTCGCTGTTGTATTTTACTGGTAGGCTATACCACGCCAGATAGCTTAGGAGGGCAATTGAAAAACCAAACTAAAAAGGTAACCATCTTTGGCAAAGAATACGCTGTACGTGCTGAAGTAGCAGTGATGGATTCTTTTTCTGCTCATGCCGACTATCAAGAAATCATCCAATACCTGTCTTGTCAGGACAAAAACAAGGTAAAAAAGCTCTTTCTTGTGCACGGAGAAGTTGAAACTCAAGAAATTTTCAAGAAAAAACTTCTTGTAGAAGGGTATAAAACCGTCGAAATACCATCCTTACATGAACTAGTAATGCTTTAATAGAACCGTTCACTCAAAATGTGAGAATCAAATTTCCTTGTAAAATAAAAAACAGCTTAAAACACTTAGATTTGTACTAATCAAAGAATACACTAATTGGGATTTCGTATTATCCAAATTGTTAAATCACTCAATACTATATCAAAGATGAACTTAGAGATTAATCAAAACACCGAGAAATCAGAAGTATTCGCTCAGATTGCCTCTGAACTAGCCAAGTTAGGATTCAATGTAGCCAAGCAAGACCAAACTCGTCCATGGGGAGGTTTTTTTGTATTGGATGAATCGCAAGCACCCCAATTTGCGGAACTATATTTTCCTCATTTAGAAATGTCGGACATTCAGATTACCAATAAATTAAGTCCGAAAATTTTGGTTGTTGCTCCCGAAAAACGCCTTTCATGGCAATATCACTTCCGTCGTGCTGAAATCTGGAAAGTAATTGCAGGTACAACAGTAGGTGTTAAAACATCAGCTACGGACGAAGAAGGCGAAGAAGTACCAGCGTATGAATCAGGCAGCTTTATTCAATTAGAAAAAGGTGAACGTCACCGTTTAATTGGTTTAGAAAGTTGGGGCGTTGTCGCTGAAATTTGGCAACACACCGACCCAGAAAATCCATCAGACGAAGATGATATTGTTCGTGTTCAAGATGATTTTGGTAGATAAACATACGAGAGAGGGAATTTCAGTAACGAAATATCCCTCTCTATTTTTACACGATTTCGTCCCAAAAACGACGTTCCGCTTCTTTCCAATGCTCTGAGGCCCTTCCTTCAGACCGATTACCACTTTCCCACAAAAAGTAAGCTCTGTCTCTGATTGCTTGAAAATAGGAATCATTTTTGATAAAAAAGTCACATTTCTTGGTAGCCATATCAAAAGGCATACTTCCAAAAAAATTTTGACGACCAAGTACTTCAGCCGTATTGCGGTAACAAAAGTGTTTCAGAGGACAGTCACCTCCGCCACACAGAGTAATATCGTAGGCCATCTTGTTGAAGCTTTTGTGGTTTTACATCACCAAAAATACAAATTATCTCTCTACTTAGGTGAAATAAAAAGCGGTTCTAAACATCGCTCAGAGCTATATTCAGAACCGCTAACCTTTATTATTATGAAGGCAACTTGACCAAGGTAAGATTTTAAGTATGTTAGACTATTTCATTCCAAAAACTACGCTCAGCTTCCCTCCAATGTTCTACTGTTTTACCAGCAAACTTTTCACTTCTTTTCCACATTAAATAAGCTCGTTCTCGAACTTCCTTAAAGTAGACATCATTCTTGATAAAAAAATCACATGACTTGGTCGTGTTCTGATAAGGAATCGTACCAAAAAAGTTTTGACGACCGAGCACCTCTGCGGTGTATCGGTAACAAAAGTTCTTCTGAGGGCATGCACCCCCACCACACAAAGTAATATCGTAGGGCATATGTATGAAAATTTAGTGGTTGTAAGGATAATGTTAATAATGATAACGCTTATATAAAAATTTAGTACTATACAACTTCAATAATCACATGTAATAAACAAGACTAGTCGAAAATTAACCCCTCTGCAATGAATGTAATATATTTAGCTTCATTTATTCATCAGAGAATACTACAAACATTTTTCCTTGATAACCAATCACTTAAATCCCAATCCCTGCTTTTTGTAAAAACTTAGAAGAAAGCTTAGATTTACTGGTTATGTAACGGATACTTGCTCCAAAATAAGGAGCTGTTGCAGGATATTCAGTGCTGATATTATCTCCTGAAGCATTGAAATGCTTCAAATGTCTGAACCCAACAAGTCCTCCTTCAAGTGTTATATTGAACACCTTTAACAGATGAGCGTTTGCTGCTACGGTAAATTTCACATGCTGATAATTTTCTTTCCTTGGTAATTTTTCATTATTAGCAATTTCTTGAAAACCTGCACTATAACCTCCTAATACCGCATTTCCGCTGAGGCTAAACCATTCGTTTACTTTACGAGTTACATTGGCTTGAAAAGGTAATAAGCCTGAAATTCGCCAATCAGCTCCTAGTTTTTTATTAAAACCAAAAATGGGAATGATTCTAAATTTTTGATTATAGATAATGGCTGTACCGTAAATTATTTGAGAATTCAATCCAAAAATTCGCATTCTCGCTACTCCTCCCCATAAATAGGGCTGTGGAGAAAAAAATGTTTCATTCGACTCGGTTAACCCTAAACCTCCACCATATAACCAAAACTTATCTCGAAGACTCGCTTTGAGCTGTAAAACACCCAACATCGCACTTTTATACCCACCTGTAGGTGTCTCTTTACTATCGATTGTTGGATTAATTTGAGCTAGATTAGCCACTAGAAAAGAATGTTTTGCCTGAATATCCCATTTTTTACCAATGCCTATACCCACATTGACTTCTGTACTTAGCGGAACAAATCCAAGGATGGTACTACGTGTCATCCCAAAACGATGATTATTACCGATACTCGTTGACGGAATTGTTTCCGTACTGAGAGTCACATTGGGGTAAAATAGCTGGCTAAGGGAATTATTCTGAGCAAATAATTGGCTAGTAGCTGTCAATAATACGATAAAGCTAATCGCAATAGTTGTGTTTTTCATGGGCTTCCGATTCATTTTAGGAAAAACGATAAAGCCCATGAAAAAGTATGAACAGTACACGCAAGGCTTAATCGAGTTTTTCTAAGTTATGTCGAGCAATAACGGCTAAAACTCGTTCTTGATATGCTTTAGGTTCTAGTTCTGAGAAGCCTGCTTGGGCTAATTCTAATACAAAAGCATCGGCGGCTACCTTTTTAGCAACACCGCTTGTAATTTTCTTTTGGTAAGACCTTGCAACAGCAGAATAATCTTTTTGCCACATTCCTGTTTTATGTAGCAAAACCTCTTCTACCAAGAAGGTAATACACTCTTTACGAGAACTAAATAGCCTGTACCAGTTATCATTACGAGAAGTTTCGTCAAAAATATACTGGTCTTCGTCTCCTCTAAGCACTTTTGCTTTACCAGATACATTGGGACTTCCCTTCATTTGAACCGAGTTTTTGGAATTCTTCCACCACTTCAGTCCAAAGAAATTATTTGCCATAATAGCATTTCTACTAAATCCATAACCACTTTCCAGAATCGCCATGCCCATAATGACGCTAGTAGGCACTTTATTTTTTTTAGAAATCTCGACGACATAGCTCTGAATATCCTTGATGAATAAGGTCGATTCTTCCTTTGTTGGATGCCCAATAGCCGTTAATTTCGCATTACTATTTCGGCCATTTACATTATCTTCCTCTGGTGTTGGAGGAAATTTGAAGTTGTTAAAGAGCGTTGGTTTGGTCAGAGGCACAAGTTGATTCCCTGTAGCTGCTGAAGGCCAGGTTTGTGCGTCATTTGTTCGTAAGGTTACAATATTTTTTCGGATGGATTCTCCTGTACTAACTACTGCTAAATCGCCTTTTAGTTCAGAAACGACCTCATTTTGGGCATTCATTCCCGAAAAAGATAATTTTTTCGTACCTCCATACTTAAAGGTAAAGGTAAAATCACCCTTATTTTTGAAGATAGCTGACGTTCCTAAACTGTTTCCATTGACAAAAATTTTAACGGATTGAATATCATCCCCTGCATTGAAGATAAAGGTGGTAGGTTGGTTAATTTCTACACTTGTAGCATAATCAACGGTCATTCCAAATTTTTGGGGAACAGCAAAGCTATACTGAACAACAGCAAGCAATAAGGAGTAGCACAAGGCTATTTTTCTGTTTAATAATGGGCTTAACAAAGTAATCATATCTTTACTAATTAATACCTCAACGTTTATCATTCGTCTTAGGCTTGTAGTACAAAGTGGCAAGGGCACTATCTAATGTATTACATGATAAGCATAAATCAAGCCAAAATTGTCAGATATAACAGAAACTTTGAGGAATAAACCAAGAGTAGCTCCTTGTATAATGAAAGATACTCTTGGTTTTACCCTATTAATCCACAATCACAACGCCTGAACCGCTATAACTGCGATAATCACCATTATACATGGCATCGGCACTGACAGGTCCTCTTACATATTTTCCTTTGGACACTGCTCTGACTAAATAATAGAAGGTTTTTGAACCACTATCAATGTTTGTGAAGAAGTTAATTCGGTCGTCTCTAATATCAAAATGATCTGGGGTAGTTTGGTCTTTAATCCAGGTCATATCTCGGTCTGCGGTCAGTCTTGGGTTTTCAATTTCAAAGCCTGCTGGTAGCATATCCGTTACTACAATGTTATGAACAGGTAACGAACTCGAAAGCGTTACCTTCACCACAATTAAGTCATTCTGCTTGAATTTCGCTGTACCAATCGCTTGTCCAGCACGAGAGAAATACGAGCGTCTAACTTTTAAGGTATTATCTAATTCCTGCACTTTGCCCGATGCACTTAGCCCTTCGGACTGAGCGAAATAGTACAACGTTCCTCTTCCAGAAGCTCTTACAATACTCGGATTTCCGACTTTAGTTAAGGTCAAGTCTGCTCCTGTAAAATTGGTTACGACTCCTGCACTGGACACCGAACCTGTCACCGAACTTGATGCTGCTTTCTTGGCTAATTTTCCTAAACTTAAAAAAGCAAAAGCTTCTTCTTGGGTATTTAACCACGGCTGAATCTTCAATGCTTGTGACAACTGACGAGCCAAACTTGGAATTTGTAAATTATTCGGGTCGGAGTCAATTAAGGTATTCAAAACCAATGCTTGATCTCTAATGGGCGAACTAAAACTGTAATCCGTCTGACGGTCGTAACGAGTATTGATATAATTTTTCGGTAATAATGCCGTGAAACTTTTGCCATCACCCACAAGGCTATAAGCTGCCGCCAGTAAATAGCGTTCGTCTTGCGTTAACAATTGCTCATTTGATTTGTAATAATTCATTACCGAGCGGTTTGCTTTTCCTGCTAAAGCCAACACGTATAAGCCATAGATTCCTTCACGACTGGCAATCACACGGGTGATTCGATTATTGTTTTCGTCGTAATAACTATCGTTACTGGTTTCTCGTTTGTTGGCTCTGTTGTTGAGGTATTCCAACAATCTACCCAAGTTGGTGGCATTTACTTCATAGTCTGCTTTCTGGGCTTCAATCATAAAATGACAAGCGTAGGCAGTTCCCCACCACGATTCGGTATCTGAACCTTGCCAATACGCCAATGCTCCGTTCGACAACTGCATGGTTTCTAATTTATGAATGGCGGCATTCACATTGGCTACGGGATTCAATTCGTTTTCGCCCGATTTCATGTAAGGCTTTTTGCCTTTCTGCATTAACGCCACAAAATCTTTGAAGTACAATTGTGGAAAAGCCTTTGAAACCGTTTGTTCCACACAACCATGTGGATAACCCAACAAGTTGTCAAATTTGTCGATAAACTGGGTAATTGGCGACTTGCTCACTACCAATTGCGATTTTACGGACGACGGAATAAAATCAGGTAAGCCAATCGAAACATTTGCCATTTGTCCCGCATTAACAGCTCCCGAACTAGCCGTTTTTATCAGCGAAGAAGCTGCTCTCACTCCCAACTCAACACGCTCGGTAAAGGTTTCTTTTAAGCCATTGACGCTAATCGTCACGCTTCCGTTTCCTGTATTGGGTAAGGCTCTTACAGCAAAATAAGCTCGTCCTTCTTGTTCAGCAGGAATGACCAATTTTTGTTGACGAACACCCACCATACCAACACTTCCCGTTGTGGTAATGGTAGCGGTCACACTAGCGTTTTGTTTGGTGGTATTGGTAATGTTTACGGGTACCTGTATTTCATCATTTGGACTGGCAAAACGTGGTAAAGCCGTACTTATCACCAGTGGGTCAGCGACTTTCATGTTTTTAGTTGCCGAGCCAAACGCATGGTCTTTATAGGCAACCGCCATAATACGGAGGTCTCCCGAAAACTGGGGAATATCAAAACTAAACTCGGTTGTTCCGCCTAAACCCGTTTTGACAATTCCCGACCAAATGGCTACTAAATTCACTCGGCTGTTGGTCAATGGATTCACTCGTTTCTCTAAATCATAACCATCTCCCCCCGTACTAGACGACCCTCTAATCGAAAACTCAGGGAATAAGAAGGGGTACAAATCATAGCTATTGACCTCCAAAGCCTGTTTTTGGTAGAAATAAGCGTAAGGATCAGGCGTTTTGAAGTTTTTCAATTGCAAAATTCCTTCATCCACTACAGCAATGGTCAATTCGGTATTGGCCTTTGTTTTAATGGTAATGTGTTGTTTTGTTTTTGAACGAGAACGCTCTACCGCTACGATTTCAATTGGCAATTCATTATCGGTATCTTCTACCATCACAGGGGCGTAACCATGTGCCACCGTCAAAGGAAGATTCGACTCGTCCATCGGTCTGATTAAGGTAGCCGATACATACACATTCGGTAAATGCTCTTTGCCCAAACTGAAACTCAATTCGGCAGATTTTTTATCTGTTTCTAAAATATGATATTCCAATACATGATTTCGCTCGATGGTTACAATCAGTTTTCCAGCAAAAGGCGTTTTAAACAACACTTTCGCTTTGTCGCCAACTTCGTATTTTTCTTTATCAAACTCCATCGTCACCTGTCCTTCATTATTTACTTCAAACGAAGAGTTTTCGGTATTTCCCCATCCATAGGCATAGAAACTTTGAGCCGTCCATGACTTTGCTCCTTCTCGGTGTACCCGCACTTCGTATTCGCCCGAAATAGGTGGAGCATAATTCACACTGGCTTGCCCATTGACAAAGTTGACCGTGCGAGAATACACGACTTTCGTTTGCTTTTTAGAAGAATAATTAAGCGACTTATCTGGATTTCGTTGAATAACTGTCTGATAATCAAAACGAACAATTTCAACTTTTCCTTTTCCTGCCACAGGTTTTCCGTCTTTATTTAAAGCAACCAAAGGAATTTGAGTCGGTGCATTCGTACCGATATACGTATCGGGCATTCCGATTCCGTAGAAAATAGCTTGTGTGAAAATATCTGAACGTTTCAATCTATTCACTGGACGACCTGTTTCGTCAAAAACTGTCACATAATTCTTCGCCTCCAATACGCCCATATCCGAATAAGTCACAGGTACTTGAAAACTCTCTGCGGCAACACCTTGCTGGTTCGTAACTCCTTGACGAGTAATGCTTTCAAAGGTGGTATTATCTTGAATATCGAAGGTATAATTACTATATCCTTTCGGTAAAAAAGCCTTACGAGCCAATCGGAATTCCATTTCATAATTACGATTAGAAGCTGGTGGGCCAAATAAGTTCAAGGCAGTAGCAGCAATCTGGACAGATTCACCATTGCGATAAAACTCTTTACTGGCTTTCACATCCACCTTAATACGGTCGGGCATAAATTCTTCAATAGCTACATTGCGAGAAGCCAATAACACATCGTTACCGTTCAGTACCTCAATCACATACGTACCCGTCACACTTGCACGGTCGGTTGGTACGGTCATAGCTACCGCTCCTTGGTCGTTTGTTTGTTCTCTAAAGGTTTTGTATTCTTTTCCGTTAGGTAATAAAATTCTGATTTTTACCGGAATTTCTCCTACCGATTCCCAATCTTGCTTACGAATAAGCGTATTGAAATGAATTGGTTCGCCTGGACGATAAATATCTCGGTCGCCATAAATAAAGGCTTCAAAACCTGAGCTGTTATTCCGTTTTCCATCCACTTCAAAACGAGAAGTTTCTACGGCAGTATCTTCATAAAGTAAGTAGTTAAAATCGTCTTCGGTATGAGCGACAATCATGGCTACGGTAAAGCCTTTTTTCTTGAAATCTTTGAACGTAACAGAGCCATCTCTAGCCGTTTTAGCTTTAGCAATTGTCTGATTGTTGGACGAAATCAAGCTAATTTCTACGTCACCCATCGGTTCGGCAGTTTTGATGGAATTGGCAAAAATGATAATCTCGTCGTCTGATTGCTTGGTAATCAACCCAATGTCCGAAATACTAACCAATTTGGTCGCATTTTTATAATATTCATCTGCCGAATTAAGCGTAACCAAGTAAATTCCTTTGATGTCATTTTGAGTAGGCAACGACAAATTCAAGGCTGAAATACCCTTCGATTTGGGTAAATTCCCTGTTTCCACCGTTTTATTCACAATGACATCCGAATATAAACCCGATTCATCGTCATAATAATCAAAGACTTTTGCCGAAGACATTCCCTCTTCACCCTCCTCATAACCATAATCTTGATAACGATTTTGGCGTAAGAAATTCAGAATATTATTCTCATAAATCTTAGAAATTTTCACATTCACTTTCGGAATGTTGACAATATTTACCGCCACATTACGATTTCCTTTCGACGATAAATAAACGGCTTTTTTATTCACAAAAGCTACTGAAGCAGGCATATCCCCAAAATAAATATCTTTGGTATAATCGTCCGAAAGTGCTGCTCCTAATACCCCTTTTGCTTTGGTATTAATCGTCAATACATAGTTATCCGTTTCGTTAAAATCACCTTTGATTAACAAGCCATTTTCAATTAATTCCGCTTTCGTTTCCAAACTTGGAGCGACCTGTTTAGCAGGTTTTTCTGCTTGCGGAATCGGATTACCAAGCGTATCCAATTCAACTACGACTTCCTCCTCTTCTACTTCTGTATCGGAGGCATTGCTTGTGACACTATAAATATCTTTCACATTTTCTCCCTGAATCGCCTGATTAAAGGTCACACGGATGTAACCCTGATTGTTATCAAAGCCATGTTCTACATTCAAAATTTCAAGAGTACTAATATCGGGTAAGGCCACAGACGCTTCCAATACCTCTTCGGTAGTATAGGTGGAATTGGGTACTGAAAGCCCTTTTTCTAAGGTAATTTGCAAGGATTTTCCTTCGGTATTGGCTAAGTCTTTCACCTTTGCCGTAACGGTTTCGCTCACGCCTGTCTGCACAATTTGATAGGTATAAGCTTTTCCATCATCGTCTTTGATACTTAATGTTTTTGCCACTTCTTGCGGATTCACAGGATAATTAAAATCCAGTTTGACCATCGCCACTGCCTGACCATCCTCCCGAGACTTAGCCCAATAAGTTTCTGTATTTTGTAATTTTAGATAAGGTGTATGAAAAGACAACTTATCCACATCCAGTCCATATTTTTCTTTAGCACGGTCTAATACCTGCTTGGTAATGGTTGCCGAATATTCCGTAGCGGGTTCAAAACCTACGGCAGGCGAAAACACCAACTCGTTTGGGGCAGTCCACTTGAATTTACCGTTTACTTTAGGAGAAAATTCAATAAAATCGGTTGAAACCCATGTGTTCAGCTCCGATTCTGGGACTAAATCACGGTTGAAAGTAAACACCAAATTTTGCGTTTGTTCAATTTCATCTTCAAAATTATGGTTAGTCAACGAGACATCCCCAGACTTAGAGCAGGAAGTCAACAAGATAAAAAACAGCGTAGAGACATATCCTACATAAAGCAAGACATTGAGCGGACGAAGTATCGTTTTCATAGTAAATGAACGATGTTGGATAAGTGAAAATCAAAGAGTTACGAAGACGGTAAACAATTGAGCTAAATTTCACGAAAGTTTAGCAGATTGGCAATTTTTGTGAGGAAAATTTAGCGAAAGGTAGAGGGAGGAACGCTTCTCTTCCCTTTAGAGGGTGACTTAAGTCGCTCTCTAAAGGGAAAGAGCATGCAAAAATGTGGTCTTATAATGGAACGAGAGAGGAATAGTTACCATTCCCTACTCCTCATCCACCAAATACAGCAAATCAGGAGTTGGATAGCGAAGTAATTTTGAGAAATCTTCTTTCCAGAAATCGAGGTCTAATAATTGGTTTTCGTTGGTGATTGTTAAGGTAATAATTACTTGAACATCATCGGTGTCCAGATAACCCACTTGCATCAAATCGCCTGCATAATCATCAGGATTATTAGCTGGTCCGAGGCTAATGCTTCCCATTTTTCCTCCTTCATATTCATGCACCTCTTCTGCAATGGGGTAATCTTCGCTTGTAAATCCACGTTGAGCCAATAAAAACTCAATCAATAAGCGTTCGTCTTCTCTAATTTTTCGTGTTTGATTCATGGTTATTTATTAATTAAGCGATAAGGCACTGACCTTAGGTAGTCGTCTGTTTAAAGTTTAATATTCAAAGATTTCGATAAACTACTATTCGTTACTCGTTTACACGATATCCTGATACAACGAGTATTTACATTGGTTTAACCCAAAGATAAAGAAAATAGCGTTATTGAGAAACAATGTCCACCCTGACAGGGTCTGCGACCGTCTTTACTGAATCAATGGTACGACCCTCTTAAAAACACAAAACGCAACTCCCATTGGGAATTGCGTTTTGTGTCGTGTATCTCTTATGTTTGTTAAAAATTGAATTAGAAACGGAAGTGAGAGAATGCTTTGTTAGCTTCTGCCATACGGTGTGTATCGTCTTTCTTCTTCACTGCTGCACCTTCACCTTTTGAAGCCGCAACGATTTCAGCTGCTAAACGATCTACCATTGTTTTTTCTCCACGTCTACGAGCGTAAAGAATTAACCACTTCATACCTACTGAAACCTTACGGTCAGCACGTACTTCTGTTGGAACTTGGAAAGTAGCTCCACCAACACGACGGCTTTTCACCTCTACTGCTGGCATTACGTTGTTCAATGCTTTTTTGAACATTTCCAATCCATTTTCTTTTGTTCTATCTTCAACTTTCTCTAATGCACCGTAAAAAATGTTAAATGCTGTTGACTTTTTACCGTCGTACATTAAGTTGTTAACAAACTTAGTTACCGTTGTGTCCCTGAATTTAGGGTCAGGTAATACGTATCTCTTTTTTGGTTTTGCCTTTCTCATTATCTAATGTTAAGTTTTTAAGTTTAGCCCATCTTCTGCCCTTAACAAGCATACTGGACTGTTTTAGTAAGCTAAGTTAGACCCTTATGGTTCTTTCTTGTTGGCTACTTACTATTTCTTTTTACCTTTTGTAGGTGCTGCTTGTACTTGTCCTGGTTTTGGACGTTTAGCACCATACTTAGAACGACGTTGACGACGACCGTTCACACCCGCTGTATCTAAAGCACCACGGATGATGTGGTAACGTACCCCTGGTAAATCTTTCACACGACCACCACGAATCAAAACGATTGAGTGCTCTTGCAAGTTGTGACCTTCACCTGGAATGTATGCGTTAACTTCTTTACCATTTGTCAAACGTACACGTGCTACTTTACGCATCGCTGAGTTTGGTTTCTTTGGCGTAGTTGTGTAAACTCTTGTACACACACCACGACGTTGTGGACAAGAATCTAAAGCTGGTGACTTAGATTTCCAAGTCATTTGCTCACGCCCTTTTCTTACTAACTGCTGTATAGTTGGCATTTTGTATTGATTATTAAGAGAGATACACTGGTCTGATAATAAGTTAACTATGCTCAATAACACGTACTTACTTCAAAATCAGGGTGCGAAATTACAAATATTCCTCGACAAAGAAAAGGCTTTATTTAATTATTTTTGGTTTTAATCGCTAAAACCTACTGCCACTGCACTTTTATATAAATATTGGTATTGCGTCCTTTATCATCGGTACAGGAAATTTTAACTTTCCCTGCTTCGGGACTAAAAAATACGCTCGTTGCAGGAGCTGACTTTTGAAGTAATTTGTCGTTGATGTACCAATAAACTTCTTTAACGTCGTTGCCTGTCTGACAACTTAATAATAATTTCTGTGCATCTGCCCGATCTAAAAAGTATTCTGAGCCATCGGTTGGATATACAATCGTAGGAGCATTGTCGTTAAAAACTCTTGTGCATTTAGGATTATGCGGGGGGATTTTTTCGTATAAAATATGCTTACTTTCATACCAACTTACCAATTCGGGTGCATAGTTAGGATATAGCAGTTGCACCGTTCCGCTGTCGGGTACGCATTGCGAACAGTAACTCAGACTGGCAGTTGCATTGACTGCTACCATTTTGGCGTGACGACAAGCTGTCGTTTTCGACACGCCCTCAATATGGTAATCTAGCACTTGATGGGAACAAAACTCACTCGGAACATCGCCACTTTCAGCACACACTTTACGCAGTTTTACCCCCTCAGGTTTCGAGAACCAACGGGCATCCGAATTATAGTCGATGGTATTAAAAATATCAAACAACAAGGGCGTAGCAATATTAGCCCCTGACAATTCAGGAACTCCTTCACCCGAAAAATTCCCTATCCATACCCCCACCGTATAGTGGTCGTTGTAGCCCATACTCCACGCATCTTTTTTACCAAATGAAGTCCCCGTTTTCCAAGCGATTTTAGGCATTCGATACGTATAATCGTAGTTATTAGGTAAATCAGGACGGGTAATTTGGGTTAAAATCTGGTTAGTCAAAAAGCAAGCCTCGGGCGAAATCAAGGATACACCCGTTGAACCACCAAACAAGGAACGCTCTTTATGTTGGGTCACATAAGTCGCTTTTTGATAATTGCCCTGATGAGCAAAGGCTACAAAAAGGTTTGTCAGTTCTTCTAAGGTAACCCCACAACCACCCAATACCAAGGACAGTCCTAGCTTTGACGAGTTCTTTTTTACCGTCATAAAATCCGCTTTTTTCAACTTGTCCACTAATACGGGCGTTGAAATTTCCTTCAATATTTTCACCGCAGGAATATTCAAGGAATTTGCCAAAGCGTATTCAATCGTTACTTTTCCATGAAATAATTTATCAAAATTTTCGGGTTCAAAACCACTAAAATTTGTCGGAACATCGTTAATCATGCTTTTAGGAGTCACGATTCCTTTATCGAAAGCAGTGGCATACAAGATAGGTTTCAAGGTACTCCCAGGCGAGCGAATGGCACGAATCCCATCCACCTGTCCCCCGTCAATCGGATTATTAAAATCTGCCGAACCCACATAAGCCTCTACCTCATGGGTCTGGTTATTCACCACCATCACCGCCGCATTATGGATATTCATGCCATACAAACGGGTAACGTAGTTTTGTACAATTTTCTCAATCGTCAATTGCTTATTTCTTCTCAAGGACGACTGAATAATGGGAACACTGCTATATTCCTTTTTCAGACGAATAGCCAGATGGGGAGCTAGTTTAGGAGCTTCGTGGCGAGTCACAGAAAGGGGTTCTTCAAGAGCGTCATCAATGTCTTTTTGGGCAAATAACTTCGCCTCTCCAAAGGCACGTAACCAACGATTACGTTCTTGTAAAATGTAGGCGTTGTTGATACCTAATCGTAAGCTAGAGGGGCGGTTGGGGATAATCGTTAAAGCTGTCACTTCTGCCAAACTTAATACATCGGGCGATTTTTGAAAATATAAAATAGAAGCAGATTTTAAACCCTCGATATTTGACCCATAAGGCACAAGACTGATATAAAGCTGCAATATTTCGTCTTTAGAATAATGAACCTCCAATTGAATCGCCCGAAACATTTCAACGATTTTATTCAAATAGGTTCTATTTTTAGGGTATAATAAACGAACTACTTGCATGGTAATAGTACTTGCTCCAGAGGTACGTCTTCCTGTAAAAATATTCCTCAAAGCCGCTCTACCTACTGCCAGTGGATTAATCCCAAAATGCCAGCGAAACCAACGGTCTTCTTTAAAAACAATCGCTTTTTCAAGTGTAGGCGTAATTTCTCGTAGCTCTGTTTGCATCCGCCATTTATCCGATTTGTTTAAGAAAGCGTGTAAAACCTTCCCTTCTGAATCGGTAATAATCGTGGAATAATCAGGGTTTACTCGGAGGGGAAAACATACATCTAATGCCAATAAGACGAGCAGTACACCAGCCACTAGTTTGACTGGCTTTTTGGCAGCATAGCGTTGAAGAACAGGATATACGTTATCGAGGAAAGAGCGAATCATCGTTAGTTATTTTTTGCAAGATAGATAATTTCAAGCAAGAGTTTTCAAGAATTCAGCTAGAAATAGAACCAGCAAACTAGGATTCCTTGTTCTTTGGTAAATAACGCAAAACATGAAAAAAATCCTAGCGATTTCGGGAAGTACCCGTAAGCAATCGAGTAACCTCACTATCATCAAGAAAATACAAGAATTGACGGCTGACAACTGGGAAATGACAATCTGTGATTACCCAGAGCAACTTCCGCATTATAATCCAGATTTGGACACAGAAGTTGCCCCAGAGCTTGTCAATGCGTTTCGTAAGGCAGTTAGTGAGTCGGATGGAGTTTTAATTTGTACACCCGAATATGCGATGGGCATACCTGGCACCTTAAAAAATGCCTTAGATTGGACAGTTTCGGCAGGTTCATTTTCACAAAAAGCCGTTGCGGTCATTACGGCATCATCACTTGGAGAGAAAGCACATGAGTCACTAATTGGGACAATCCGAATTATTGATGCGAAGCTTCCAGATGAGACAACGCTATTAATTTCTAATATTAGGACTAAATTCGATGCCAATGGAACGTTAATCGACATGGATACTTTAGCGAGGATTACTACTACCCTTCAACACTTCGGTCGACTTCTGACGACCTCATAAAATATGCAAAAAGGTCACCCTCAGGAGAGTTTTTAAGACCTCAATAGGATGACCTTACTTCTATTTTATTGTTTCAAAATTTTAATTACATAGCACTGTCCCCGCTCTTCGCACAGTGCTATCGTGTAAATCCCAGTGCTTAACTCCTTTACGTTAACGCTGGTGGTGGTTGTTCCAACTTGTAGTTCCATATTCTTGACTTCTCGCCCCATTAAGTCATATAATTTAAGGGTTGATTTGTTTTTCATCAATGGATACGACACGAGAAGTACATCGTCAACAGGATTTGGAGACACCGCAACTCGTGCATTAGGTTCTTCCTTCATCCCTGTTATTACTTCCACGTTATACATTGCTACACGTTCGGAATAAGTTACCGTATTGTTTTTATCAATCATTTTCAAGCGATAGTAACTCGTATCCTTTAACATTCCCTCATCAGTGTATTCATACAAATTTGTCATAGGATAATTATTCTTGGGGCTAACAGTGGCAATATTCACAAAGTCTATACCATCTTTACTACGTTCTAAATCAAATTGTTGAATATTAAGTTCGTTCATCATTGTCCAAGAAAGCTTGGCAAGCTTAGCACTTTTACTTGCTGAAAACTTGACAAACTTATAGTGTAGAGCCGTTGGATTACTTACCACAAACGTTCCAGCTATTCTTAATCCCCCTAATTTTGCATAATAGGGATTTTGCATACTTCCTTCACCAAGCATAGTCGCTGTTGTATCTGCCCACACATTTCCAACAAAACGCCCTATCATTACCTTATCAGTTGTAAAATTGCTTGCTTGGTTGGCTACTAACCAACCCAGACTAATCGCTAAGTTTGTTCCCTCATTCAGCGACGGCGTAATGGTATATTGTGTTTTAATTACTTTAGAAGAATCACTAATAGGCTTATCCAACGTACTTTTTACATTTACACCAATTATATCTGCCACTCCACTATTCGCTACTTTGACAGGGCTGTAGCCCTTTTCTGTACCAATAGTAAACGTAACATCAGTAGTTGATACCTTTGTTTTAAGAACGCCATTTCCCGAGAGGGAAAAGTAATTCGTTCGTCCTAAGGTGCTACTCGTACTTACAATATTGGTAGCCGTACTCGATGTACCGATAGTTCTTGCCCCTCCATCAATAACACCATTGACCCCTATATTCAGATTGACTTTACCTACAGGAGCAGTAGCACTAGAAGTGATGAATCGAATGGCATTACCCAAGAACCAAGTACCATTTACATTAATGGTTGTTTCTGTAGCCAAGGTAGCATGTTCTACGATACAAGAAGTACCCGTAGCTTTCATGTCCAAGATTCCATTGATATTATAGGTGTATTTTCCAAACTCAACAATGGTATTAGTCGTCGGAGAGCTTCCTGCCTGCAAATAAGCAGCACTTCCCAAGGTAACCGTTCTCCCTTCTTTAATCGTAATGGTAATATCATCATCATTTTGACTTGCCCCTGTCCATGGACTAGTTGTTGATGTCGAGTAATTAGCCCTAAACGCTCCACTGACATTTAGGTTTGCATCCACATCTACTTTAGTCGTTACAGCAATCGCATTAACAAGAAAGGTATTCAAAAAATAGGCTCCTGTTCCTGCTAGTGTAACCGTTCCATTATCCAGATAACCCTCAAAATTTATCCGTTCCGTTGATGTTGAGCTAGAGCCTAGCGTTCCAAAGTTTTGAACAGCCTTCACTACTCTGAGCGTCCGCTGAGTTGCCGTACCCGCTAATCCATCCGACGTTCCCGATTTTAGGCTTGCTCCCGTCTCTACTATTAAATTATTGACTGCTGTAGTAGCGTTGAGTGTTACGGTATGTCCTGCTCTAATCGTAATCGTATTGACAGTTTGGATTGCAGGAGGAGTAAGTACCGTGGGAATAGTCGAAGTAGCGACCCATTTTGTACCGTCGTATGTTTCCCAAATAGCAGTGCTGACTGCCGATGTTCCCCAGTTACCACTAGTCACCGAACGATAATCTCCTGTTACGGTTTTAGGAATATCGGCTGTCTTAAAACTCCATACAGTACCCATCGTAGAATCTGAAGCATAAAAGGCATCTATTCGCCAATAGTAGGTTGTATTCGGACTTAATTCTGGTGTTTGAAAACTTGGGCTGGTACTTCCTATCACTGTGGCTAGCTTAGTCAACACCGTTGCAGATGTTCCAAAATAGATGTTAAATCTGTCCGTATTATTACCCGACCAAGATAATCCTACTTTATTGGAAGTACCTATAATATTCTGAGCGCCATTCGCTGGTACAGGATTAGAAGCCTTATCTGGAACAATGACTAAACTAGGTGTCCGAATGGCAACAATAGTACTATATAAGGATTCAGAGCTACTTCCGACGGCTTTTATTCTAAAATAATACGTTTTATTAGGGACTAATCCTGTATTTTCATACGAAATGGCATTCATAACTGGGTGTGCAATATCTACGAAGGTTAGGCTATCTAACGAGCGTTCTAGTACAAAATACGATTCGTTATCCGACATATCTACCCAAGTACATTTGACCGTACTGGTAGGACTTGGTAATTTTTCCGAAGTTGCTGTTAGCGTTAATTTCGTTGGAGCTTCAATAAAATTAGGTTTTTGGACAGCCAACTCTCCTGTACTTGCATTAAACTTCCAGATTAACCCCGTAGCAGGAATAGCAGGCACAATCTTAGAGAACGTCCCCGAAGTCGTAGCTCGGGGCTCAAAAATTTTATATACATCCCCCGCCGTAGGAGTTCCTGTAACGTTGATGTTTAAGACTCCGTCATACGTAAGTTGCCCCGTCACAATTACTTTATCGGCAGTAGCATTTGTTTTATTAATTTCGACATTTACCGTACTAGTCGCTCCTAATATTAATTTATTTTGTAAGGTCAGTGTTCCAATACCATTATCTCCTGGAGAAAGATTCCCTAAAACTTGTACTTCTGCGGCAATAGTCCCTTTTCCTCCTAATGTACCATCGTTCACAGTCACCTTACCTGTTCCAGT
>JACCDQ011794335.1_pt1 | contig 25400 bp, 18 predicted proteins | sample 7446031 | NCBI WGS metagenome assembly JACCDQ01 (sample SAMN15323442, study PRJNA562643) | freshwater metagenome | isolation source: river surface water | place: USA:Blue River Watershed | collected 2017-08-17 | reverse complement strand
TTAATAATACAATAAATAAATCAGAGATTAACCCTCTCAGAAGCATTATTCTGCAAAGGTTTCAAGGATTATACTTTATATTAATCAAAATGCCGCCTCACACAATTAGGACAAAATAATTACACTGTGTACTATTTGTCGCTCTTGCAATGATGCCCATAAATAGCGTTTTGTCTGACAAAATTTTCTACATATAGCGTAATTAATTTCAATCAATTGGAATTTATTGATTAGTACGGAATGTGGGCAATAAAACTTGCTCGGTGTATTACTACTACCCTTCTTCATCAAGTCTCCTAGAAAAAGGGGGTTATTCGTTTGATCGTATCGCCGCGATCGCCCTTTACCGAAAAGATTAGGGCCTGATTCAGGAAACAGACTAACCAATAACCCTTACCTGGGAACCTTGATTCGATTTATGAACCTCGATACGCTGCTGAAAGGCTTCTTTAAATTGAGGCATATGGGTTACGGTTAAGATACAGGCAAAGTCACTGGCGATCACATTAATCGCGGCGACTAATCGTTCACAACCTTCCGCATCCTGGGTTCCAAATCCTTCATCAATAATGAGGAGTTGTAAGGCGGTTCCTGCCTGCTGGGCTAATAATTTTGCTAGGGCCAAACGAATAGAAAAATTAATGCGAAAGGCTTCCCCGCCGGAATAGGTTTCGTAGGGCCGGGTTCCCTGGGCATCAGCAATGAGAATATCCAGGGTATCTATAAATTTCGGACTGGCTTTTTTAGCCGTACTTTTAGTGGCTTTTTGGGTGACAAATTGGATATGTAATTGATTACCGGTTAAACGGGCTAATAAATGATTCGTTTCTGTTTCTAATTGGGGCAGAATATTCTCAATCATGAGGGTTTGAATGCCATTTTTTCCAAAGGCTTTGGCTAATTCCTGATGAATACGATATTGTTTTTTTGTCTCTTGAAGTTCCTGTTGATTTTCGGTAAATTGTTCTCGCAAGGTATCGAGTTGAATGGCAATTTGTTCGTAGCGACCTTTACGGGATAATAACTCGTCTAATTGACGACGGCGATCGCTGATTTGTTGTTCTAAGGTGAGAATTTGAGCTTCATGGTCAGCGTAATGATTAACCTGTTCCTGTAAAGTAGTTAACTCCTGATGGAGAGTGTCTAATTGTTGTTGACGTTGTTCCAGTCGTTGCTGGTTCTCTTCTAAGCGTTGTTGTAAGGGCAAAATCTGTTCTTTCGCCTGTTGACATTCCTGATACCGTAATTGCCAAACCTGATAACCTCGGAGTTGTTCTAATAAATCTTGATGCCGCGATCGCTCATAGCCCAGGTCTTGGAATTGCTCTTTAACGGCTTGTAACTGTTGATAAACCTCAGAAGTTTGATGAAGATTTTGTAATGTTTGTTCATAGTTAGTAATTTGTTGCACCAGATAGGGTTTTTCCTGGGAGATTTTATTTAACTGACGTTGAGCATCTTCTAATTTGGCGTTCTGAATTTCTGCCCAACGGTATTGATCCACGGCTCCTCTCGCTAAACTATGCCGTTGTTCATCGTACTGTAACGCCTGTAATTCCTGGGTGACTTCTAATAACTCTTGCTGTAATTCCTGGGCATAATTACCTTGGCTTAATTGGTCTTCTAACTGCTGAATTTCTAACTGTAACACTGACTTTTGTTCATACACTTCTCCCGCCCGCTCTAACTCCGCTTCTAATTGTCCGTAGTGCTGCTGTAGGGCATCATAACCACTCAGAGCCTCCTGAATATGGGCATATTCTGTGCGTAAAATCTGCAATTCCCGCTCCGAAACTGCAATCTGTTCCTTAATTAACCAAATTTGCTCCTGCAATTCCTTCTGTTGAGCCTGGGTTTTTTCAATGACTTGTTGATGATAATGACCATCTAAATGCTGTTCACAGAGGGGACAAGTTGCCCCAGGCGTTTCTAGTAACAGAAGCTTTTGGGAAATTTCTTCTAATTGTTCTTCCCACAGTTTTTGATGTTCCTGAAGTCGCTCTTGAAAATGACGACGTTCCTGACCTTTTTCCTGCACTCTTTTTTGGTAAACTTTCTTTTTATCTAACTCCTTAATCTCTTGGTCAATCCCTTGTAAAGCCTGACGTTTTTGGGGAATAGCCATGATCTCCGCCTGGAGTTGTTGAACGAATAACTGCTTCTGCTCCAAAGCGGCTTGTAATTGTAATTTAACCCGCTCTAAGGCTGTTTGAACTTGATGTTGACGCTGTTGTAACGGTGCAACCTGATGTTGCAAATGATCTAAATCCGCTAACCGTTGACGAGCTGTTTGTAGGTTAACTAACCCTTTCTGAATATCTCCCGTCCGACTCAAAAGCGGTTGTAACTCTTGTTCCTGTTGGTGTAGTGTTGATAAGCGTAATTGCAGTTGTTTTAACTCTAGGCGTAATTGATGATCCTGGGATAATAAACGCTGTTCTAATTGTTGTTGTTGCTGTTGAATCTCCTGAAACTGTTGAAATTTTTGGGCAAATTCCACTTCCTGATTTTGTAATTGTAAAAAAAACTGATAGTTATCAGTAATGGTGTTTTCTTGATTTAGTAAATTATTTAACGCCTGTTGCTGTTTTAATAAAACCTGTTTTTCCTGTTCTAACCCCTGGCTTTCCCGTTGAGAAGCTTGGATTTGGTCTTGATGCCAGTCCAACTGTTTTTGCCAAGTCCGGCGTTGATTTTGACTTAACTGTAACTGTTGTAGTTGCCACTGTTCCTGCTCTTGTTTTTGTTGAGTTTCGGCAATTTCCTGGGTAATTTGCTGTTGGTAGGCTTCTAGTTCCTGGCGTTGTTCTAGTTGTTGCTCTAGGGATTGCAAACGCCCTTCAAGAAGTTCTATTTGTCCTTTTTTTTCCTTGTAAATATCCTTGGCTTTTTCTGCGAGAATCTCGTATTGATCAAGTTTTAATAAATCCGCTAAAACTTGTTTCCGTTCCCTAGACCCCCGCTTCATAAATTCATCGGCTTGGCCTTGACGAAGATAGGCTGAATTGGTGAAGGTATCATAATCGAGTTTCAGCACTTCAATAATTTTTTCTTGGGTAGCTTTTAACCCTTTCCCTGATAAGGAACGAAACTGATGATGATCTTGAATCAAAAAATCTAGCGCACTGGATTTTCCCCGATGACGACTCCGAACAATTTTATAGGTTTGCTGATGGCTAATAAATTGAAAATCTACACGCCCATGGCTGGTTCCCGTATGTAATATATCATCTTCAATTTCTGCTCGACTTCTGCCCCAAATCACCCAGGTAATGGCCTCTAATAAAGAGGATTTGCCAGCACCATTGGCTCCACAAATACAAGCAGTATGGAGTCCCCGAAAATCCAGGGTCATTTCTCGATAGCTAAGAAAGTTTTTGAGACTGAGTTGTTGAGGAATCATCGTTTGTCATCATTCATCATTGTTAAATTATGTGGGTTCAATCTTAGTCCTCCAGGGTTTCTTCCTCTTCTAGTCTGTCCTCGGTTTCCATTTCCTGGGAGTCTAAGCCGGTTTCTCTCTGACGCTTGATGCGATAAAAATGACGACCACTTTTTGGGGGTAGCGGTAGGCTCATTAGTTCGTGAAAATCTTTTTGGACTTTATAGGTTAAACGGGGGGAAACCTGACGAATAATCTCGGCTAAGAGGCGATCGCCGGTTCGTTGAATTAAGCCGCGAGGTAACTTGTAGATGTAGGGAGGAAAGGTGACAGCCACATCCATTTCCAGATGCCATTGAACCTGGGTAATTTGCTCTGGTATTGCTTCATTTCCCTGATGACGATAAACCTTGATTAAATCTTCTCCGATGTCCTGGGCAGGTATATCCACTAGGATCATATCAGCCTGATAATCTACCTCGTACCCCAAAAAAGGCTCATCGGGAATGGGGACGGTGTGCATAAAATAATGGCCCTCATTCGGCGGCTCCAAAATAACCCCCATTTTCGGTTCCACATCAAACCCCAATGCTCCAAACCGTCCAATCGTTAAAATATAGCCATGTTCTCCCAAGGGTTCCGCCTTCATCGGTTGAGCGCAACGATAAAACCACCCCTGATGATGCTGGAGATAATCCGCGACGATCGCCTGTTCCGCAAACATCGCCATCGAGCCAGCAAAAGCCGTTAAAAAATGAATGGGCTGAATCTCATCCGTTGCTGAAGATTGCGCGAAAGATTGCTCCACCATAGACCTGAGCCTGAGACCCTACTCCCGAATTAACACATTGTTTCCAGCCTACCATAGGTGACAAAAATGGACGATAGGAAGTCGTTGCTGGCAAAGCATGAGAAAATAGCCCTTAATGAGGATTAAACCCCGTCTAACTCGAAACCCATCGTTGTTTGATTGCCCCGGCGATCCCCCTAAATCCCCCTTAAAAAAGGGGACTTGTCCCCGGAATGTATCTAAAAAAACGACAGTTCCCAAAGTGGACAGGGTTTAACCGAAGTAACGCCTCTCCCTTTCTTTCTTCATCGTTTCCTATGCAGTGCCGAGTTTGTGATTCCGAAAACCTTGAACTAGCGATTGATTTAGGCTCTCAGCCCTGGTGTAATCATTTTTTAAAACCCGAAGAAGTGGGGCAGGAACCCTATTATCCTTTGCGGGTTTTATACTGCCATGACTGCGGGACGGTGCAGTTAGATTATACGGTGAAAAAGGAAATTATGTTTGGGGATCACACCTATCTTTCCGGTGTTACTAAATCCCTGAGTGAGCATTTTCAACGGGTCGCCCAAGAAGTAGATGATCGCTTTTTTAAGGATAAAGCCCATAAATCTGTCTTAGATATTGGCTCTAATGATGGAACCCAGTTAAAACATTTTCAGGCATTAGGCTATGACGTTTTAGGGGTAGAATCGTCCAAAACAACGGCTAAAATTGCCAACGATGCAGGGGTTCCGACCCTCAATGATTTTTTTAATTTAGAAGTTGTCAAAAAATTAGACCGTCAATTTGATGCAATTAATGCGGCGGGAGTCTTTTTTCATTTAGAAGAGTTACATTCGGTAACGGATGGGATCAAAGCGGCTTTAGCTCCTGATGGGGTGTTTGTCGTGCAGTTTCTTTATATGAAGCGCATTGTCGAGAATTTAGCCTTTGATCAAATCTACCATGAGCATTTACTCTATTACAATTTACAAACTATTGAAGTTCTCTTAAATCGCCATGGTTTAGCTCTGTTTGATGCTTATCTCTCGCCCATTCATGGAGGGTCAATTATGGGGTTTGTCGGCCATCAAGGTTCACGCCCCGTCAGCGATCGCCTTCAAGCTATGAGACAGGCCGAAATTGATGAAAAAAGTAATGAATTTGCCACCTATGTGGAATTTGCCCAACGCATTGAACAGATGAAAGCGGAAAATTTAGCCTATCTGGAGACGGCGAAAACAGCCGGTAAAACCATTTGGGGATTTGGTGCGCCCGTTAAAGGCAATACGCTTCTTAACTATTTTGGTATTGGAACTCAGTATTTAGATTATCTGGTGGAAAAAAATGAATTACGTCAGGGGTTAATTTCTCCTGGAATGCACATTCCTTTAAAACTGGAGCGGGAGTTAACCACATTACCGGATATTTATTATGTTCTAGCGTGGAACTTTAAACGGGAAATTTTAGCGAATAATCAGGCTTTAATTGACCAGGGTGTGGAATTTTTCTTCCCGGTCAATCCTCCCGATGCCTAAAGTCAACTTGGGGGTGTCTTTTATCCCCCTGATTGTCTAACAAGTTAGTTAATATTAATTAATGTGACTGTTATCAATTAATCCTGTGGGATGGGCTTCTAGCCCGTCATCTCTAATTAAAACTGAGCTAATTACTCCCTTTGAGAAATTCACTGGTATAAATTTTAAGCATGAGTGTTGAGCTTCGGAGTTATGTTTATTTAGATAATTTGCAACCCCAACACGCGGCCTATATTGGGACAGTGGCGGTGGGCTTTTTACCCTTACCGGGTGATGCGTCTTTATGGGTGGAAGTGTCTCCTGGGATTGAGATTAATCGCATTACCGATATTGCCCTTAAATCGGCTGTGGTGCGGCCAGGAGTCTTGTTCGTCGAACGGCTTTATGGCTTACTAGAAATTCATTCCAGTAATCAGGGAGAATTGCGAGCCGCCGGTCAGGCCATTTTGAGTTATCTAGGAGCCAAACCCCAAGATTGTTTAAAACCGCAAATTGTTTCGAGTCAAATTATTCGCAATATTGATGCTTACCAAGCCCAATTAATTAACCGGAATCGTCGGGGCCAATTATTATTAGCTGGTCAAACGCTCTTTGTTTTGGAAGTGCAACCGGCGGCTTATGCTTCCCTAGCGGCAAATGCGGCTGAAAAAGCGGCCTTAATTAATATTTTGCAAGTTAGTGCGATCGGTAGTTTTGGACGATTGTATTTAGGCGGAGAAGAACGGGATATTGTGGCAGGTTCTCGGGCCGCGATCGCCGCGATTGAAAATACACCAGGTCGTTTACTAACGGGAGTCAATAAGCAGGAGTAAATAAGCTCTTGTTTGACAGGCTGTCTTTTGACGCTCACCCCATTTTATTTTTAAGATGCCTCAAGCAAGCATTAAATAACGCGATACCGATTCAATACCGCCCCAGTTTGAGCTTTGCTGTTGTGATGACTGCCTTGGGCGAAAACTTTTAAGATTACCTTCTGAGCTTATGCAATTACCGATTTCTACGACTCCCTGTGATGCTTCGGAGAATACGCCATCGGGTAGCCCCCCCAAAAAATGGTATGAAGCCAAGTTAATTTCGGTCGGGATTACGCCAACCGGCTATATTGCGATCGGGGTTGTGCCGATGGGAGTGGTCTCCATTGGGGTGGTTCCCATGGGAGTCGTTTCCCTAGGTTTGGTTTCCATGGGGGCGATCGCCGCCGGTTTTGTGTCCATGGGCATTGCGGCCTTTGGAGGCGTGAGTATGTCCACCTTAAACGGCCATCAAGGGGGTCATCGTCCCGCCGTCGAACAACCCGCCACTAAGCCAATGACTCCTAATCCCGCCACCGAGCATCATCACCATTAGACTTTGAGTACCCGATTAGCAGATTTTCCTGCTCGCCTAGGAGAAACTCCTACAATGAGTCCTTGAGTGATTGAGCCGGAGAATTACGTCTAACATCCCTTACAATAAATGGACTTGCTTTAGCCGATGTTGCTAAAAAAGGGTTATTCTCATCACTTTGGGACGTGATCATGTCAAACACTCAACCGACTATTTTAGTCACCGGTGGAGCAGGTTATATCGGCTCCCATGTAGTTTTAGCTCTGCAAAAAGCAGGTTATCAAGTGATTGTTTTTGATAACCTCAGCTATGGCCATCGAGAATTAATTGAAAACGTGCTTCAAGCTGAATTAATCATCGGTGATATTGGCGATCGCCCTGCGTTAGATCAACTATTACAAGCCCGAAAAATAGATGCCGTGATGCACTTTGCGGCCTTTATTGCCGTTGGGGAATCGGTGCAGGAACCGGCGATGTATTATCGTAATAATGTAATGGGAACTCTAACGCTATTAGAAGCCCTAGTCGCCGCCAACGTTAACCAATTTGTCTTCTCTTCAACCTGTGCGGTGTATGGGATACCCCAGGAAATCCCGATGACGGAAAACCATCCCATTAATCCCGTCAGTCCCTACGCCAGAAGCAAACGCATGGTGGAACAAATGTTGGCGGACTTTGAGCAAGCCTACGGTTTAAAATCAGTGATTTTTCGTTACTTTAATGCCTCTGGAGCAGAGCCAACGGGGTTATTAGGAGAAGACCACCATCCCGAAACCCATTTAATTCCCCTGGCATTATTAACAGCCCTAAAAAAACGCAGTCACCTCTCAATTTTTGGTGATGATTATGATACCCCGGATGGGACGGCTCTACGGGATTATATTCATGTTTGTGATTTAGCCCAAGCCCATGTTTTGGGATTAGAGCATCTCTTAAACGGGGGTGAAAGTGACATTTTTAACCTCGGTAATGGTAATGGATTTTCTGTCAAAGAAGTGATTGAAACTGCCCAATCGGTAACGAATTTACCCATTCCTGTGCAACAAAGTCCTCGACGCGCCGGCGATTCCCCTAGTTTAATTGGCAGTAGTCAAAAAGCCCAGGAAAAACTAGGCTGGCAGTCCCAATATGCTGATTTGAGGGTGATTATTGAACACGCCTGGCAGTGGCATCAAAAACGCCATGGTTAAGTCCAACAATTCCCCCATTTGGGATACTGTGCTAGTTCCCCAGGGGGCCGAATATCAAGCCGTTAAAAAGGGGTTAACTCAAGCCAGTTCTACTCTCCAAATTTTGCCGATCCCGGTCGGTTCCCCAGCCGTCAAACACACTTTAGAAACCGGAAAAATTGCGGCTCAATTTCAACAGCGATCGCCCCAAGGCATTATCGTCTTAGGATTAGCCGGCAGTTTATCTCCCGTATTAACCAAAGGGCAAACCGTTTTATATCGCTCGATTCAGGCTCTGGGTAAAACTTCCAACCAGATTTGTCCTAGCAATCTCGAAGAAAGGACGGATTTTTTGCAACCAATGGGTCAAAATTTTGTTTTGGTTCATGCCCTAACCAGCGATCGCGTGATTACCCAAGCTCAAGAAAAATTCCATCTAGGGGAAACCTACCAAGCGCAAGTGGTGGATATGGAAGGAGTAGCCCTGCAAGAATACGCCCAGCAACACCAAATTCCCCTCGTAACCCTGCGGGTGATTAGTGATGATGTGGATCAATCTTTACCCGATTTAAGTCGGGTTTATAACCCCCAGGGCAACCTACAAAATTGGGCCTTAGCGACAGCCTTACTCAGCCAACCCCGCCGAGGATGGAATTTAATCACCAGTTCCCTGTTGGCTTTAAAAAAATTAGAGCAGTTAGCAACGGCGATCGGCAAAGCGGTCTAGGAATCCCGACGATAATACAAATAATCATGAAATGTTAACTGGTCAATTGCTTGATAATGCTCTTTTAAATAATCATCTATAGGAGCTTTGTTATTCGTTTCAATTAACAGATATTTAGGACAATATTTGGTTAAATCTAACCCCTTTAATACTTGTAATTCAAAACCCTCCACATCCAAAGAAAAAAAGTCAATTTCTGTTACCCCATAATCTTCCAAAATGGAGGTTAAGGTTCTCGCCGGAACTTCCACTTGATAACAATTTAGTCCCCATTCTAAAATTTGGCCATCCTGAATAGCGCGATCTTCCCGTTCTGGATTCACCTCACTAACCATAGACATTAATCCCACATGGCGCATTTTGACGAATTGATCGGGATAATCGGGCGCAACTAGGGCAGAGTTAACCACCTGGGATTGGGATCTTTCTTGAACACATTGCTGATAGAGTTCTGGGATCGCTTCAATGAGTAAACCCCGCCAATTTTTCATTTTTTCTAAATAGTAGGTATTGCTCTGATCAAAGCCATTATTCGCTCCCACTTCAATAAAGAAACCTCCAGAATAATTCAGATATTTTTGGAGTTTATTATCCATATCGAAAATTGCCGGTTTTGACCACCAATCTATGCCAAGAGGTTCCGCAATTCGTCGGAATTGTTTTGCGAGGTGACGTTGACCTAGGATAATTTGCTGGCGAAAATAGTTGTAATCGGCTCCAACGAAGGCAAATAAACGACGTAGGATTAACGCGGGTAACGAAGAACGGAGATGACTCATAAGGCGATACTCAGCGAGATTAAAGGAAGGCTTCAGGGAGAGATGTTACAGTACACAACCAGGATATTGAGAAATGCTCTCTCTCCATCTTGGTTGGCGGCTATAAGCTATAAATTAAAAGATTATTACGAATAGTCCCCTTTTCTACGATCTCCGTTAGGATCGAAATCATAACCCCCCCGAACTTAAGTCATGACCGACTTTAGCGAATTAGTTGCCCCCCCGAATCGAGGCTTGATTATTATGACCTTGGTCGGGTTACTGCTGATTCTCTTAGCGGTTGTGACGGGGGTTGCCCCGGATTTAATTAAAAGCGAGGAGGCCAAGGCTCCGCCATTACTGAGAATTCCTGTAGTAGGTTGGTTGTTAGCTTTACTAGGGGTAGGAGAAGTCCCGATTCTCTTTCTGCTCGGCATTTATCCGTTTATGGTGGGCCTGACAGGATGGAGTGCAAACTTACTATGGTTTAGTCAAACGGGTTCCTATCCCACCTTACCACCGGCTCCTTGGCTGATTCGAGGCATCGGGTTTGTGTTAGCGCGTTTGTTAGTAGGAATCACGGGGCATTTTCGGCCTTTGCTCAAAACTCAAACTGTTGCTGAGAAGTTAATTCCGGAGCGATTTATTGGCACGAAAGGTCAGGTTTTAGGGGTTTTAGGAGGGGGTTTATTGGAGGTTAATATCTATGATGATTGGGGAAAATGTTCGGTACAAATCTATGGATTGCCCTGGGAAAAAGCCTCTGACCAAGCGTTTGTGGTCGGCGATCGCGTTTACGTAGTGGATTTAGTTGCTCCTCGTCGTTATGCGTTAGTTAAAGCCGATAGCAATGATGAATTGAAAGCACTGATGAGTCGTTGAGAGTGAATAGTGAATAGTAAATAGTGAAGAGTGAGAGGTAAATAATTTTTTCTCTGACAATTGGTTCTCTATCTCCTAATCTCCCCATTCCCCTAATTAACAGAAAAACTATGAACAGCAAATTTGAACTTAACTGGCTTAATCACCTGACCACTAAAACCTCGACCCAGGCGATCGCCGTTGTTAACACCGAAACGCCTTACATTGCCCAATTATCTAGCCCCTTAGATTTGGGATGGTTAATGCCTTTAGCTATCTTTAGCGGTGGCATTCTGACCGTCTTGATTACCCTCTATTTGATGTTTACCAAATTTTATCGAGTTTGTAACACGAATGAGGCTTTTGTGATTTCTGGCCCGACCCGTGATAAACAGGTCATTACCCGGTCAACCCTCTTTTTTCCGGGATTTGAAACGATTACCATTGTTAGCTTAAATCAAGTCACCGTTTCCGTCGTTCGGGGCAATACTGCGGAAAAACCCCTCAGAACCAAAGATTATTTAAAAGCCGTTTTTAATGGCAGTTTACAGGTACGGGTTAATCCGGATCAAGATAGTATCCGCAATGCCGCAATGTTATTAGGAACTGGCAAAAAGGGAGAAAAGGAAATTTTAGTTGCTGAAGAAGAAGTTAAAAAACGGGTTAATGATATTCTGGAAGGCCATTTACGGGATGCGGCTTCCCAGGCTAATTTAGGAGAATTACAGGGTAGTGTCGAAACCGTAACCAATAACTTAAAATCAAAAGTTGAACCGGATTTAGCACGTTACGGATTACAGCTTCTCAATATTGCCATCACCAATATTGATGAACTCAATCATTATAATCCTGATAATTATTTGGATATTCAAGCGGTCGTTACCCGTGAATCAATCGTGCAACAAAATAAAAAGGAATTGGAAAAAGTTCAGGAGGAAACCAAAACAGAAATCGCGCTCTTAAAGTTATTGGAAACCCAAAAACAACTGGATGCAGAACGACAACTCAAACAAAAACAACTGGAAAATACCTTACAAACCGAGCAAATGACGGCCGCTAATGAACGTCAAGTTCTAGAGGTAAGGGAAACAGAGCGGGCAACCCAGGAACTCCTCAAAGTCCAAAAACAACAGGCGATCGAGGAGGGGATGATTCTCTCAGAAAAACAACTGAAAGAACAACATATCTTACAACAGCAGGCCCTCGAAGAAGCGGAAATTACGAAGGGGATTGCCATCAATCAAAAAAATCAGGAATTGGCCAATGCCGAAAAAGCATTAATTGAATCTCAAAAAGCCGTTTCGCTCGCCGCAACGGATAAGGAAACTGCCATTAAATTAGCGGAAGAAGAACGCCAAAAAGCCCTCGCCCTAATTAAAGCAGAACAGGACAAACAATCAGCTTTAATCGCTCAACAGGGGGAACTCGAACAGGAACGCCTACGGGCTGAAAATGAAAAAATTATGGCGTTACAATTAGCGGAGGCTATTAAAGTTAAAGCGGCGGCAGAATTAGATAAAGCCCTCAAAGAAGCGGAGGGGGAAAAGGCGAAAATTTCGGCCCAAAATACCCTTTCTATCAAAGCCTTGACAGTGCAATTGGCAGAAGAGCATCTGGAAGAATTGATTACGGTATTACCCCAGGTCATGGCGGCCTTAGCTCCTCAGCCCGGCGTTTTAGGGTCGAATCCGATTATTTTGGCGGGAACCCAGGACGGAGACAATGGCGATCCAACGAAGTTATTATTGGCTACCAGTGGATTAACCTTATTAACTAAACTTTTACAGAGTCCGGTAGTAACCCATTGGGGTGAAAAGTTGATGCAAGGTTTAGAAACTGAAGCTCCTTTAGCGGAGTCTCAAGTGATGACTTTTCTACAAAATAATCCTCAATTGGTGGCCAAGTTAAGCACGCCTAAACCGAATCATCATCTGTAGATAGCTTAATTTTGCAGAAAGCTTTGTCAAACGGAGCTTAAGCATTTTGACCATCACCTTGCCTGTTCGTGTTTGAGACGATGACATTAAATCCGGTTAAACGACCATAATTTTGATCCTTTAATCATAGAATTTTAGAATACTTTAAATTATAGGTAATCAACCGGATTTGATGTGAGTTGCTGGCCAATCAATTTCGAGAAGAAAATATACTTGTTGATTTAAGATTACACGAGAAAGGGACACGTGCAAGGAACTAGGGAACGGGTTTTCGAGTCTTTGAAGACAAGTTGCCATTACCTTTTCGGAACATTATTGACTGATGAAATATCAAGTTGTACGCAACACTCAATATGATTTTGCGGGGCAAGGTTATGCCGAAAATTATCCCAATTTGCATAAATATCCAGCGACGATGTTACCTCAAATTGGCATTAATCTCCTCAAAGAGTTCAATATTCAAGGGGGCTGTTTACTCGATCCCTATTGTGGTTCGGGTTCCTCCTTTGCTAGTGGTTTAGAATGTGGCATGACCGAAATGTATGGCTTTGATCTCAATCCCTTAGCGGTTTTAATTAGCAAAGTCAAATTTACTAAAGTCTTAATCGAAGAGTTGAGGGTCACTGTCCAGACTTTAAGGGAGAAAGTCTTTGAGTTTTTGAAAAACGAAAAAAATATCAAGCAATTAAACTTACCCCAGATTACCAATGCTGACTTTTGGTTTTCCCGTGAAGTTTTAGATAATTTAAAAATTCTGAGACATTTTATCTATCAGGTCAAAGACGAAAACCTGAAAAATTTCTTGCTTGTGCCTTTTTCGGAAACCATTAGAGAGTGTTCTTTTACCAGAAATAATGAATTTAAGCTTTATCGCATGAAGCCGGCAGACTTGTTAACGTTTAATCCCGATGTGTTAGGAGTCTATTTTAAAAAACTGAAGGATGTCATTGAAATTTATCAGACTATCTATTTCCCCCGGTTGAATAATCCGCTCAAAATTCAGATTCAACATTCCGAGTTTAATTTATCCCAGCAAAAATTTGATGTGGTTTTGACCAGTCCTCCCTACGGTGATAGCCGAACGACCGTTGCCTATGGACAATTTTCAACCTTGTCGAATGAATGGTTAGGAATTGATTATGCTCGAAAAATTGACCGGATGTTAATGGGAGGCAAAAAATCCCCCAAATTATATCAAACCGGAATGATTGCCGATTATATTACCGCCGTTGATCAAGAAGATCCGAAAAGAGCCTTAGAAATTTCTGCCTTTTACCAAGATCTAGCCCGTTCTATTGACTGCATTGCTCCCCATATTCAGCCTAAAGGGAAGGTGATCTATGTCGTCGGCAATCGCACTGTTAAAAATATTCAGTTACCTACCGATCAATTTATTGCGGAAAGGTTTGAAAAAAATGGGTTACAGCATTTAATTACCTATGAAAGATTGTTAAGTAGTAAAGCGATGCCTTCTAAAAATTCTCCTACTAATAAAGCGGGTCAAACCCTGAATACGATGCTCTACGAATATATTGTGGTATGCGAAAAACCGTAATTTTTCCGCCAGAAAACCATCAAGACTCGATCGCAAACAGGGCTAATTCCCGACCATAATAAGCCGTTGTTAACCCCAGCGATCGCATTCCTAACCGTTGAGTAACCCGAATAGAACGCTGATTATCCGGTCGAGTAACGGCATAAATTTTTGATAACTGAAGCGATTGAAAACCGTACTGCATGGCCCAACGAGCGGCTTCGGTCGCATAACCTTGACCCCAACTGGCCCGCCGCAAATGCCAACCCACTTCATAATCGGCTGTTACGGCCCCCTGGGCATCGGGAAGTTCTGCCAAAAGGATGGTGCCAATGGGCTGACCGGTTGCCCTTTCCACTAAGGCCCAGCGTCCCGTTCCATTATTTCGCTGATCGTAATGCTGTTGCCGTTCTGCGAATTGCTTGGCCAGTTCAGTTTGGGTCAACACCGGCGGACGGATAAACGCCATCACTTTAGGATCGCTGTAGATTTCCCAGGCGGCAGTTAAATCCTGGGGGAATTGCCAGGGACGGATCAACAGTCGAGCTGTTTCCCCTAAGAAGACCGAAGTCAAAGCCATGGTTAAACCTCCACCTCATCGGTGATAGAGAGCGGTTCAGCTTCTCCCCGGTAAGGCGATCGCAGACTGTCAATCGTAGCTTTAAAAACACTGGCCAACGGAACCGCAATCAATAACCCTAAAATACCGGCGAGTTTACCGCCCACAAATAACGCAACAATAATCCAGACCGGATTTAAACCAATACTATTGCCCATGAGCCGGGGAGAGAGAATATTGTCATTAATTTGCCCCACCAAAATAGCCGCAATTAACACCTTTAAACCCAACCAAAAATTCTGGAGCATTAGCAACAAACTAATCACCAAAATCATAATGCCACTGGTGTAAGGAATCAGAGTACAAAGCCCAATGGTTACTGCAAATAAAATGGCATAGGGAACCTGTAAAATCGTAAACACAATCATCTGGGCCACACTCAGAATCCCGGCTAAAATCGCTTGGGTGGCAAAATAGCGTTCAAACGTTTCCCGGAGCGTTTCCCTTAAACGGTTCTGCCAGGGTAGGGGTACCCAACTAAAAATCCCATCCCAGACTTGTTCCCCCGTGATGACCAGAAAAACCGTTAAGACTAATAAAATTAAGACATTAAAGAGGGTGCTAATGGTTACTCCAACTAAGCTAAAAACCTGATTCCCTAAAGAATTTAATAGACCACTGAGTTTTTCCACCGTCTGATTCACCACTTGGGTTAAATCCAAATTCCAGCGCAATTTATGTTCTAAGGCCCAAGTTTGTAGGCTTTTTAATTGGGTATTACTGGATTGTATCCATTGGGGTAAATTGGCCAATAATTCATTTAATTGATTAATAATTAACGGAATTACCACGAATAATCCCACCCCAAAGACCACAAAGGCCGTCCCTAACACTAAGGCGATCGCCCACCCCCGCCGACAACCCCACCGGGTTAATAAGCGAATCGGCAAGTCTAATAAAAAGGCTAATAGGGCCGCCGCCACAAACAGACTAGATAGGGGCTGAAAATAACCTAATAGCAGAGACAGTAACCAAGCATTAATGATCGCCAAGGGAAACAAGAGTCCCAAGCGCAACCAAAGGGGAAATTGTTGAAGCGTTGTCCACATAAATTTCTTATCTAAAATTGCCTGAAAAGCTTGGGGCTATACCATAATAAAGGAGAGTAACCGCCCTAGTGTGTCTAGCCCAGATGAGCAACCCTGCCGAAGTCCGCCATGTCTTGGTCATTGAAGATCAAAAATCTCGTCGCCTGGTCTCCCTCACTGAAAACACCTACGACATTGGACGGGATCCCCACAGTGCTATTCCCCTCTATGATCGCCAAGTTTCTCGCCATCATGCCACTCTTTTGCGGGTCAATGATTATCAAAATGAACATTGCTCCTATCGCTTAATTGACGGTAATCTGCAAGGCAAACGCAGTACTAACGGGGTGATGATCAATGGGCAGTATTGTCTATCCCACGAGCTACGCCATGGCGATCTGATTCGCTTTGCCAGTAAATCTAAGGCCAGCTACCACATTATCAGCGTTACGACTGAGTCCGATTTGGAAGCCCTACAAAATGAAAGTCTAGGGGTTTTTCATGCTGTTAAACCGAAGAGTACTTCCCCCGGCGTGACAATTGCCGAAGAAGCCTTAGCCCTAGCCGCCGAGAGCTTTGACCCAGAAGAATCCGATGAAGGTGAAGATTCCGCCTTTAGTACCGCCATTTTCTATACCGGAGCAGAGGGAGCCTCCCCCAGTCCCACGAAACGTTCCCTGCCTTCCGCCGATACCTCAAATGCCTGGGCCGATCATAGTCCCTACCCCGTCCTCGAATTTACCCTGGGGGGTGAAATTGTTTATCTGAATCCGCCGGCCACCGCCCAATTCCCAGATCTTCCCCTGGTCAAACAAGAACACCCGTTAATCAAAGGCGTACTAAGTTTATTCAATGACAATCAGGGAACATCCCTGGCGCGGGAGGTGGAAATTGGCCCCAAAATCTACGAACAATCCATCTATTGGGTACAGGTAGAAGGAACCGATGGGGCACGGGGACAACGGTTACGCTCCTATGTGATGGATATTACGGCCCAGCGTCGTCTCGACCAGGAAGTTAAGCGACTACGGCAACTGCGCCAACTTTATCGGCAACTGACTTCGGAAGGGCTGTTATTTGTGGATGCAGACACCAAAAAAATTGTCGAAGTGAATCCGGCCTATTGTCAGTTATTGGGTTACAGTGAGGCCGAATTATTAGCCCAAACGTTTTATCAAGTGGCGGCGGCGGATCGGGACACCCTCGATAGTCAGTTAATGGCCGTTCAACAACAGGAACCCGTCATCCTAGAGGAGACTTTCCATCGGACGGCCTTGGGGGAATTGCACCCTGTAGCGGTGAAACTCTACCATACAATTTGGATGGGGCGAGCCACCTATTGTTTGACAGTACAGGACTTAAACCCTCAACAAAAACTGCAAGAGCAAGTCCATTTTCAAGAATTGCATGATCCGGTGACTCATTTGGGCAATCGTACTTATTTTGTCCAGCAATTAGAAGTGGCCTTAAACCACGCCCGTCACCATGATCACCAATTAGGGGTACTGTTTGTGAGTTTGGATTCCTGGCGCACCATTAATCAGAGTTTGGGTCACGCTTTTGGGGATCAAGCCTTACAGGTATTTGCCAGTCGCATTCAAAGTTGCTTGCGAGAAGGGGATTTAGTGTGTCATTGGCAGGGCGAAATGTTAACGGTGTTGCTCCCCCGGATTAAAAATGCTGAGGCGGCGAGTAAGTTGGCCGATCGCATTTTTGAGGTGTTACGGGAACCCGTCAAGCTGGAATCCCAGGAATTAATTCTGCTGGCCAATATGGGCATTGCCATCTTTCCGGAGGATGGCGACTCCGGCGATCGCCTGTTGCAAGGAGCCGATGTGGCCCTAGGTCAACTCCGTCAACAGGGCAGTTACCATCACTGTTTCTTTAACCCCCAATTCAGCCAAGAAGCCCGCTTAGTCCAACGCTTAGAACGGTTATTAGCTGGGGCGATCGCCCGGAAACAGTTGAGCTTAGTCTATCAACCCCAGGGAGACCTGGAAACCGGCAAAATTTCAGGAGTCGAAGCCCTCCTACGTTGGGAACACCCCGAAGTGGGTACTATCCCCCCCCATAAACTGATTGCCCTCGCCGAAAAAACCACCTTAATCGGTGATCTCTCCCAATTGGTCATGCGTCAGGTCTGTCAACAGGCTTTGGCTTGGCAAAAAGAGGGTTTATTAACCGTTCCCTTGGCCTTTAACCTATCGAGCCAGGAATTTTATCAACCCCAACTAACTACCCGCCTAGCCAAAATTATCGAGGATGTAGGGGTTGACCCCCAATGGTTAGCGGTAGAAATCACAGAAAAAACCGTACAAAAATCCTTATCACAGTCCCAAAAAATCCTAGGAGAACTGAAGGAACTGGGACTTCGCCTGGTTCTCGATGACTTTGGTCGGGGTTATGCCAGTCTAGGGACGTTGCAGTATTTACCCCTCCATGCCATCAAACTCGACCAAAAACTGATTCGAGATCTGCGGGGAACCGCCGCTGAACAAGGCTTTATTGAAGCGATCCTAGCCCTGGGCAAAGGTCTGCACTTACAAATTATTGCCGAAGGAGTGGAATCCGATCTGCAATATCAATGGTTACAGGACTGGGGTTGCCAATATATCCAAGGGTACAAATTTAGCCGTCCTCTCAAAGCCAAAGAAATGACCGTGCTTTTGCAACAATCGTTAACCATAAAACTAGGGAATTTTCACAAAATTTGACGTATGAGCGATTAAAACTGTGTCACACTGATAAATGAGTGCTTTGCAGACCTAATTTTGCGTCCTCTGCCGCAGGCTGCCTTAAGGAAGATGACTAACGCCCCTGAATTTCGCCATATTTTGGTGATTGAAGACCAAAAAGCTCGTCGTATCGTTGCCCTGGAAGAAGCGACCTATTCAATTGGGCGAGAATCCAGTAGTGATATTGTCATTTATGACCGTGCGGTTTCTCGTCATCATGCCACCTTAATTCGGATTAAAATTAGCCCAAAAGTGGATACCTATTCCTACCGGATTCTTGATGGGGACTTAGAAGGCAATCGCAGTACTAACGGACTCCTGATTAATGGTCAAGTCAAAGAAACCCATGATCTACAACACGGAGACGTAGTGGTTTTTGGAGGCGACTCTAAGGCCAGTTACTATATTGTTTCGACGGCGTTGGAAGTGGCGATGTTTAATCCCATGGAAATGCCGCTTTATAATCCTCCCAGCATTCCTCCGGAAGAGCAAGATAGTCAATCCACCATTGTGAGTGATCTGGAGGATTTACCCGCTATCCAAACCTCCGTTGATCTCATTCGTTTTACGTCCTTCGCCGAGTTAAGTCCCCAGCCCATTATCGAAATGGATTTCACGGGCAAAATTATTTATGTGAATCCGGCGGCTAGTATTAAATTTAAAACGATCCAGCGAGAAAGTTCTGACCATCCGGTAATTGCCGGGCTATTAGACCAGGCCCAAAATGTGCGGGGTAATCTCCTCCTGCGGGAAATCCAAGTTCAAGATGAGGTTTATGAACAGTACGTCCACTACCTCACAGAAACCCAGGTCATTCGCAGTTATCTGATTGATATTACGCAGCGCAAGCAATCAGAAAAACTGTTGGCCCAGCATACGATGTATGATCCCCTGACAACCTTGCCCAATCGCGGTTGGTTTGAGGAACAGTTGGCGATCGCCATTGCTAAGGCCCAACGAGACGGCAGTAATATCGCAGTAGCCTTTTTAGAATTTGAAAACTTCAGTCGTATGGTCAATGCTTTTGGCCATAACTGTGGCGATCAACTGCTGAAAACTGTTGCCCAACGTCTCAAAGAGAACCTCAAACAAGACGGAGCCGCGGCCCGGTGGCAGGGTTCCCAATTTGTGATCCTCCTACGCAAAGCCAAGGATCAGCAAGAACTCGTCCAATCAGCGAAAGCACTCCTCGGTAATCTACACGGCCTCATTAATGTCTCCGGGCAACCCCTCCATCTCAAGGGTAAATTAGGCATCGCGGTTTACCCCCAGGACGGAGAAGAAGCCGAAAGCCTGCTCAAAAATGCCTATTCTGCCCTAGGACAAACCCAAAATCAGGGTTATGCTCCCTACGGTTTCTTCAACGCGAAAGCCGCAACCAAAAGTAATCTGCTCATTCGTTTAGAAAACCTGCTCTACGGAGCCTTGGAGAAAAACCAATTTTATTTAACTTACCAACCCATTCTCAACCTCAATACCGCCGAGATTACGGGGGTGGAAACCCTGCTGCGATGGCATCACCCAGAACTGGGGGAAATTTCGCCGGTGAACTTGATCCCCCTGGCCGAGAAAACCGACCTCATTATTCCCATCGGTGAATGGATTCTCAAACTAGCCTGTGAACAAAATCAACAATGGCAAGCATCGGGTTTGGCTCCCTTTCCCCTCTCGGTTAATCTCTCACTGCGTCAATTCCAACAACCCGGTTTAGCCAATAAAATTGCTCAAATCCTCCAGAGTACCCGGCTCCCGGCTCGCTGGTTGATCCTAGAACTCACAGAAAGTACCATCATGGATAATCCCGACTTTTCTCGGTCGGTACTGCGGGAACTCAGTGAATTAGGAGTGCGAATCTCCCTCGATGACTTTGGTACCGGTATGGGGTCTCTGACCTGTTTACAACAGTTTCAACCCGCGAGCATCAAAATCCATCAATCCTTTGTCCAAGGCTTAACCACTAACGCCGACAATCGAGCCATTATCTCAGCCGTTTTAGGGTTAGGTCGTCATTTTCATCTGCGGGTCATTGCCGAAGGGGTGGAAAATCTTCCTCAGTTAGAAATTCTCCAGAAATTGAACTGTGAAGAAGTCCAAGGTTTTTACTTTACGAAGCCCCTCCGGCCCGATGATGCCACCGCCTATCTCGCACAATGTAAGATTCAGGCTTCTGTCTAGGTTTTCCTTATTGAGTGTGATACCAACCCGATGGCTCGGCTCATTCCTTTAGGTCTTGAAAATCGTGAACCCCTACGGGAAAACTCGGCGATCGCCCCCGTATTTTGGAGTAACAACCGGAAAAATTACTGTTACACTTAAAGGGAATAGGGATAGCGTAGGTTCTCTAGGAAAACTAGCTATTGACCCGTTTTCAAGGCTTTTATTGATTTTCGATATTTTAACCCCGTTTTAAACCTATCCATCTTTAAAATTCTTTATCTCTTTCGGATTAACTGTGTCCTATGACCCCTGACAGCGTCGCCGCCCCCGTCAAACATATCTTAGTATTAGAAGATGCCCTTTACCGGCGTACCCTAATTTTGGAAGCCAACCAATATACCCTGGGTCGTCATTCCAGTAATGACATTCAAATGCACTCAAAACAGGCTTCTCGCAAACACGCGACTTTGCTTCGTAAATTTAATAGTAAAACGAATCAAGAAGTTTTTTGGATTATTGATGGGGATTTAGACGGGAATAAAAGTCAGAATGGGATTTACGTTAATGGAGAAAAATGCCTGGTACGGGAATTAAAAGATGGCGACCTGATCAATTTTGGTTGTGACATTAATGCCAGTTATCATAGCTCTGCTAATGGGCTTACCTCCATCGGCGAAGAAGACGGTGACTACTATGCCGACATTACCCCAGGCGGTAAATTTATACCCAACAAAAACCCCCTGTTAATGTCTGAGGGAAATCTGGAAGAAATATCCTCAATGGACGAGGAAACTTTCCATGATGATGTTTATCTCGATGCGCTGACGCAATTACCCAATCGTACCCTCTTCTCAGAGTATATTTACATTGCGATTTCCAATGCCCGTCGCAAAAAACATAAAGCGGGTCTAATCTTCTTTACCCTCTCCAACCTGAATGAAATTCAGCAATCTTTGGGGATGACCATTTGGGAAGAGGCGATTAAACAAGTGGGACAATCATTGCGCTCTTCCCTGCGCCATGGGGATATTGTTGCTCGTTGGTCAGATTCCGAGTTTATGATTTTATTTCCGAAGTTTAAGGATGCAGATGATTTAGAAAAAATTCAAGCTCGTCTTTTTAATATTTTGAATCAACCCCTGCTGATTGAACAATATAAATTGGCGTTACAGGTGAGTAGTGGTACGGCAATTTATCCCCAAGACAGTGAAGACCTACAAACTCTTTTGAACTTAGTGCAGAAAGACTTGACAGCTAACGCCCCGACCCTGGATACGTCGTTAGTGATGTCGGAAACTTTACCAGCAACTTTAACGGTGCCCCAGGATTCTTTCCTGACCAATGGAACAGCCCTACGAGAAGAAAAGGTCAGTGCCACCCTCCTGATTCAAGAAACGTCTTTACCCGCGAGTCCCCTCCATCAAGACCGGTTTGCAAAGGTAGAAAAACGTCTCCAGCAAGCCTTGGATGGACACGAAATCAATTTAGTGTACCAACCGGAAGTGAATCTCCAGCAAGGATATATTAATGCGATGGAAGCCCTCGTGCGTTGGCAACATCCCCAAAAAGGGATTATTTCCCCTAAACAGTTTTTACCCTGGGTTGATCATACGGAGATGGTGATTCCCGTGACCCGTTGGATTTTGGCGACAGCTTGCCATCAAAATAAACATTGGCAGGTGACCGGTATCGCCCCGTTAATTATGGCTGTCAATTTATCTGATAAACAGTTTTATCATCCGGGATTGTTAAACTTAATGGATCAGGTGTTGATAGAGACGGAGTTAGAGCCGCAGTGGTTAGAATTAGAAATTTCGGAAGCGGCGATCGCCAAGGACTTAGACAAAGCCAAAGCCCAACTGAAAGGTCTGAAAGACAAAGGAATTCGGGTTGCCCTAGACGATTTTGGCGAAGTGTATGGGGGAGCACGACTGATTCAAACCCTCCCCTTAGATAAAATCAAGCTTCATCCCTCGCTGATGAGCGACCTCGGTAAAGGTAACCAGGAATGTTCCTTGCTCGCCATTCTGATGAAGATGGGCCATAACTTAAATATTCAGATGGTAGCGGAAGGAGTCGAAACCCAAATTCAAGTTGGCAACCTACAACAGTTACAGTGTTTTATCATGCAGGGGTACCGTTTCAGCCTACCGTTGAATCAGGATGGCGCGACCAAATTTTTATTGCGTCACCATACCCTCGTTTCCTAGGCAACTTCCCCATTCTTCTTTAAGGTAAATATTGTATGGCTAAATGGTTAGAGCATAGTGTGCAGGTGGAAGTGGATGCACCCATGACCCTTGTTTGGAGTCTCTGGTCAGACCTGGAGCAGATGCCCCGGTGGATGAAATGGATTGAGTCCGTTAAGGTCTTGGAAGATAATCCTGAGCTATCGCGCTGGCAGTTAGCCACCAGGGGACTAGAGTTCACCTGGTTATCACGCATTTTAAAAGTTGTTCCCCATCAAATTATTCAGTGGGAATCGGTAGATGGTCTCCCCAATCGAGGAGCCGTTCGCTTTTACGATCTACACGGCAAGAGTATGGTGCGTTTAACGATCGCCTACTCAATTCCGGGGTGGCTAGGTCAAATGATGGATAACTTATTCTTAGGTAGAGTGGTTGAGTCCACCATTCAGGCTGATTTAGAGCGATTCCGGGAATACGTGACCCATTTGCAAACCCCGTCTGTTTAAGCAAAGAGGGCGAGGCTGTTCACCATTCCTAACTTTTTCTGGACATCTTCCCGTCAGGAAAATAGCGGCAACCCGGAGCCTCTCCCCCCACCAACAAACTACACTCTTAAATCCTTCAGTAATTTTTCTATAATTGAATCATCATCAACAATCTCAGCAACTTGATTATAATCCACTCTACACTTAGCTTTCCGAAAATAACCACTATAAGAAAATGACTTTCCTTTTTCTTGATAAAACTCAGTTTGTTGTTTGACGACCCTATCTATAGCACAAATTACATATTTATAAGCTTCTTCTAGTTTGTCTGTCTGATTAATTGCGGTCAAATTATTTTCTAAATATTTGTACACACCATAGGCGGTTAATTCAGTGGCATGACTAATGTAATCTGTGGTTATTTTTCGTATCTCTTTCTCACTTTGAACATACCGATAAATTTTATAAGAATAAATTAATTGTGAATATATTGGGGAATCTTTTTCTCCATTAAACAATTTATGGAGTGGATGACTAATATTATTCGTTGCATCAAAAATAACTTCCATTACTTCATAGATACTATTTTTAGCCGTTTCTGGCTGCTCATAAAAAGTTGCATACCAAAAACGAAAGAGTGTATCACTCTCAATCGTAGATTGTAATTGTCTGCTAAGATTGTTAGAGAAAACTTCGCCACGCTTTGTAATATAAGCAATTCCTTGATTAGCAAATATTTCCTTGACGTATAAATTGAAATCTTTATTACTCACTTTATCCTTAAAGGAAATCGGCGTTTGAGTATTCGTAGCATCCGTGATTTTTTCGACTATTTTAGTATCGCTAGTTTCATATAAACGCACGTTGACAAAAACGTTTTGAAGACCACTGATTCCCTTACGTTTATTCTCTTTAAATACTTCATAGATAACACGAGTCGTTTGTAAACCATTGACAATAATAGGATTATAGACGGGCAAAATATACTGTCCACTTTGTAAATTGGCGGGGATTTCCATTTTCTCGCATATAATTGTTACACCATTATTAAGCAGAGGAAAATAGATTGCTGAATCTAGGTTGAGCAACGTTTCTTTCATTCTTTGGTTTGGTCTAACCTTAAATCCTAAAAAAGAACGAATATTGTCAGAAAACAAAAATTCATAAGTATTATTAGCAAATAACTCTTGCTCAACTAATTCACAAAGTTCATTAGCTTCAATGCGGAAATTTGCGGCTCTTACATTACCGACAGAATAAGTGTATAAGCCTTGTCCTTGTCTATCAGAGGTGATAATATTTGAGATTTGAGGGTTAAAAATAAATTTTATATTTTGACGTTTTGATTGAGCTTTAATTAGTTGGCTAATTTTTTCATAAATGGCATCAGTATCCCAGATTTCAAATTCTCCTGGTTTATGATAATGATGATAATTTTGAGCATTGGCCGCATAATTGGGATCACGATTAGAACCATGATAAATAAAATAATATTTGATTTCGATAATAAAGCCGTCTCTTGATAATTGTTTATATTCTTCGATTTTTGGTTGAAGTAATTCTGTGTTTAGTTTCGATATGCCTTGAATAAAAAGATCATCTACATCATGACGAAATTTATCTAGCTCGTTCGCCTTTAAACTTTTACTATTTTTACACTGAAATACCATTAATGTATAGTAGCCACCTTGCTCTACGAATACAGCCCCATCAATTCCGCCATCTTTTCCTCTGAGATTTCCTTGATCATCAAGTTTTTGTCTGATTTGAATATCATCATATACTTCTTGAAAAGGACGCTCCGTAATTGCCGCGATCGAGAAAACTTCAAAAGACTTATCTTTATCTATGTTAAATTGCTCAGAAATTCTATTTAAATATCCATCAATGAATAATTCTTTGTTATCCATTTTAACGGTTGGTGTATTCTTCATTGACTTTTTATGCTATAAAAACTTAATTGCCAGAATTCTAACATATTTTTTCGAGAGGTCTCCGGAAACGATTCGATAAACGCGATCGCCTCTCACCATCTAAAGTCAAACTTGTCCCCTTAATTAAAGATTCTTATTGCAAGTCCCGTCAATGGTATTGCTAAATGATTTATATTGACCTTATGATAAGTCTGACAGGATAGCCAAAAATCTATGGTGATAAGAAAAACTGACTCACCGTAAGCATTT